>Ga0209337_1000409_pt1 | contig 34492 bp, 28 predicted proteins | sample LinPmetageLP53_FD_184044 | JGI IMG/M metagenome (GOLD analysis project Ga0209337, IMG submission 184044) | Marine viral communities from the Pacific Ocean - LP-53 (SPAdes) (version 2) | ecosystem: Environmental > Aquatic > Marine > Oceanic | place: Pacific Ocean | collected 2010-02-08
CTGGCTGGATGAAGAAACCGGCCTGGCCGACCACAAGGCCCGTTGGTATACGTCCTCGATTGGGCGGTTTACCGGGATAGATCCTGTGAAGTGGCAGGAATCGAATATTCACAGCTTCAATCGGTACGCCTATGCCAGTAACAACCCCTACGGCAATGTGGATAGGGATGGGCGTAATGCGGTTACTTTCGTTGGTGGCGTGATTGTTGAGTCCTACAATGCAGTGCAGGGGAACGGATTCAACGGAGACAGAGTCCTCGGCGCCTTGGCCGATGGGTATAACGGTGAGGGGGCTGGTTTTGCCCGTTCTCTGTATCAGGATGCCGAAACATTTGTTCCAATTGGCGCGGTTGCCGGAGCCTTCGTTAAAAGTGCGAGACTGGCCAAGGCGGCTATTGCAAAAGAGGGACTTGGTAAGAATGCGTTCAAAGGAAAGACGCCTGATCAGATTGACAAGATGTTCAAAGACAAAGGATTCCAGCCTAGGGGGCCATATCCTATGGGTGGGAAAGGCGGCTATGTCAACCCTAAAACAGGCCGCTCATACCATATTGACCCTGGCGGTAAATACAAAAAAGGCACTGAGTATCCACACGTGGATGTAAACCGCACAAACGGTTCTATATTACCGAAGAAAAAATATCCGCTGGGAGACAAGCTCAATGACAACTGATAGCTTTTTGTTAAGCTTTGAAATCTCCAAAGATGGTGATGAGTTAGATGTTCATTGTGACGATAATGGGCTAGAAAAACTGCTGTCAGTTCTTTCTCAGCTTAGGGGCAAAGTACAACATGAGCATTTAATGACGCCTGGCTGGGGAGGCAATGAGCTTTCCGAAGAGCCGCAGTCAGAAAACAGCGAGCTTCTGAACAAAGTCACCGTCCACAAATGGTAGGCCCGCTTAGCCCAGCACTGCGGGGCTTTCATGTCTGGCTCTATCTTTTATGAAACACGCCCGGACGCGCTGGGCTGACAGACCCAGGCAACGCCCTATGTCTCGTCAGTGGATCGCCACCCCCCGTTCGTCAGTACCTAGTGCGCGGCCTTTTTTCACTTATATCAAAGACTGATCAATCATCCTGAAAAAAGGTGTCATAAGCTATTAATTTTAGTCCTTTACGGCTGTTTTTGGGGAATTTTTCACGTTTGTCTGCCAACCCTCTAGGTAAGTTCGATTGAAGCGGTCAACCTGCATTACGGTTGGTCATAGCATAGGAGTGTTTGAAGCGCAGGAATAATTCCATGCTTCGATTTGTGCTTTCCATTCATTATCAGGAGATCCCCAACTTCTTTTTTATCGGCAGAGGCAGTCCTTCGTAGATTTCGTCCAATGGTTCTGCCGCCAACGCCCTCAATTCTTCGTTTTTCATCCGCAATTCCCTGACTGACCAGACTGACCAAGTCGTCTTTCCGGCTCTTCCTGATTCCGGTGGCCGTGGGGTGTTCGATACGCTTCAATTTGGCATTCTTTGCTTCTTCCAGACCTGCGTTCATGGCGTCAAGGTACTGTCGGAAATGGGGTGAATAGCTCGACGTGTTCATGAGCGTTGCGCGGTTTATGCCAAGTGCTGCGGCGACTTCGGAGCCTTTGATTTGATATTTTTTTTCACGAGAAAATCCGTAGACGTGCGGTGACGCCGAATGTAGAGCGCCTTCTCTCGTTTCATATCCTCCACACACTGCCAGGCGGCGGCACTGGCGTTTCGGTCGGAAACCCAGTCTGGACGATCTTCGAGTCCTTTGCCGGCCCCTGCCTCCGCACGTTTTTTTAGATACTCCATCACCATTACGCAGCCCTCAACTTGTAACTTGTTAACACGGATTCAAGCTCAGGTAGTGCCTCGTGGCGGGCGTTCAGCGTCCGGACGTGACGTGTGACATTGCGCACCAGCTCGAACGAAGGCTGTTTGAAAATGTCCGGGACGACCGGGTTGTTCAGAATCTCAACATGTGACGCAATTTGAAAAAGCATCCACTCGACATTGGTCGTCTGCATCAGATTATGGACGCAACCCAGGCACAGCTCCGGGGATGCATTGTGACGCATGGGTTCACCCTCTTCGACACATCTGGCCCTATACCTGGTCCGCCGCATCAGCAAACAATACCCCCAGGGATTCGCCTTGATGTTTTCAACCTCTATGTTTGCCAGTTGTTCGGCCAATTCCATCTGTTGCTCCTGGCTCTGGACGCGCGTCTGTCGGAGGAGGCGGCGCAATAACTTGTTCATTTCACCAGCGTAGCCTTCGCCGTGATTTTTGATGTAGTTGTGGACAAGCGAATTAATGACGCGGATCTTCACTAGTTGGTGGCCTGCGCGGTTGTCTTTATCGCGGATGTAAGCCAGCCACATGGTTCGACTGATGTGTTTAAACTGGCTGCGGATCATCCAGCCTGCATCACCATCAAACCGTCGGTAAATCGCCTCTGCCCACATATGGCGGAACGCATGGGGGCTTGGATACAGTGCTTCGCCCAGCACCTCGCTGTGGATAGTTTTGGATGTTTCCCCCGATCGGCATTCGACTTCACTGAGTGAGGAAAGCCAATCCCGTGTGTCGTCGGACAGGTGGGCATCGAGCAAAGCCCGCCAATCCGGGCGCAGGGTGCCGTTACGGTATTGGTTCACCCAGTCTTTCTTGTCGCCGACAGATTTCCGGAAAAAGAAAGCCAGCTGAGGCCATTCTTCACGGGTTCGACGATACGCCTCTCGTAAATTCCCGTCTATTGAGAGTTCGTTCCATTCGTCGGCGGAGCGCGATACCAAAAGCCGTTCCTTTTCCCGGTACTGGTCCATCGTCAGCAAATCGCCGGATGCTTCAACTTGCGCCAAATTTTGCCACGACTCCCAGTTATCGATCAGTTCAAAACCGGCATAGTGTTGGACGTAGTGCGGCCACAGGCCACTGACGGCTTTGAGCACTGACTCTTCAGACTGGGAGGGGATTTTTCTATTGAATGTTCCATACAAACATGGGCGGTCACCGTCAGAGCCATGCATACGCCCCAGGCGCTCAGCAATTGCAACAGCACTGAAAGTGACTTCCCGTAACTGTCGGACTCGTCCGGATGTCTTATAGACGTACCAATCTACCTGATAGCGATGCGGGAAGGCATACTGATCCAGCTTGTCCATGTTTCGGTTGCGCTGGATGTCAGAATAGGAAAACCCGAACTCACTTGCTCGCCATCCGGCCAACGCCACCACACCGACTAAGCCAGCCGACGCGACCAGTTCAATGAATTGGCGAGGCAGACTGTAGCCGCCTTTCGTCTTTTTCCCGCCCTCGTATACTGTTCCTTCAAGGCCAAAGGATTTAAAAAATGCCACCGTGGGCACAAAAGAGCCGCTTTGGTCACAGCGTTGTTTCATGGCATCGAGAATTTGCAGGAACAAGTGCCAGGGCACCGGCCTCTGACATTCCCCCAGAAGGCACTGCGTTTCCTCGATATCCTCCCGGCGCAGCCAGTCCCAGATGATAACCCGCAGGCGGTCTACGGTCTCCGGTGAAGGCACAAGCCCGAAAGCTTCGGCAACCTGCTCTAACACGTTTTCTTTCAGGACGTGATGTTCGAAGCGTGCCTTACGATGAGCTTCCAGAAAGTAATCCACAACAGCTGTCTGCATCCGCTGCCCCAATGCTGGCCTACTTGGCCATATCTCGGTGACCGGTCGCCCCTCAAGGACCCGGGAGATATGAGCCCTAACAGATGTCTGGCTTACGCCCAGATCTGTGGCAATCGTCGCACAGGCTTGCAGTGTTTGACTGAGGGCGCAGGCAAGCGGGGCGTGCTCCTCAAAAAAATTGAGACAGTGCTCCACATAATATCTACCGTGATCCAGAGTAAGCAGGTTAAAGGACTGGCCTTTTTTCCAATCCTGATAGGTCAGGTCATTGTCCGTCAGCTCAGGAATCAGCACCTTGAACTGCCTCCTGACATGTGCCTCTGTCACATCCCGAGAAATCCAGTCGAGGCCCAGCTCCGAGGTAGCGTCTTTCAGAGCTTGAAGGGGCATGAGAAACGTCATGTCCATTTCACTGCGTACGGCTTTCAGCGGCGAGGGGCGTCCCCCTCTCCAATTGTTCGTTAGCATAAACGTCAACACAGCTCGGCTGTTTTCGCGGGTGAGGCGGGGCAGGTTTCTTCGCGCCAAGGCGACCATCCACAGCCTCAGTCCTTTCAGTCTTCTTGTGTAGCTGTTGACGGTCGTCGATTCGGCGAGGGACAGCCAGATATGTTTGGAGAGCGAGACGGGATCAATTCCCCGTTCCCGCACCCAGTCTGGATAGACCTCAGACAGTGCCAAAACAGTGTCAAAGTCGACCGTGTAACGTTTTCCCCTTTGGTTGATGAATTGCCATACGTTCTCCGTGAATTGATTACCCCGGTTACCAGGCAAAGCGCTGAGACGTGCCTGCAATTCATTGAGATCCGGTAGGTTCCGATGCCGACGTGCTATCGTTGCGGTCATTCCACAGTCTCCAGGAGGTAATCAAACAAATTGGGCAGATGGGGCTTGAGGTCGGCATATTGTTTCTGGGCCTCAGCAGCAGAACGCATACGAGCCAGATTGCGCGTCATCCATTCAACGCGGATCAACAGCGTGCGCTCGACCCAATCGGGCCGGACTGCGAGCATTTGCGGTAGCCGAGCCTCGGCTTCGGCGATCGTATGAATAAATAGCAGCGCCTGCTCCACTGTGTCAGGAACGAGGATGATATCGTCGTTTTGGACCCGTTCGATGGACTGGTCGAGCGAATGAACTCGAATGTCCTCTGAACCGGTGGCCTCCACCACGCGAGTGCTCAACTCCAGAACGTTCACCGCTGCCGCCATTGCGGATACAGACGGTTGGTAGACAACATTCTGAAGATCGTTCAGAACCAGGCGGGTGACTCGACCTGCACGATTGACGAAATCCTTATTGGCATCGGTCAGATAAGCATGCTTTTCGGTTGCCGAGGTGTGCGAGTGGTGGTTGATCAGGTCACCGTCACGGTAGCGGTCTGATCCCGCATGAACGGCAGTGGTCTTCACGTGCGTGAGAGAAAATATGTGCTGTGGAAGGGAGCGCGCCACCGTTTCGCGGTACGCCCCGATATTACTTTCGGGTGTCTTGGCAAAAATGCCCACGGGTTCGCTGCCCTGAGTCAGCGCCAACGCGGCGTCCAGAAAGATCGAACTGGCACCGGCACGCCTTAAAGCTGCGTCAATTCGCCGCTTGACGGAAGGCAATTCCCAGATTCGCCACAAGAAAGAAATATCTCCTTGCTGCGCGAAACCTTCTCTAATGTCCGGCATCGCTTTTTCTGACATAACGTTGAATTGGAAAACAGGGCTAGAGACCGGCAAACCTGTGAAGTAGCGATATTGGGCTTTTGTCCAGCAATCGGACGCCATCAGGATCGCTGGTTGCCGAGTCGAGCTGGCGCGGCCCTTGTAGTAACAACACTCCATCGCAATCAGGCGACCGGATTGATTGAATTCGAGTGCGTAGTCCGTTGTTTTCAGTTTAGGAATATCGGTTGGCTGCACCGCTTCACAGGCAACTAACCAGGCCATCAGGCGCTCCTCAAGAGGGGAGTAAACGTGTTGATAATCCGGATGGAAAATGGTTGGAGAGCGAGCCCAGGACCGAATGCGTTGGCCGCAGACCCAGGGCCCTGAGACCAAGCTTTCAATGCAGCTCTGCGATAACAGCGTTTTGAAAGACTTTCGGTCAGAGGGGCGAACCAAATCCAGCCACAGCAGTTCTGTCCATGCGTCTCGCGGCTGCCCTGCTGAGTCAAACGAACCAAAACGCCTTAATATCATGTAGTTCCATTTACGAAACCAGTTCTTCCCGCAAGCAGGTTCTTCAAACGTTGTAATGGGGTGTTCCTGCCATTCCGCCCGGACGTCTAATAGATGAAGTAGTGTCTCGGCAATCGTCACCCGAAAGCTCAAAAACAATCTGCTTGGGCTTTCCAGTTGAAGGTATTTTTGCTCACCGAGAACAGATCGCAGCCAGGGCAGATTGAACCAGTCCGTAAGGGTATATGGCTTAACATCCCCTCCTTTTGAAGGCTTTGACACCTTAAGCAGTGTCTTTAGATAGCCGAAATCCTCGTCAGTCAGGCCGGGGCTAGCCAGGGCCCTGTTCATAACTGCGGTTAAGAATTCTAACGGGCTTCGCTTCTGGCTCTGCTGATTCATGCAATACGCTTCGTAGGCCTTCAGGCAGTCGTAGCGATTGATATCGGTGCTTTCATAACCCGTTGCGTTCAGCCAGTCTATGAATCGTCGTATCGCGTCCGAATAAGCCCGTCGCGATCCCTCTGTGAGGCCATGAAACCAGTCTGTTTGAAATGTGGCGGCAGCCCCCTGAAAAATGGCTTCGTGAAATTTGTTTTCCCGGGTCAAGGCGATGATCTGGTTGGTGCCAGCCTGGGTTTTGTAGATGATCCGAGTGGATTTTATGGACGCGTATGTCGGTAGTTCCGGCAGCGTTTGATCGAATGCTTTAGCCATATCGTCCGCTGGGTGCTCAGGCTCAGCAACTGTGTCCAGCTTTTCGCTCACCTCACCCCCTCAAGTTCCAACATTTGGAGTCTCATGCGGATATACCGCGTTGTGACTGAAGAGGCATGCCCATTTCGCCCGATGGTGTGCCGGAGTCGCTGGGCGACGACAATGAGCGCTGCCGATTCCGAGCGTGTTTCCCGGCCGTCGAGCCCCGTGAGTTCTTCATGAAACAGTTCAGTTGCGAAAGTATGGCGTAGATCGTGAAAGCTCAGACTGGGATGCAAACCAGCCTCATCGGCCCTCTGTCGAAAGCGTCGGGAAGCGTGCCATTCGCTGATACCCGTACCGAGAAATCGCGGATCTGTTCTGAGAAAAAAGCTTTCATCCGCACTTCCGCTTTCGTCAATCGCCCACTGGCGTTCGGTACTAAAATACCGTCTCATATCCGAAAGCAACTCTCTGTCAAAATACACCCAACCACTCTTGCTGTTTTTGGCATAGCGACCCTCCAGCCAGTAGCTAAACCGCTCGACGTGGTCGTAAGCTCGGTTGTCCAACTGTTTGAACAGAATACACAAGGCGGGCGTGCGCAGACCCCGCAACTCCGCAGTCCTAAGGCCCACCTCGAACCCCATTCTCATCATGAGTTTTTCAGCCAGCGTTTCACAATGATTCAGCAATGTGAGACGCGCGTGTCTCGGAACGTACTGGATGTAATGTTGTTTGGTGTTCCGTTCCGCCATGGCCTGCCGGGTCCGTCGATAAACGCGCAGCGCCAGGCGTGGAGAAGATTCCATGTAATGCAGGAAGTTATAATAAGCGGTGAGTGCTGATAGATGGGTCTGGAGCGATTGCGCCGATTTAAGACGGTTTGAAAGCACCTCATTGAGGTAATGATTCACGAACCGCTCACTACAGGACGAAGATGCATGCAGTCCGGCCGTCTGATGAGTCAGCCGACATTCTTCCAGGTAGCCTAGAAACTGAGCCAAAGCGTAGACATAAGCTCGCATCGTAGCATCAGAGACCTCTCTCTCGACCAGTTCGTAGAGCCTACTGGTGCGCCCTTGCAACGTTCCATCGGACAATTCTTTAATCTCAAAGACAGCGCCGAATCGAGCTAGAAAGGTAGTGAACATAAGCGGGAGAAGCGGTGGTTTGCGCCGCTCATTGAGGATAAGCCAAAACGGCTCAAAACGGTGACCGTTAAACTGATAATCGACTTGCTTCTCTACGCAAACTGTCACATTGCCACCGGCACTTGAATGGTCTTCGTATAATTTGCCGATCCGACAACAAAAGCAATGCTTTTCCAATTCGATATTGGTCTTTCGAAAACGATGACTCGACCGGGAGAAGATTTACAGGGTCATTGGCAAACCATTCCCGATTTGCATCACTCCAGTAATTGGCGCCACGATCCCAGGCCCATTTCAATGGGACAACATGATCGATTTCCACTTTAGACGAATTCTGAATGACGTTTCCCGAGAAAGGGCTTATCCACCTGCCGGTTACGACTCGGCAGCGTCGATCTGTTGCAAATCTGACCGGTGTTGATGACATCTGAATAAGCACTTCTGCCCTACTGTCCTGGCAATCACCATCTGCATCATCCCATCCGTGGCCAAAGGCTGACCTGGAGTAGCTATCTGAATCAGATGACTTGATCACTCTCCGATCATTTACAGAATGACGAGCCATCCCCTTCGGCAGGCGACCGCCCGAGGCAAGACATTCTTTAACTGAATCAAATGGCTGAAAGGTTTTGGTTCGGTCATACCAGCTGCTTTGCGGTGGATGGCAGATACCGCTGTTCGACATTTTAACGACTGAAGCGAAAGCTGGGTTGGCGGAGGCCAGAAGGGCAAGAAATACGATCTTCAATACTGCATTGATCAAGATTGTTGATTCCTTAGAAATGCGGAATGGCTCAATTTGAGGTGCTGGGCCGCTCAAGCACGTCCAGATTCATCATCAGTGGAGTCGCCCTCAGGCTCTTTTTCCATAAGTTCAGCAACGAGTTGTTCGGCTACAGGATCGCTCTCCCCACCATTCTCCCGAATCACCATATACCAGCCAAGAATCAACCCGACGACATTATCATCGGGGCCTTCTTCGAGGTGATCTAAAGGAAGCCCCTCACTGCGCTCACAGATTTGCTTGATTACGTCCCAGTCGAATTCAATTTTGCCTGTCTCGAGGCGTTTCAGCCCGAGATCTGCGAAAGATAGATGATCCGGAATGATCACGCGCGCCTTACGTTGCTCCATTAGAGAGCTCCTGGTTTATTCGGATGCTCAGACCTTAATCATTCTTAGCCTATCGATCAAATTCATGAATCGCATCCCAAAGGTGAATTCCGAGCCATCGAGCCAGGCGTTCACAATCTCCTATGAGCGCAGTCCTGCCAGCCGAGGTCAAAGGCCGACGTTGCGTGAAAACTTCACGCCTTGATTTGTCGTTCAAAACAGCGTTCAGCTGGTAAACAACGCCGGCTGATTTCGGATCGCCGTCCGAGTAAAAGAATGAGATTAACTGGAGAGAATAAATGTCGGCCAGCTCGACTGTCCCCGTAAGCCGGGATTCTCTTGAGCCCCTCCAGAAGGTCCCAGATTTGCGGTCAAACACGGGCCTGGCCGCCGAGCGATAGAAAACGTACCCAATTGTGAGGTAACCGGGAATCAGGATGAACGGTGCGATAAACTGAAACTTGTGCCAAGTGTCGACAACCGGAATCATCGGAAGGGTAATCAAAACAGGCATTACAGCCATCAGGATCTTCAGCGAGGATGGCAATTCAAATGTCAGAGCGAGTGGCCCGAGGGAAACCAGCCTCCGGCGTAGATGCACACTTTGCGTGTCCATCGGAGACCATGAGACCTTGCTGGCAAAGTGGTCCGCATACTGACTTGTATCAACGGGCCCAGGATTAAAGCGATGTTTCATTCGAGCCCGAAACTCAGCCCACCCCAGAAATTTCAGCACAGCTTTCTTCATGGCTTTGATTGCGACCAACGATGTCGATTACCGAGTGATCTTGCGTTAACCAGGGCGTTCAGGATCAGTAGCAAGACTAGATAAAGCAACATCCATGGAGCCGACAACAGAAGCATCAGTGGCCACAGATTGCTAGCCCGAAGGATTGTGATGATTGTGTACGCGGTGATGAGGGCGCCAATAACCGCTGAAGCGACCGCAGCGGACTTCAAATGGCCGCGAAAGAATCTCAAGCTGAAAAGCTGGAGAATGGCGTAGGCGGCAAAAGTCAGGAACAGCAGTTCAATCTTCAACGGCACTCCTAATCTTTCTGCCGACGTCTATCCAGTCTAGGAGAGACTCATGAGTTTCATCCAGCTGAGTTGGGTGGATGCTCACCGATCCGTACCCACCATCAGGAGTGATTGCGTAGGCCGCCACTCTAACTGCCTCGATGCCTGACGATAGAACGGCAATCACATCCGAGTTAGATTCCGCAACAATGGCACAGCGACCTGTGTACCCGGCGGGCAGGTAACTCGTTGCGGTCTCGCCGCCAATTTGATCTGCGACCTGTGCGATCACGATTCCACTGCTTTGGGTCTTCAAATTCCGGGCCTGCCTATAAGTTGGCCAGTCAAGTCACCAGCCATTTTTGTTTGGATATAACCGCTGGAATTCTACTTTGAGTGGCAAAGCCCAACTGAAAACAAAAAGTCATGCCTACCGGATCGTTTAAATCTCTCTTATCAGTGCCGAGCCGATAGGATGTTGCAAAATTGTTCTGGATCCTTTCGTTATGCTCAAGCTCTCTCATGTTGTCGTGTTCGCAGCTCTTGGCGTTCTCTCTGTGAGCCATGCTTATCAGTACTCTGAGATCCAAACGCTCAAACAAGAGCGATCTCAGGCCACACAGCCCCTCACTTCCCATGAAATCGTGTCCATCGTGGATCAAAGGTTGGATATCGCTGAAGGGCAGCGGGCAAAGGACAAATTTCAGATGCTGATAGCGAATTACGAACTGGCCTCTCCCAGAGTTCCGGAAGATCGACTCGTCTACGGCAGCCTTAACGCTCGCCTGACCATGCAGGAATTCAGCGATATTGAATGTCCGTTTTGCCGAAAAATGCATGGCGGTTTGAAATCCGTCGTTGATAACTCCCAGGGCGTCGTTAATTGGGAGTTCAAGCATTTCCCATTGAGCGGGCATAACCCGGCAGCAGCCATGCAGGCCAAGGCCGTAGAATGCGTGCGCGAGTCCTATGGCAATCGTGTTGCTTGGGCGGCCCTCGATCAGTTTTTCGAGAAAACGCGAAGTAATGGTCAGGGAGTGGGCGATTTGCCAACGTTTGCCCGATCAATGGGTTTGAGTGGGAAAGCGATGGAGCTCTGTCTTGCATCCGATGCCCACGAGGACAGAATCTCCCAAGATTATCGGGAGGGATCCCAAATGGGTATTACCGGGACACCCGCTCTGAGAATTCTAGATCACAAGACTGGTCGCGATTACCTTATCAAAGGCTACAAGACAACTGAGCAGCTTGCTCAAGCACTGCAGCAGATTCTGGGTACCTAACATGGCAATCTGCTTTATCGTTGATCGAGAGAATCCCCGAGAGCCTGACATCCTCACTCCCATTGCGCATTTGCCACTGACCGTTGCGGACGCCCAAAAGAACATCGTGTTAGACATGGCAGCACCGGCAAACGGATGGACACAATTCCTTCTGGAAGCCGCCACAGCTCATCTGGCGTCGTCAGAGCTGGATGCCTTTCTTGGTGAGGAGTGGATCGGATCTACAGAGGTTTGAGTGCGCCTATTGCGCCCTGACCTTTGTAAAGTGGACAGCCTCGAGCTTTTCAGATTTTCCATAATCTCAGATTATGCGCAGCAAGAGTTGGTGGCGTTCGTTTGCAGCGAGTACCTACTTCTTTCCTCTCACGCGCGACTCGCTTCCTGTTCTAGGCGACTGCAACAAAGCGGGCCAGGCGTACTGGACAAAGCTCAGCCGCAGCCTGGCTAAAGCCAACGTATATGCAGAATCGTCATGTCGCGGGATCCACCGGTAAGAGGTCAGGCAACTTTTTAAGTTCCGCCATAGGCATTGGCCGGGCAAACAGATACCCCTGCAGGATATCGCAGTGCCGGCGGGCCAGGTCGTCCTGCTGCTCCCGGGTTTCGATCCCTTCCGCAACCACGATCATATCCATGTGGTGAGCCATGGTGATCACGCCCTGAACGATAGCGGCAATCCGGTGATCTGTTGTGGTTTTCTCCACAAAGCTTCGATCGAGTTTTACTTTGTGAGTGGGTAGATCCCGAAGATAGCTTAGGCTGGAAAAGCCGGTCCCAAAATCATCCAGTGCCACACGTACGCCCAGAGTTTTCAGGGTTTCCATCAACTCGATCACAGGCTTCGCCCCATCCAGCAAAACACTTTCGGTCACTTCCAGTTCCAGCAGCTGTGGCGGAAGGCCAGTTTCTGCCAGTACCCGGCGGACGTCATCCAGGAAGCCGTCACGGACGAACTGCAGCGATGAAATGTTGACGGCGACGCGTAGCCCCCTTTCTCGGTGGGCATTAAAGTCTGCTATTTCTACGCAGGCCTGTTTAAGAATCCAGAGGCCGAGGGGCACGATCTGGCCAGTCTGCTCCGCCAAGGGAATGAATTCACCGGGAGAGATCATTCCCCGGGCAGGGTGATGCCACCGTACCAAAGCTTCAACACTGCGCATGCGTCCCGTGACAGCGTCCACAAGGGGCTGGTAATGGAGCTCAAACTGGTTTTCCTTTAGCGCGGCGTGAAGATCATGCCTCAGGTTCACGCTGTGCCGGCTGCGCTCGGCTTTCTGGCCACTGTGCCATTGCCAGGTGTTTTTGCCTTGCCGTTTGGCCCGCTCCCGGGCAATGTCTGCAAACTGCAGCAATTCATGGGGGGCGTCCAGAGGCGTGCAGTTACAGGCGATCCCGATACTGGCACTGATTTGGATCATCTGGCCGTCCAGGTCAATTGGCTGTGCAAGGTGTACCAGTATGCGCTCGGCCAGTTGAACGACCTCCTTGCGGTTTGTGTACCCAGATAGCAACACACCAAACTCATCCCCAACCAACCGGGCAACGGTCGCCTCAGGTGCCGTTAGGTCTACCAGTCTCCGGGCAATGGTTATGAGTACCTGGTTGCCGACATGATGCCCCAGTTCGTCATTGATGGGCTTGAATCCGTCCAGGTCCAGATACAGGGCAGCTAACGCTCCACGCCCACCATCCATAATCAGTGACTCACGCAGCGTCTCTTGAAACGAGGCTTCATTGGGCAAGCCAGTGAGTAGGTCATGGGTGGCTTGGTAGGTAATCTGGGCTTCCTGCTCCCGTTGGTAGGTAATATCCTGCTGAGTGCCAATAAAATGAGTGCATAGGCCATCATGGTCGAACACTGGGCTGATCCGAAGGTGATTCCAGAAAGGCGTACCGTCCTTTCGGTAATTGATCAGTTCGACATTGACCTCGGCTTGGTCATGCAGCCCCCGCCGTATGGTTTCGAGCGCTTCCGGAGCGGTGTTTTCTCCCTGAAGAAAACGGCAGTTACGCCCAATGACTTCGTGGTGCTCATAACCGGTCATTTCAGTGAACGCGGGGTTAGCATAGACCACCGGCATGTCTGGGCTTCGCGCGTCCACCATCAGCATACCGTTCGGGCTTGCTTCAATGCCGCGCTTGAGCAGATGCAGGTCCGCATCCTGGTGTTTGCGATCGGAAATGTCCCGGCAAAGACCATAGACGCCGACGATCTCGCCCTGGATGGTGACCGGGAAGTTGGTAACCTCCAGGAAGTAGGGGTGGCCGGAGGCGTGAGTGCCCATAGTTTCGTAGGTGATGGTTTCACCGTTTCGGGCTCTGTTGAATGCCGCTTGGGTCTCTGCGCGGTAATCAGATTCAATAAAAAGATTGAAGTGAAGGCCGTGCACGCTATCGGCCGAATAGCCGGAAATTCTTTCCAGTGCGTCGTTACAGCTCTGGAAGCGACCATCGAGGTCGAACGTGTATACACCGTCTGGATGGTTGTCGAACAGGGTCCGATGCCATTCGGAGAGGGTCCGATGGATCTCAGCATCCCGGTGTCGAAGAATGGCCAGGGCAACCAGGGCAGCGCCCCTTGCTAGGTTGCGTTGAGCACCTGCAGTTGGGGTGGCTGGAGCGCGGTAGTAGGTGGCAAAGGTGCCCAGGAGCTCGTTCTTCGAGGTGAGAATCGGCATGGACCAGCAGGCACGAACACCCTCTGCCTCGGCAATCTCATGGAAGCCCGTCCAGCGGCGATCCTTCTGAATGTTGTCTGTGATTATCGGTTGGTGGGTAAAGGCCGCAGTACCGCAAGTACCCATATTCTCAGCCACCTGAATATCCTGCATGGCCTGGTAAAAACGATCCGAGAATCGGTCACTGGGCATCAGGCTGAGGCTGTTGGAGGCGGGATGAAACTGCATGATGGAAACCAGTGCGCCGGGCATCATGCTGCCGACCCAGTCAGCTATGGCGTCCAGCGTCTGCTCCAGCGGGTGTTGCTGGGCAATCAACTCATGGATGTTTTGCTGCGCTTCCAGCAAAGAAAATTCAATGTCACTCATAGTGCGATGCTCTGCTGACAGATGGGGTTCTTCTCAGAAAGCCCTTGACGCGCAATCACAGAACAAGTCTGAGATGAGTACTGGAGGACGATCCCCGCTCTGAATAAAGATTATTTTTGTCGAGTATGCCTCGAAAGCCGATGAACATACGTGATGACACAAGATTGCAGCGTAATTCGAACTCAGTGAAGTATCGACAGCAAATGTCAAAATGGAAAATTATTTAAGTAACTATTTGTTAACGCTTAGAATGTGCCGGGAGCAACCGCTTTCTTTTCCTATATTAGCGATAGCAATGTGTGGGTGTTCTGACGCTATTGGTCATAGGAGTAATATACAACGGAATTCGGTTCTTCGGGTCGCTGTGGGGATGATCTGGCGTACGCAAGGCAGGGCCGAATCTGGCGAAATAGTAGCAAGCTGTCTACTCTGGATTGGGACACCGTTTAGCCAAGGAGGCATCAGTGGAACACTATTACGCAAACGACAACCCACAAAGCACCGGTGAGCATGAGGTGCATAAAGAGGGTTGCCAATTCATGCCTGAAATTCTGAACCGGACCTATTTGGGCATGTTCTCATCATGCAAAGATGCTCTCGAAGCGGCCCGACAAAAATATGACAATGTGGATGGCTGTTTCTTCTGCGCTAACGCTTGTCACAATCGATAACAGAATTATGAGCAATATCGACCAGAAAACTTTGGATTCCAATAGACGGGATAAGTTGGTAAGTATCGCCAACAGCGCTGCTGGCGCGCTTCCAGGTGTCGGAACCCTCATTTCTGAAGTGATGACGGCCATCATTCCGGACCTGCGCTTGGAGCGGATGGTTGCTTTTTTGAAACAGCTTGATTCCGAAGTCGCAAGCATTCACGGGCGACTGGATACATTTGAGCAACACCTTCAAACCGAGGAAGGTTTGGATCTCTTGGAGGAAGGCTGCGTCCAAGCATCTAGGGCAGTATCTGCAGAACGCAAAGAGCGTCTTGGACGCTTGGTTGCCAAGGCCCTGTCAGCCGAAGCGTTGCGCTATGAAGAAAGCCGGAAATTACTCAATATCTACCGAGAACTAACAGACCCGGAGATCATTTGGTTGATTTATTATTCTATGAATCCGGTCTTTGGAGATGGGCCCCATAAAGATTGGGTGAAGCAGCACCCAGAAATATTGGAACCGGCAAGCAAAACAATGGGGGCCTCTCCTGAACAAATGGCCAAGGCAGCGCTCCAGGAGAGCTACAAGCAGACCCTGCAGCGGTTTGGGCTTGTCGAACAGAAGGGTAACCGATTCAGTGTCACGACATTTGGTCGAATGCTCGTGCAGTATATCCAAGCTGAGGAGTGATCCCACTGACCTTGGAGCCTAGCATAGCAGTCGTCATCCAGCGGCTGACACTTTCCAAAAGAAGACTCGGATCGGCAGCGCAGTTTTACCATAGTTCGGTTCTTATGCGCAGTTCAGGTCCTCTACTCAGGTTCGTGACTTTGTCGCTCTATGGGCATCACCCGTAGAGCATTCTCAGGCTTCGCTCGGAGTCTTTTCACTTCAGATGCAATTACTTCTAACTGCTCCGCTATTTTCTTGTCCCAGTTCCGGTCGCTAACATTGAAGTTTTCAAAGGATTGGATGTCGATCCTGGATACGGTTTGATGGGCTCGTTTCCAGAAGGCAAGTGACGGTTCGCTCTGATACGTTGAGGTTATGTCGAGGTAGTCACCATCAATTCCCTGGCGAATGCCATCGAACTGTCCCCAAGTAATGACACGCCTTGATCCAGGCCCTAGGCAGGGAATTCCATTAACGATAGGACCGCGGTTCATCGAGGCTGGTTTGCGGGCATTCTCAATGCCAAAAGCTTCTTGAGGCACAGGCTTGGTTGATTGAAAAGAAACGTTCCATGCGGCACTGCGACCAGTGTTTTCAATAATTAAATTGATGATCGATGGTCGCTTCAAGTCTGGATCAGCATAGACCACAACGTGAGGATCCTTTGCGTCACGAAACAGCAGATAACTAATCAGTGTTGAGGTCGTCGCAATGATAACTGCGACGAGGCTCACGATGAATGCGCTGAGCTCCACCTGATCTCCTTAACTGTTTGGGGGCGACGTGAAATCTGTCATAGAGTCATATTGTATGCCAGGTTCCGGTTTCCGATTCGTACTCTGCAATACCGACAGCAGCTAGTGACTGAAGGCCTTCTTCAACTGACTTCCTGGGGTTCCGTTTGAATAGCTCGGCTAGACTTTCCGTGGTGTGGGAACGTTCGGCCAATGCTTCTCGGAGCACCCGGAGCTGGTCGGGGATGGCTTTTGGGAAAGTGGCTTTTCCTTTGTTGGGGGCGGCTTCGGGTTTGGCCGCAGCTGCCTTGGGCGCAATGTCGACTTCTGTCTGCACGGCATAGGGGGCCTGGTAATCCGGACGCAGCCAGCGAACGATGCCCCGTGATTCTTCCTCGGCACGCTGCTTATTGAGTTCGACCAACCGCATCAACAGTTCTTCCTCGGCTTCCGTTTGGTCAGCCGGTTTATCAGGAAGGGGAGTTGTTGCACCAGGCCGGCCCACCAATTTGTTGGCCAGGTCTGACCAGCCGTAGGCCTCGAAAACGGCACGGTCCAGATCGTCGTGGAGTTCCCTCAATATGGAGACAAGGCCTTTCTGATGGATATCCTTGTCACTCTCGCTGAGTTCTTTGTCAGCCCTCAATTTTTCCAAAATGTTATACATGCCGGTTTGGGTTAGATCAGGATACTTTGCTTGTTGACGTTTTCGGTGGGCGTCAATGTGCTCAGAAATACTCCCAACTGGCTGAGCTATGTCTGACGTCGGGTTTGGAAACGGGAATGTTTCAAGGCATCGAGTCTTGTTATATCGCGGCCTGTCTTCCAAAGTGCCGCCTGTTGCAAGTGACCAAGCAACATGTATTCGGCTTGATAAAACTCCAAGAATTGCAGGATCATCTGTCGCTATATTGATCAACATGTGATCTGGAAGAATGTCAGATTCAAGGAACTGAAAGACTCTATGTTTGGTAGTTTCAACTGTAGCTATAAACCTATTTAGTCCTGCATTAGCGGTTCTCCACATGGATCTCGGTTCAGCAAAAAGCCACCATTTCTCTTTCAGTTTCTTTCGCCGGTTATTGTCGCGCTCAGGTTTTACCCTATCCGCTATCCATTGGTAGATCGCAGGATGCTTTATGCGGATGTCACTTGGCTCCATCCCGAAAAGGTCGATGACCATGGCGCCTCTTGGTTGCTGAGCCAAATCCCGTCCATTACGATAGTTTCGGATGATTCTGTTGATACCTTCATTTGTTCCGAGACCAAGGTATTGGGCTTGCTCTTTATTCACAATGAATCCGGATCCAGCAAGCATGACGCCATTAGAAGAAATCCCTGAATTTGCTTTCAACTTTTCAGCAGCGGCTACGTTAGCTCCTATGGTTAGATCTGAATATATCTTTCCATTTCGAGTTTTCGTTACGACGGTGCGAGCGTCATCATTACCTCTATTTTCTTGGTAAACCTGTTTCAAAGTACCGGAATTATCTCCTGCAGAGGCGACTGTCATCGCTATCCGAACAGCAGCACCATCGTTACTATCTACCCACGGATGATCAGGTATGGCAAAGGAGATCGAAATAGGTTTCTTTGCTGAAGATAAGTGCGGCTCAATAACTCTTCTGTTGAAAGTTTGACGCAGGCTGTTCGTTGTTATGAATCCGAAGCTGTTAGCCCTTCCGTCCCGAACTTTTACTGCGGCAATGTGCCACCAATACATTACAAAGTCAGTGGACTCTGGAATCTCTTTCCAGACTTGCCGTAATGCATCGACATATCCGTTGCCTAAAGCACGACGCATCGCCTTATCTCCGATAAAAGGAGGATTTCCGATGATGTAGTCTGCTTCTGGCCATTCGCTTTGGCATGGATCGTGATACCTATAGACGGTGGCTCGCCCAGTTTCATCGGGGATCAGTTCCCCTGTAGTTGGACTGACTTTCATGCTTATGCCATCCCAGATGGTCACTGGCTCATCGTTGTCATCCAATTCGGGTTCCCGGCTTTCGTATTCTATCAGGGCGTCCTGGCACTTAATGTTTTTGAAGTCTCGTAGGATTGGTTCAGGGAGGTCCAGGCGGTCGCTCAGCCGGTAATGCCATTGCAGGTAACCAATCCACAGAACCAGCTCGGCAATCTGGGCCGCCCGTGGGTTTATTTCCAGGCCAAGGAATTGGTGAGGATCGACAGTCAGACCTTCACTCTCCAGGACCCCTTGGCCTTGGGTCAGCTCTGACATGAAGCCCAGAACCTCCCCTTCCAGTCGTTTCATGTGCTCCAGGGCCACGTACAGGAAGTTAGCGCTACCGCAGCACCCGTAACATTCACTACTGGTGACAATAGCTGTAGGCCACGATTTTCCTGCATTGTAGGCAATCCCAAAATTGTCCATAGGCAACCAATATTAATGGTGACATTTCATGTTTTTTGTCACCAGACAATCGAAAGTCCTATACGCGGTTTACGCCTATGATTCGAGCGGTTTCTCATTTATTAAACTTTTCCACCCACACCTTGGAACTTCTCGACAAACGCTGCAATCTTTTGGAAAACGCTCTGCTTCTTGGTCAGGTACTGTGGGTTTAGCGGGCTCATCTTCGGCAGAACGGCGTTAAGCTCTGTCCCGGCGTCGCTGGCATACTCTCGCTTGAGTGAGGTGGTGATGTAACGACGGGCTTCTTCAGCATTCAGGCTTTCTGCGTTGATCAGTTCTTCGGCTTCGCGCTGCTGCTCGGCTTGGGCAAAGGCGAAGAAGGCTTCGATAACACTGGCTTTATCTCCAATCTGGTCGAGGTCGGTTTGATTGATAAAGTCCACCACCAGGCTTTCCTTGGCGCGGTTGCCCAGGCTGGCGCGAATTACACGGCGGACTTCATCCACCAGATCGGCTTTGCTCTTGTTCTTTTTGTTGTGCTCAAAGATCTGCTCCAGAATGTAATCCAGGTTGATCTCCTGCGACTTGAGCAAATCCACCTCAAACACCACATCATCCCAGTCGATGGTGGATTTTTCTTTTTCCTCAGCTGATTTCTGGCGGCGTTGCCAATCGCGGATGTCGTTGTAGGTCGAGCGGTAATCCTGCACCTTGCGCTCGGCTGGCAGGCGTATGGACTGCAACTCGGCTAGCTTTTCATCATCCAGATAGTGTTCGGTTTTAAACGCCTCAACGGCTTCCGGGTCACTCGTATCGACGTTTTGCAGGGCTTTCAGACTTGCAAATTCGTCGTAGTTTTGCAGTATGTTTTCGACGCGCAGATATTCACCAAAGAGCTTGGCGAAGGCTTTCTTATCGGCCTCTTTCTCAATGTTAGCGGGATCAGGGAAATGATGCTCCAACTCGCTGACCACCTCCATAAAGCCGCGTCGCGCTTCTCCGGTTACTGCATCGGCAAAGCCTTCCATGTACTCCTTGTAGCTTTTCTCCAATACTACGTTCTTGGTGTTCTTATCGCCAAACAGAGTAATGGCATCCACGGTGGCCTTTTCCAGATCGCGGAACGTAACGATATTGCCGAAGGTCTTGGTAGCGTCATAAATGCGGTTTGTGCGCGAATAGGCCTGCATCAGTCCGTGGTAGCGCAGGTTTTTGTCCACAAACAGGGTGTTGAGCGTCGGAGCGTCAAAACCGGTGAGGAACATGCCCACCACAATCAGCAAGTCGATCTCCTTGGATTTCACCCGCTTAGCCAAATCTCGGTAATAGTTCTGGAAGCCGTTGCTGTCGACACTGAAATTGGTTTTAAAGAACGCGTTGTAGTCGGCAATGGCCGCGCTTAAAAACTCTTTGGCACTGCTGTTCATGGCCGAGACATCAAAGCTCTCATCTCGAATTTCGCCCACCGCATCCTGCTCTTCATTGGCAGCGAACGAAAAAATGGTGGCGATTTTCAGCGGCTTATCGTGGTTTTTGTTTGAAGGGTCGGCCTGCAACTGGTTGAGAGTTTCATAGTAGAACTTGGCGGCATCCACACTGCTTACCGCGAACATGGCATTAAAGCCTTTTGCCTTCCCGTTAGAAGAGCCTTGCAGGCGGTGCGTTTTCTGGTGGTAGCTGTTCAGAATGTATTGGGATATTTCCCGAATACGTTCCGGGTGCAGTAGGGCTTGCTTGTTTTCAGCCCCGTTGAGCTTTTTCTCATCCTGCTCGGTTTCTATTTCCTTGAACTTCGGGCGCACATCGTTGTAGTCCACCTTGAACTTGAGCACCTTTTCATCGCGGATCGCATCGGTGATCACATAGGAATGCAATTCTCGGCCAAACACGCTGGCGGTGGTTTCCGCACCCAAGGCGTTTTGCGGGAAGATGGGCGTGCCGGTAAAGCCAAACTGGTAGAAGCGCTTGAATTTCTTCTTCAGGTTCTTCTGCGCTTCACCAAATTGGCTGCGGTGACATTCATCAAAGATAAACACCACTTGCTTGTTGTAGATGGCAAGATCGCCTTCGTTCTTCATCAGGTTGTTGAGCTTCTGAATAGTGGTCACGATGATCTTGTTATCGTCTTTGTCCAGATTGCGCTTTAAGCCTGCGGTGCTGTCGGAGCCATTCACGCTATCCGGCGAAAAGCGCTGGTATTCCTTCATGGCCTGGTAATCCAGATCCTTCCGATCCACCACGAAGAACACCTTGTCGATAAACTCCAGCTCGGTCGCCAGGCGCGCGGCCTTAAAGCTGGTGAGTGTCTTGCCCGAACCGGTGGTATGCCAGATAAAGCCGCCGCTTTCCGAGTTGCTCCAGTTTTTCGTCTCAAACGAACTTTTCACCTTCCATAAGATGCGCTCGGTGGCGGCTATTTGATACGGGCGCATCACCAGCAGCGTACCGCTCACATCAAACACCGAGTAGTGCAGCAGCACATTGAGCAGCGTGTCCTTCTGAAAGAAGGTCGCGGAAAAGTCTTTTAAGTCTCTGATCAGGCTGTTATCCGCCTTCGCCCAGTTCATGGTGAAGTCGAAGCTGTTTTTGTTGCGCTGGGTGGTATTGGCAAAGTAACGGCTATCGGTGCCGTTAGAGATCACGAACAACTGCAAGTACTTATACAGCGAATCCTCACTATTAAAGCTCTCTTTGCTGTAGCGGTGCACCTGATTGAAGGCTTCACGAATGGCGACGCCGCGCTTCTTCAGCTCGATCTGCACCAACGGCAAACCGTTGACCAGAATGGTGACATCGTAGCGGTTGGCATGGCTACCGGTTTGCTCGAATTGCTTGACCACCTGCACCTTGTTGCGGGTGATGTTGCTTTTATCCATTAAATAAATGTTTTGAATGCGGCCATCGTCAAACACAAAGTCGTGAATATAGTCATCGTGGATCTTGCAGGTTTTATCGACTACATTGTCGCTGGGTCTATCCAGATAGGTTTCGACAAAGCGCCGCCACTCGCCCTCCAAAAACTGCACACTGTTCAAGGTTTGTAATTGCGTGCGCACATTGGCAAGCATAGCCTGCGGGTTATTAAGACCAGGAAGGAATTCATAGCCTTGATTTTGCAAATCCTGGATCAGTTCGCGCTCCAAAGCATCTTCGCTCTGGTAAGTTTCGGCTACTTTCCAGTCTTTGTTGTATTTATCCAGAACGATAAAGTTGTTGGATTCAGCAATGGCTTTGTAGTTAGTCACTGTGCTTCCTGCTTACTGAAACCATAGGTTTCGGTCAAATATCTTACTAGCTCACCCAGTTTTTCTTTGTCTTTATCTTCAATCTCTGTGACTTCCTCTGCCGCATGAGCAGAATGACTGGACAAATTAATAATTCTTTTTGCAAACGGATCAGGACTGACATCACCTGTTTTTTCGAGAAGGTTTTCCCAGTGCTTATGCCCTAAGAACGTTGATGTTTTTTCTAAGATATTCCTCAGAAAACTGAAGTGATACTTTTTAACCTGCCCTGCTTTTATTGCTTTGTGGAGTTCAGATAATAAAAATAAATGATAAGAGAAAGGGTGATCATTGGAGGGAGCAAGTTCATATGTTCCATCAGCCTTCTTATCCAGCCTATACTTTTCCGATTGATTGCGCTTATAGAGCCAGACAGGAGTCCCATCTTGAACAGGGTTTTTAAGATCGCCATTTAACTCATTGTGTAAAACATTATAAAAAAGTGGGCTGTGTGTCGTAATGATGAATCTAAGTCCATTGCCTTCTATATAAGCACTACTTTTGATTAGCGTGGCTAAATCAACAGCTAGCTCAATCAGATGGCTATCATCCAGCGAACTTACCGGGTCATCGATAAATATATACTCTAAACCATCAAACTTATCGGTTAGTCGATTTGTTGTGTCAGTTTCATTTAGAGTGGAAACTACTTGCTCCAGTAGCGTGTAAAAAACACTCCAAATAAAATTGCTTTCTTCTCCTTTAGATATTTTTATTTTTTCGTATGTGCCTTCGACTTTAGCTTCTCCGTATTCAGAATCTACGCTAGCGCTATTGGTTAAAGCAGAAGGATTTGCTGCTACTTTGAAGGTGAATTCAGAAAAGGCAGGAACAGTTATTTCCACCAGTTCACCATTATTATCTTTGGTTTTACACTTATATGCTTCATTAAAAACTGGCGTGATTTTATCATTGGCGTATCGCTGAAAGTTTGTAATGATATTACCGTCCTCTCCCAAATCTTTTAGCAAATCAATGAGCCAGCTTGTAAATGTATTAGGCTGAATTTTCAGCTTAAGTTCAGCACCTGCCTCTAAATCGTTATCCCAATAGAACAGATCTTCAGTAAAAGCGCTGTAGTAGAGGAATTTATTACGTGCTAATTCAGACCCATAATCAGCTTCACCTTCTTCAGTATCAAGTTCGGGGGCTATCGACTTTTTGAATTCTCGCGACAAGCGAGTTTTACCCGAGCCATTGAAGGCATAAATTAGCTGCACCTTTTTATTGGCTGCGCTTAGCTGCTGGGCTATGTCCTTTAGTTCCTTACTCATATCAGGCGGCTTCCTCGGCATCCGGTTTTGGGAAGCTCAGCAGAAAATCGCGGTAATACTCGTATTGCTTCTGGCGTAGCTCGATTTCGCGGGGTAGGCCTTCGGTGATGGAGCTTGTTAATGCGTCGAATTTATCGAGGATGGCGACAATACGAGCCTGCTCTGCCAGCGATCTTTCAGGGTCGTTTGGATAAGGGATGGGAAATTGAACATTCTCAATCATGGGTTTGGTTAACTGAGGTATCCCAGCAGGTGGCACGGGATAATTATTTTCAATAGTTTTCATATAGTAATAAGCGTATTTGGTATTCACCCCAATTTTTGGAGTTAAAACGATTAACCGTATGATCGGAAAAAATGGCCGGTCACGATAGCTTGTCCAGCCTATTGTTCCTCTAGCTGAAACCGTTAAGCTTGGTTCGTTTATTTTTGGTGAATTTGTCCAACCATATAAAGATTTTAAGCCTATTCCATTAGATAGAATTGGCACGTTAAATTCTTCGGTTTCTTCCTTTGAAAAAGCGTTTTTTGGTTTATCTCCGCCTGAGAAAATATTGAATACATCCCCCAACGCCTCCCACTCCACTTCTCCTTCTTCAAAACTCAATAACTGGTCTCGGTAGTGATTGTATTGTTTTTTGCGCAAGCTAAGCTCGGTGGTCAGCTCGGTGGTCATGGCGGTAAATGCGTCCAGGATGCGGACGATTTCGGCCTGGATTTCCAGAGATTTTTTGGGGTTGTCTGGGCAGGGGATGGGGATGGTTATATCAACCAGCTTTCCCTTAGTGAGCTTGGCACGGCCACCACCGGACAAAAACGGAATAAAGTTAACGATGCAAAGATAATGATATAAGAAGCGTGAGTTCAGTCCTTCCTTGCCTCGCACAACATGAACATGGTTGTTTGCCCAAAATTTGCCTGTTGCATATTGGATGGAATAATTATCGAGACTCGCCGAGCCGTCCTCTGCGATAAGAACGAACTCTCCGTCATGAGTGTGGCCGTCAACATAGTCCTGAATGTTATTTGCACCGTAGTATGGCGTTTTCCCCGCAGCACGTAACGAAGCTTTTACTGGCTTCCGTCCGCTATTGGCGATCTCAACAACGCGCTCATTGCCTAGAGCCATCCACTCCACATCAACACCATCCAGCAGCTTTTCCATAAAGCTCACGCTGCTCATACTTGTTGCTCCTCACCTTCAATCTCCGCGACAATCTCATCAATGTCTTGGCGCAGCTGGTCGATCCTGGTAACGGTAGTTTTTAGCTCGGCATTAAGCTGGGTGATATCCACGACTTCGCGGTTGTCTTTGGCTTCTACATAGCTGCTCACCGACAGGTTGTAATCGTTGGCGGCGATTTCCTCAAAGGGCACGGAGCGGGCAAAATGTTCAACGTTCTCTTTACTGTCGAAGGCCTGCATGATGTCTTCAATGTGCTTGTCGGTGAGTACGTTGGTATTGGTTTCCTTTTTGAAATAGGCCTCACCACTGGCATCAATAAACTGGGTAGTGGTGTCGGTTTTGTGTTTGGACAGCACCAGAATGGTCACGGCGATGGTGGTGCCAAAAAACAGGTTGGGTGCCAGCGAGATCACGGTTTCCACGTAGTTGTTGTCTACCAGATACTGGCGGATTTTTTGCTCGGCACCGCCCCGGTAAAAAATTCCGGGGAAGCAAACAATGGCGGCGCGGCCTTTGCTGGAAAGGTAATTAAGCGCATGTAGCACAAAGGCAAAGTCGGCTTTGGATTTAGGCGCAAGCACGCCTGCCGGGGCAAAGCGGTCGTCGTTGATCAGGGTTGGGTCATCGCTGCCGATCCACTTCACCGAATACGGCGGATTGGAGACAATGGCATCAAAGGGCTTGTCGTCACCAAAGTGGGGATCGATCAGGGTGTTGCCCAGCTGCATATTGAACTTATCGTAGTTGATGTTGTGCAAAAACATGTTCATCCGCGCCAAGTTGTAGGTGGTGTGGTTGATCTCCTGGCCGAAGAAGCCCTCTTCAATAATATGCGCGTCGAAATGCTTTTTGGCTTGCAGCAGCAGCGAGCCGGAACCGGCAGCCGGGTCATAAATTTTGTTGACGCTGGTTTGCTTGTGCATGGCCAATTGGGCAATCAGCCTGGAAACGTGCGTAGGGGTAAAAAATTCACCACCGGATTTACCGGCATTGGCGGCGTAGTTGGAGATGAGGTATTCGTAGGCATCGCCAAACAGGTCAATCTGGGCGGCATCACTCTTTTCATAAAAATCATGGCCAAAATCCAGGCCTGCCACGCCTTTCAGTACCGCCGCTAAGCGCAGGTTTTTGTCTTTAACGGTATTACCGAGTCGGTTACTGGTGGTATCAAAATCGGCAAACAGGCCTTTGATGTCGCCCTCGGAGGGATAGCCACTGGCTGAGGCTTCGATAGCGGTGAAGATGGCGGCTAAATCGGTGTTGAGGCCTTCGTTGTTGTTGGCGTGTTTAGCGACGTTGGCAAATAGCTGGCTGGGGAAGATGAAGTAGCCCTTGGTTTTGATGGCGTCGTCTTTGATGTCTGCCGTGATCACGCTGTCACCCAGTTCTGCGTAGTTAATGCTGTCGTCGCCGGCTTCAATATATAGGGCAAAGTTTTCACTGATAAATCGATAAAACAGCGTGCCTAGAACATATTGCTTGAAATCCCAGCCGTCTACTGATCCGCGTACATCGTTGGCAATGGCCCAGATTTGGCGTTGCAGGGCGGCGCGTTGCTGTGAGCTCGTCATGCGTTCTTCCTGTTACTTTTCGTGGTGTTAGTCGTTTGTTTGGTGTCGTTAAGGTACTTTCTGAGCGCTCTTTAACCTCGATAACGGCACTGTTTAGTGTTGCGTCAGCTCAAGCAGGTCGCCCACCTGGCATTTAAACAGCAGGCACAGCTTTTCAATGGCTTTCAGATCCACTTTCTGCGCCGTCTCTTTGTAGAGCAGCGTTATCGTAGCGCGGCTGAGCCCTGTCTCTCTGGCGACGTCGGCAATACGCATCTTGCGTTCGCCCATCATGCGGGCGAGATGGCAGCGGATCATGGCTGTGTCTCTAGCATTTGGTTTTAGAAGTAACCCGGAGCATACCACCAGTGTAAGATCTGATTAGCATTTAGCGAGCTTGAATTAAATTATTCATTTCAAATTCCGAAAAAAGCATGGCGAATTGTTAAATCAGGTGCAGTTGTGCGTAACTCGCGTGAATTCTGCCCTGCCCACCGTTGGTGATTACCGCTTTGGAGGGTCTGAAAGGTAACGGACATTGCTTTCCGGAAGCTGCGCTCGGAGGCGCTCGTTCTCCAGTGTAAGGTCGAGAATTCGTGCTTGGGCGTCTAGCATTTGGCCGAGCGCTTTGTCACGCTGCTCCTCAAGAGCCTCAACCTTTTCCTTCAGATCACGGTTTCTTGACCTTTGTGCAAGCATCATCTGTCTAGGCGACTTCGTGGTCGCCTCGTCCTTATGTGCTTCGATCCAGGCCTGTATGTCTGCAACCAGTTCTGGAAAGCGTACTCGGCGAAGGGCAGAAGGGTCTACGCCGGCTTCTTTGGCGACATTGTTCTGACTGAGGGGTGTTCCTTTTGGCAGAATGTCTGGCTTACCCGCCTTGAGGCGTTCAAAGGCGTCCCTGAATTTCAGCTCTGCTTTGCTGATTTTTCTTGTTTCAACTGTTTGTGATGACATTGATCGCTCGCTCTGCGGATTCTAACTGCGCCTGCAATGACTCATGTAAAGGGGAATCTGGCGTTGCATCAAGGATTTGAATAGTAACGACGTCTCTGATCTGCTTTATCGCTGGCAGTTTCGCTTTATCCAGAAAAGCTGACGGGCAAGGACTGTTGCCTCCAAACCCCATGCAGGAACTAATGTTGCTGATCCCACCGAGAGGACAAGGTGGGCCTGAGTTTGCGCAACCTCCGAGAAATGTTTGCCGGTAGCTGATACGTCCGGTTTTTGCCGCTTTGAGCAATTGGTTGTGGTCTTTTTCTGAGATTTCAGAAAGCATTTGCTGCTTACGCTTCTCTCCGTGCGGTGATACGTATTGATCCGATTGCAGCGCTTTGAATTCCCTAACCATTGACTGGTACATCTCACGCAAGTAGTAGGCACGAGCCTCGTCGTTTAATGGCTCTTTGAGTCGGTAGTAGTTTTTTCCGTAGTACTGGCTCATTGCGCGAGAAGCATGTTTCAGTTGATATTGAATCGCCGATTCGGTGACCAAGCCACTTGCCAGCATATTGACAGCGCCGGTTCTACGTAACTGATGCCACGCCAGTGGCCAGAGCTTGCCTACCGTAAATTTCTCCGGGTCGAGGCCGAATGTCATCCTGTTGGCCATTTCAAGATCAGACTCGGTAGTTGTAAGCTCGTTGGCATCAAAGAGTTTGGGCCAGATGTTCCATATGTCCCCATAAGACCGCGTTTTTTTGAACTTCTTGGTTGTCTGAGATAACGGCGCCTTGGGACTCCATGGCTCATGTGGCAACGATTGGAGAATCGGGTTTTCAATATCTTCCTTTGACAGCTGTATGTAAGGGTTCTTTTTGGCGGCTGTCACTCTTAGCTCCGCAACCGCCCTCATGGCTTACACAGCAAGTTCGGTCGTAGGCGAGACAATCCAACGTGCATCATCGTCCTCGATGGTTTTGGTTGTAACGCCTTTAAGGGTATAAATGTCATCACCCAATTGATCACGCTCAACTTCGTAGCAATCAGCACGAAGTCTAGCCCCTTCACCGACTCGCATTAACGAGAAATTAAGTAAATAGGCCAAGCCAACATTGCTTATCAGAGTTAGATATGAAGAAAGTGCGCCTACCCCGGCCTGTTCGGTTAATCTTACCCAGCGGTCTAAAAGGTCTGATATGCCGAATTTCTTAGCAATTCCCAGAAAAGAACCGTAAAACACCATACCAGAACGTCGTTCCCCTTTGACACGGGAGTCGAGGAACGGCGAATCACCGCCAAGCCCACCGAATGCGTAGGATAAATCGCCCCCGGCATTCTGAGCGTACGCAGATAGGCAAAACTCGTAACAGGACTCGACTTTATCTTGATGGAGCCGAAAATCGTCAAGGCATTCACGGAGTCGTGATACTTGGTAAGACCAAATTCTGGTAGGAATATAGGCTGTTTGGGTAGAATCAACGGTTGCAAGCTCACTGCTGAGCAGTTGCATTCCGCTCTCATCGAGAATAGTAAAACCCAAACTATCCTTTGCTATCAGCAACGAATGAAGGCAAGCAATTAAGCGATCTGCCCGCTGCTTGTAATAGCTTGATAGGGACTCGATTACCTTTGGATATTTATGAAGATCTGTAACCAAGACGCCAGCGTCAGTGCAAGCAACAAACAGGGGTTTTAGCGTTTCAAACTTATATACCAATGCCTTAGCAGAACGTATCGCAGACTCCCCCCAAAGCCACCATGCGACGACTTGACGTAAGAAAAAAGCGTTCTGGTGGCTGACCTTTCTTCCTTGACCAGGGCCGTCTCCGAAGTAAATCGTGAGTGTCTGTTCAGACCAAGGTGAAAGATCCCACCTCACATCGCCATAGCGTGATACCACGTTACCATAGGTATCTATAACGACAGGAAAATCATTGGTTGGCGGCCAGGTTTCAGGCTTGAAATTTAAGGCATCTGTCTTGGTTAATGGGGAGTCAATCTGTAGTCCTGGGAAGTACGCCAAGTTCATACGATCACCTCTAATAGCTGAATATGCCCGCTCCAGGAGGGGTGGTAACGACCAGAACGAACGGTATCCCTGGAGTCTTTTACCCATATCGCTCGTATCTCGCTACCTGATGCTATGGCATCCAGCTTCTGGTTGATTCGGTTAATTACATGATATGCCGGATGAGCCTCCTGCTTGGTTGAAGGCTTGTACAGATTTGTTTCCAAGCTCTTTATCTTCGCGTGAGATGCAAGTTTCCAGCAATAATCAGAACTCATAATGTCTCTGTGTTTAGCGCAGAAAAGGCAGCCTTCAGGGCTAATGCAATCAGGCTTTGGCGCCTCTCTGGCTGTATCAGAAATTAGTTCTGGCGTATGTTTTTCATCTACGCATATACCTGGCCCCGGCGGCGAATAGGCCGGATCTGTTGCTTTATGAAAGTTTAATATTTCAGACGCCGCTGACTGATGGTGTGGTCTTTCATAATCGCGAAGAAGGACTTCTTTGCCATGGGCCACTTGCTCTGCTGTTAAGCCGACATCACGGCTTCTCCCCAGTAGCCAATTTACTCTTGTTTTTCTTAATTCCTGCGGACCAAAAACCTGCATGTCAATTTTTTTGAAGGCTTTCTTTAAAGTATTGAAACCGACTTTTGAATCTCTCGCTCTAATCATACCCCGGCTTTGCAGGGGGAATAGACGAGCATCATGTTCAGAGAAACCTATCTCATCGAGCCACTGCAGATAATTTTTTAAATGCTCTTTGTACGACCTATAACATCGGAAAACAGCTTCTCCACTGCGCCTGCCTTTATATACACGAAATACTTCAAGATCATCCCCATTAGACTTCCAGCGGTAACTTTCCTTTTCAAGCATTGATGCTTGCGCTAAATTCATGGATGTTTGGGCAATAAATATTAAAAGCTCCGCCTCGATTCTTAGATTTAAGATCGCCGATCTTTTATGCACATCAAAAATATTTTGATCGTATGCTAACGGAGCACGTGCTTTTTTAGCACTCCGCCTAGATGCATTATCTTCTATAGATTCAACGTCCAGGGCCGGATTGATCAAGTTACCTGCAACGGTCAATGTTTTACTGTTTTCAAGTTCTATAGTAATCGGAAGAGAGCCCCGAACTGTTGCAAGATCCAGTGCGTCGCATACTATTTTTAAAGCACGGCCAAACTCAAATGTTTGGGTGAGATTCTGCTTGTCGGCATTGGTGCTCAGCACTTTCTTTTTAGATCGTGGTTTTCTCACCCTTGTCTGCATTAAGAGGTTTCCGCCAGGCTTTGTTCGAGGGTCGGCAACGATTCTGACGAAATCCTCCAAAATGTGCCTTAACCTATTGTATTTAAATTATTTTGGCGTTGTAGCTCATGGGTGAAACCTGCCGTTCAAAATCAAGCGTATAATCGCCAAATCGGTTGATATGGTCCGTGCGGTATGGGGCCAATCCTTTGAGAATATCGTGATCAATATGATGGCCGCGATCCTTGAGATCTTTAAGGGTTAACGTCATCGACTCCACATTGTGAAGAATGACCAGGTTGGCCACCAAGTGGTTATATTTGATCACCTTCCGTTGCTCGTGGCGGATATTCTCGGCGATCACCCCCTCGCCGCCGAAAAATAGCCATTTTACGAACTGGTTGAACTCCTCCGTTTTGTTCGTCTCCGCATGAATGGTTCGCCGCAACTCCACGCTGCCAATGTAGTCCAGAAGAAAGGTTGTCCGAACTACCCGCCCCAGTTCCCGGAAAGCAAAGTAGAGTTTATTCTTGAGGCTTGCGGTACCTAAACGTCGCAATACCGTGGACGGTGCTATTTTCCCTGCCTTTATCGATAGCGCCACCCGGAGCATGTCGGGCACATGGGTTTCGATCAGTTGCCAGTTAATGGTTTCGCTGAACAAGGCATTGATGTGCTCATACCGTTGGCGTTTGTCAGGCTTGTAGAACACCAGCTGCTTCAGATTCCGGATGCGGGGCATCAGGTTGATACCCAGCAGGTAAGCCAACCCGAAGACGGGCGCACTTTGCGCCTGAGTATCGCCATGCAAGGTGTCAGGCTGGATATCGGAATCGTTTTTGATCAGCCCGTCAAGGATGTAAATGGCCTCATAAACGCCGCAAGGGATGAAGTGGCTGAACAGCGCGATGTATTTGTCGGAGACGTGGTAGTAGCCCACCCCGCCGTAGCCACCGTACCGTATGTGGTATTCCGATAGCAGATTCTGTTCGTACAGATTCCATTTTGTGCCATCGGCGGCAGCCCGCTGGCCAGTTCCCCAGTGTCGCGGCAGCCGGTAGCGGTTGTAGGCATTGATAACCTGCACAATGGCCTGCTCCAAGCGCTCTTCGGTGACGTGCCGCAGGTTGAGCCAGGACACCTGCCGGCGATTAAGTGTCGTGATGGATCGGGCGGTCTGAGTTGGCCCGAGATTGCAGCCATAGCAAAACAAGGTCGAAACAAAGCGGGTACGTGGGTCTTCCAGCTTGCTCTCAAAACCGGAAAGTGGTCCAAAGCGTTTGTGGAGCCCCAGCCATTTTTCGGCTTCCACCAGGATGTCGAGAATATTCTTTTCGGGCAAATTCTGGGATAACTGTTTGTCAATTTCGGCCAGCCCATCGGGAGGCGCTGTGCGACGGTGCTTCCGGATCACCAGCTCTTCACCATTGAAGACGGCGTATTCATTCTCCGGGAAGTTACGGTCAATGCGGTCCGCCGTTTCGCTCAAGCGTGAGCGGGCCTGCGCCACAAAAGCGGCTGGGTCGGATGCGATATCAACCATCGCACTGTAGTCCGCTATTTGGGCATCATAGACACTCCAATCCACGAGCTGATCGCGGTAGTCGCTGTACTGGTCGCTATTCGCGACCGCGAGATCGCCGGAAATCAGTTCACGCTTCACCTGCGTTAGTACGCCCAGCTCGAAATACTTCCGGTAGACCATACCGGGCAGTAGCTGGCTTGACCCGGACCCCAATATGAGACGGCGCCAACGCTCCGGTAGCCAGGACACGTCGACGGGTTGAGTGCTGAGCACAAGGCATTCCTTGCGGCTGTGCCGGTGCTTTTTCAGAGTCGCAATCGCCTCAATCAAGGATTGATCGTGGCTGGTTGCCGTCAGATCCAGTAGTTCAAGGCAATTGAATAGCAGGGGGCGTAACGGGCGATAGGGTTGCAGCATAAACGGGATGAAGTTATTGCCAGCATAGGCCATGTGTTCCTCACACTCGGCCAGTAATTCATCAGGGTCGCTCTGGATGGCAGCCGCCACTCGGGCACCTCGCTCGGAATCCGTCGGCGCTTCCTGAACGGCGGTCAGCACGTCACGCAGTTGAGCGACCAGTTTGTCCATCCGTTTCATGTGATCCAGATGATACTGGTTCAGGTTGGCTTCCGCCTTAGTCTTGATGTTGCGCATCTTGCGGACAAAGATGTCGACGGCATCGTCCATTGCGCGACGCAATTGGGCATGGACCAACAGAATCATCAAGGCATAGCGTTTGGTGCTTTGCATAGCCTTGATGTTGGCCGCGCCAAGCGCTCGTGCTTCCAGTATGAAGTGGTGATACTTGGCGGCTGGAATGTGATCAACAGCGGGCAATCGTTGACACCAGCCCTGAAGCCATTCCAGGTGCTGAAGATACTTCTTCACTTCCGTATTGGTCGGCTTTTTGGGTTCCTGTTTCAGTTTATGCCAACTGGTATGAGATGAATCGTCTGGCACTTGCAGCAGCCGGTCAAATTCCTGTTTTTGCTGCGCCGTCAAACCCGCACTGAGCGTCCGAAAGTAACCTGTATTAACCGTGCTGCGAGCCTGACGCGCGGACCGTTGCAGCGTTGAAAAACCCGGCAGTTCAAAACGCTGGCGCACCAGCTCTTCGATCACCACATTGATAATGTCCGCCAGATCTTGCTTGGTGGTTGCCGCTTCACGCGCCAAGTCCCTCACGATAGCCTTGCCTTCGACGGTAAACGCCTTGATGCCCACCTGTTGACGAATCGCGTCCAACATCCGCTGACGGGCGCCACCATTGCGGTCGTATTCCCTGAGCTGGCTCAATGGGACGGGTAAAAGGTCGTCGCAGGCCAGGATATGCGCTGTGATGGGCCGCGGGACCGTTTTGAGATTCACGAAGTAGCCTAAGCGCTGAACCGTTTTCAGGAGAATTAACAAGGCACCACGAGCAGCCGGTGTTCGGCCGTGCTTTCTGGCAAAGGCACATTCTTTGGCGGTGGGTGTATAGATTTCCGCCAGTTCCTGTTCAGAGACGTCCGCCTTCAATCGCGGATAGGCGGTTTCGTGGAGGCCACTCATGTACGGACCTTTTCTATCAGTGCCCCATGATGAGGTCTTTCCGATTAAATGAAGAACTCCTGATGATAGTGCTTACAATGATCAGGGGCGTCGGTAGGTGCTGCGAAATGGCTGAATCAGCATCTGATCCAACCGGAGGTCCCGCGGCTCTCGAAAATCCTCGATGCCGATGACCATTCCAATATGGCCAGCGGCAGGTTTATCCCGATAGGTGCCAAAAAACCGGTCCCACCAAGGCAAATTAAAACCAAAGTTGCTATTTGTCTCTTCAGGAACAATCGAATGATGCACGCGGTGCATATCCGGCGTGACCACCAACCGTCTCAACTTTTGCTCCAGCCCTTGAGGCAATCGTACGTTTCCGTGGTTGAACATTGAGGTTGCATTGAGAATCACTTCGAAAATCAGTACCGCAATCGCAGGTGCTCCCAGCGCAACCACGACGGTGATTTTAATGGCCATGGAGAGCACAATTTCCAGAGGATGGAAACGCAGGCCCGTCGTTACGTCGAATTCCAAATCCGCATGGTGCATACGATGCAAGCGCCAGAGCCAGGGCACTGCATGAAAGATGCGATGCTGAAAGTAGATTGCGAGATCAAGCGCGATCGTCCCCAAAAGGACTGACAACCAAACTGGCAGATTGGCCAGATTTAGCAGTCCCCACGCCTGCTCATTCGCCATCACCGCAGCTCCGACGGCGGCCACGGGAAACAATAGCCGAACGACCAGGGTGTCCACCACGACCATCAAGAGGTTATGTGGCCACCGCTGCCGGCGAGTGTAGCGCTGGTCGCGACGTGGTGCGGCGGCTTCGGCAAGTATCATTACAAGCAGGATGCCCGTGAAGATCCCAAGCCGGATGACTGCCTCGTGGTCAAGTATGGCTTTACCTCTTATGCTCGGTGATCGTTGAAATAGCCCTGCGTGCCTTGTTGCGCCATGGCATCGGCGATGCGGCCGATGGCCTGTGTATAGGCCGCGGTCCGCAGCGTTGTGTTACCTTCCTCCGCCCGGTCGAAACAGGCGCCGGCCTCGCGGGCCAGGCGTTCGGTGAGGCGCCGATTGACTTCGTCTTCGGACCAGGTATCACCGATACGGTTCTGCACCCATTCCAGATGGCTGACGATCACACCGCCGGCATTGACCAGTACATCCGGTAGCACCTCGACACCGCGTTTGGCTAATTGGTCATCGGCCGCATTACTGACGGGCCCGTTGGCAATTTCCAGGATCGTGGCGGCATTTACGGTCGCGGCATTTTGCTCGGTGACGGCGTCCTCCAGTGCGGCTAGTACCAGTACATCGACATCAAGAGCCAGCAGCTCTTCGTTGGTCAGTTGCTCGACGTCGGCTTCCTGGCAGA
>Ga0209337_1000410_pt1 | contig 34482 bp, 37 predicted proteins | sample LinPmetageLP53_FD_184044 | JGI IMG/M metagenome (GOLD analysis project Ga0209337, IMG submission 184044) | Marine viral communities from the Pacific Ocean - LP-53 (SPAdes) (version 2) | ecosystem: Environmental > Aquatic > Marine > Oceanic | place: Pacific Ocean | collected 2010-02-08
TCTATATAATTAGTAGAATTAGGATCTAGATCTACATTATTAAATGTTTCTAGAACAATTTTGTTTTTCAAGCTATCATCTCCTCTTCTTACTGAAACTGTAAAAGTACCTTTAGCATTGCTTATGTTTGAGATCTCCCATCTCAAATTATCACTATTACCAAGTACTAGAGAACTATCACTACTTGCAGAAATACTGCTGGTAGAAGAACCATCGTGGTTGTTATAAATTATTCCTTTACCAATAGTATCTAATTGGAAAGGCTGAGAGCTTCCATTTGTTGAAGCAGATATATGAGTGCTGCCTGCTGCTGTAAATGTTCCGGTTACTACTCTTGCTACTAATAAGCTATTTCCTCCTTGAGAAAAATAGTTTTTAGCGGCTATAGAAGTTAAAAATTCTTGATTAGTTGAAGCTGATTCAAATGTATCTCCGAATACTCTTACATATTCATTATAAGAAGTAACAGTAGTTGGTATTTCTACCGGTCCTTTAACTGCTGGTCCTATTATACATGCTCCTACTTCAGTTGGTGCTGGGGTTACAAAAGATATATCGTTTTCTCTAGTAAATACCCCTGGGGAGATTATAGTTTCTGCCATGTTAGGTTTAGTTTAATTTATGTCTATTAATAAATATATTGTAATAATCGAAACACACCTTATAAAAAGAGTATTCGTTGTCTTATATAAATAGACTGCGTTATTCGAAAATTATAGGGGTACAAATAAGCCTTTGGCTGAATCAAAGCTTCCTTTTCCATATCTTTTTTGTAAAGCTATAACAAGGTTCTTTTCAATCTGATCAGTTTTAGTAATAAAAGCCTTTACTACTTCAATTCTATTATCTATAGATAGTTCAGTTTTCTTTATTTCTGCACATTCTTCATCGATTAAACTTCTTCTTTTTTGCAAATTTAATATTGCTTCGTTCTCTATTGGGTCTAGCTTTGTGCTTCTTTTTATTGCCATTGTTTATTATTTGGTAATTTTAAATTAATATCCTGTATAACTTCAATATTATAATAATCAAATAGTTCTTTCCAGAGTAGACTACCTTCGTATTCTTTTGCTACCCACCATTGAAGTTTTTCATCTAATCTTATAGCTTCATTCATAAATCCATTTTGGTAGCTTGTAGTACCGTCGTCTTGAAACATCTTATCTATTACATACGGGTAACAAGTAAAAACTCTTTCATCCATTGCTTTATAATGAATATACCCGTAAACACATTCTTCCTTTGTAGTATTGTTTAATAAAGGTTGATTTTGCAGATATGCTTTTCTAAAACTTTTACTCATATCTTCTTTATAAGTAACAATATCGGTATCTAAGTCTGGTTTAAATTTTACTATAGATTTATATTTATATGGATCATTAATTAAACTCGTAGCATAGAAAGTAGACTGTAAGTATGAGATTCTTTTTCTTTTGTGTTCAGGTTTGGTAAACATAAATCTAATCCTATTGCAGTATTTTTTATACCTTTCTAATTTTTTTATCCATCTTTCATTTTCTTTCGTTTGCCATGAGTGCACAAATAAATCAGTATCCTTACCTAAAAAAGGTATAATATTATCAGATAGTCCATAAAGGAACCCAGAAATAAAAACTGCTTTATTCATAATTAATAATATAATCACTACATACTCCTAATCTACCTTCTATTTTATCTTTTTTATATTCTGGAAGTACTGCAATACTGCCTTCAATATAAGTGCCTGGGTTGGCCCACATAAAGCCTTGAGAAGTTATAATTACCTCATCAGTATCATGCCAAAAGTAATTTAAGTAAACTCCTCCTCTATCTATTTCTATTAACTTACTTAAAGCATCATAGTTTTTACAATGAATCCATAAATGTCTATAGTACGTTTCCATAAATTCTATTGGTACATTGTATTGTGGTTCATCATGACCTAAAGCAAATTTACCTTTAGTAAACCAAAAGTCTACTTCACAGCTATATCCTCTGTTTATTGCCTCAGCTATATAAGAAGGTTTATTCTCTTTATCTTTTTGCTTACCGTTAATATTACCTCTATGTGATATTAAAATCATTTAATGTTTTCTAAATAGTAATTGAGGTCTTCAGGGGTTCCTAATCCCCACATTTTTTCTACATTAAAAGTTCTAATCTCTTTAGAGTCTTGTATAGCTTGATTAAAAACAGGGCAAACATAAAATTCATTACTAACTCTTACATTTTGGTCAATCATTTCTTCTGCGTACTTAACAAAATCAGATCCTTTTTTCCAATAATAAAAACCTACAGTGGCAATATCTGATATAGGATTCTTTTCAGCAACTTCAGTTACTAATCCTTTTTTATTTACTTTAGCAAATGACCATTTTGGATGAGTAGCTTTGAATGTAACTATGCCTCCGTCAGCATCTGTTTCATTCATTTTATACAGAAACTCGTTAGAATCCCAAACTACATACTGATCTGAGTTAGCAAAAAATAAAGGCTTGTCATTATCTATGTATTTCTTTGCTAATAAAGCTGTACATGCTGCACCTTCTGTAACATCCTTAACTTCTACAATTTTACATCCTGGGGTGATAAGGTTTAATAGTGTATCTAGGTTATATTTTTCTCTATGCTCTTTCTGTACTACGTAAACATAATTTGCTTTTATATTTAAATTATCAGTTACTACTTGAATCATAGGTTTACCTTTAACATCAATTAATGGTTTAGGAAATGTATATCCTGCTTGTTCAAATCTACTTCCTGCTCCAGCCATAGGAATAAGAACTGTTAAATTCTCATCTCTCCATGCTGGTGTTGATTGTCTTTCCCCCATATTTATTTTATCTAATTTTTTAGTAATATTTTTAAAATTAACTTCGGATGGATTTTTAACTCTTAGAATAAAAGACTTACTTCTTGAAGCAGCTAGTAATCCGTACGGTGAATCTTCTATAATTAAAGTTTCTTCTGGTAAAACACTCATCTTAGAAATTGCTTTCCAGTATATTTCAGGATGAGGTTTTGGGTTATACACATCTTCACCGGATAGTATAAAGTCCATATATTCTGCTAATCCTAACTTAGCTAATACTGTAATAGCAGTTTTACGAATTGAATTACTACAGAGTCCTATTTTATACCCCGCTTTTGATAAACTGGACATAACAGATTGGAGTCTTAGGTCAGGTTCAATATCTCTTAACATTTCAAATGTAATAAGTTGTTTCTTTCTCCAAATATTATTGTGACTTTCTACAGGTAGTCCTTTTTTCTCTGAGATTAATTTAAGTTTTTGCTTTGTAGTTAATCCATCATATACAGCTAGATGTTCTGCCCAGTCAAATGCATATTCTCCTAGTGCTTGATTAAGTGCTTTAAAGTGTAAATGTTTAGTTTCTATTAAAACTCCATCTAAATCGAAAATAATTAATTTTATATTGCTCATTTAAATCTTCCTCTATAGTAATTGTGATTAAATACTTGCTGGTCGTTGAACTGGTTGAGTTCTTGATATTGATCTTCTTTGGGTAGGTTACTAAACCTTTTTATATCAGACATCATTTTAGGAGTTACGGAAACTTTACCGTCCCTAGTTTCATCTATATTAAGGATAGTAAAGTGTCTTTCTAGTGCGTCTATACCTTGAAATATGGCTAACTTTGATGACAGTAAATTATCCTCATGAGGGTTAGTATGATCACTTAATCCTACATTTTTAATATTCAATACATCTTTGTAGTAATTTATGTTCTGTAAATTAAGTTTAGATAAAGGAGTCGGGTATACACAGGTACATTGAAGCATACAGTACTCAATACCCATTTTATTTAAATTTTTAACTGTTTTTTTTATTTCTGCTAACGTTAAGCTAGAAGTAGAAAAAAATAACTTTTTAAAGTTGAAATATTTAAGTTTTTTACCGTAATCAAAAGCAGGTATAGAGTATCCTGATAGTTTTAAGTTATCATATCCAAGTTCGTTAAAAGCAGGAGCATGTTGAGGTACAAATATAGTAGTCATAGACTCTACTCCATACTCTTTACATTTTGATATAAAAAACTTTTCGTCTGCTCTTGATAGTTCGAGTCCTTTAAGTCTTTCAGATTCATTATCATATGGCCTGTAATCTTCGTATTCTTCTCTATACGTAAATGTAGAGGCTTTTATTGACTGAATCTTTATTATATCACTACAGACTGCTGCTGATTTGATCATTCTGTCAAGCAATTCTCTTTTACCGTTATGATTTTGACAGAGCTCAGATATTATATTCATTTGTTTTTTCTATTACTCTTTTATAAGCTTTTTCTTGTGCTTCTATAGCAGTTCCTCCAATATGAGGGGTTCTTAATATACGTTTATCGTTATTATCTTTTAATATAGTGTAAATCGGTGTATGTTCTTCTTTTATTACATCTGTAGCATATCCCAATACTCTATTGTTAACGATTGCTTTTACTATGTCTTCTTCATCTACTACTTCTCCACGACTCGTATTAACAATATAGATATTTTTTCTGAATTTACCAACGTAATCTGCATTTATGTAATCAGTATTAGATTCTTTATAGTCTATATTGATAGATAAAAAATCAGTTTCACTAAAGAAATTGTCGTCAATGAAATCTGTATCTGCCCTAACTATTTTTTTGAAAATAGGTTTAGCTATTTTTTCTAATATTTTACCCAGTCTTCCGTATCCTAATATACCTAAAGTCTTTTCTTTAAGTTCTACTATCTTTTCTATTTGTCTAGGTAGTGCTAAGCATAAATAAAGGTTATGTTCAGCAGTAGAGTGTATCTCTTCTAATATACTGTCATTCTTTATAGTTATAACTGGTATAGAAACGTTAATATGGTTATCTCCAGTGGAAGGAGTTAATATAGCTTTTACACTACTGTTTTCTATATCTTTATCTTCTATTATGTAAGAAAGATAATTTGGTGCTGCAAATAAATAATCTACTCCTTTTAAAATATTCAAAGTAGTCTTTGGTTGCCCTACCATGTTTATGCATTTAAAATTACCTTTTAAATAGTTAGTGAAATTAGGTAAATGTGTATACGGTGTTAAAAATCCAATCGTTTTCATATATCAAAAAAAGTGTTAGGTATTATAGTTTCTCTATAATTTATATTATCTATCCAAAAGTTACTATTACAGTTAATCATAACTATACTACCTTCGGAATTTTGAGTTACAGAAGATTTAGGGTTAAAGCAAAGTAGTAATTCAGTAAAAGTTCTACGATTAATTATATCTAAGCTTTCTTTTTTTAAAATAACTACTATTCCTTTATAATTATTTTCTTCAACTATAGTATTAAAATTTAAATTATTAATTTCTTTACTATTTTTTATATAGTAATCAGACTCTAAGTGATTCTGGTAGAAATATTCAGAAGGTTTATTGGAAGGAATTTCTAGATATCCTTTTAAACTTTTATATAAGTCTGAATATATTCTCAGATCTTTTATTGCAAGCTTAATCTTAGAAGGGTCAATAGGGGTACTAGCAAAATGTTCTCTATTGTTGTAAACTGCAGAGTTTTGGTGATCACCTGTCAATTTATTTTTAGCTTTTCTAAATACGCCTTTAAAATCATCTTTAGTTCCTTTATCTACATACACTTTTATTTCATTATCAAAAAATATTTTGCAAAAATTATTAAAAGAGTAAAAAGTATCAAAAGCATATTGATCACTAGGGTGTATAGAGTTGTGTGAACTTTTAGTTTTTAAGGGGTTTAAAGATTTTATTATTCTATTTGCTTTTAGTACAAACGTTTCAGTAGCTTCATGATATTTTATTTTACCATCTATATTAGGAACATTGAAATCTATGTAATAGTCTTTATCGCTTGTAAAAGGTGTGTAGTATTTAAATAAGTCTTCTACTGAGTTAATTTTAGTTAAAGAGTTATTGGGTTTAAAATTAACCTTATGTTCTTTATTTATATAAATTAAAACATTTTTTAGAGGAGAATTTAAAAAGAAAGCTGTGTTCATTCTAGTAAACCCGGGATGTGTTACAGTTTCATATTTTTTAAAATTCGCATCTAGATCATTTATTTCTATTTCTTCATTACTAAAATTAGGTTTTATACTTACGTGTACAGGTAAATTAGAACTCATATTAGTAGTGATGAGAGTATCAATCATATTCACCCTATGTCTTAACGTTAATGGTTGATCATGGTAGGTTAGGTATTCAAATAATCTAGCAGGTAAAGAAATATACTGGTTAATAGAGCTAATAAAGCCGTCTACTGAGAAGAGAAATCTCTTTCTAACAAATTCTAAAGAATTATCAGCACACCACGAAGGTTTAAAAGAACTACAATGGTATATATCAGTAGATTCAAATACTTTTTTTATTATATCAATACTTGAAGGGGTTATTTTTATCATTATGTAACTTTAAATCATAGTTAAACTTTACGTACTCTTTACCGTCTGGTAAAATTAGGGTTCTAAAAGACATTCCTAAATCGTTAAAAAATTTTAAATTGTCCCTTTTGCCCCATCGTTCTACAAAAAACCAACTAGCATCTGTATCGATAATATTATAGTTAAGCTTTTTGAGCTGTTTAATAGCTAGTTGTTTATCAATATATGTTTTATTTATATAGCTATTATAGTCTTGTATATTATCTAATATAAATTCAGTATATTTTGCTCCAACTCCATTTATTTCATACATTGCTCTAAATTTAGAAAGATATTCTAAATTTTCCTTTGAAGAAACTAAAAAACCTACCCTACATCCTGCTGCTCCATAAGCTTTTGAAAAAGTTTTCGTTACTATTAGATTAGAATATTTTTTAATTAAATGTATACAGCTATCTTGTCCAGTAAATTCTATGTATGCTTCATCTATTATAACATGTAGTCCTGTCTCTAATAGTATTACTATATCTTTTTCACTATATAAATCTCCTAAAGGTGAATTTGGATTAGCTAAAATAATAAATTTAGTATTTTTATCTATAAGCGATAATAGATTAGAAATATCTAATTTCATATTAACATAACTTGCCTTACGTAGTTCAGATTGATATAAGTCACAGAATACCTGGTACATTGGAAAACAGTAGTCTGAGGTTATTATATTTTTACTTTTAATATCAAATGTTTCAAATATAGTCTTTATAGCAAAAGTAGAACCAGGAGTTAAAAGTAAATTTTCTACTTCAATATCATAATAATCACAAATTTTCTCTTTTAAGCTTGTAGTGTTAGGGTAAAAGCATAAATCTGTCTGTTTTAAGCTATTAAAAAATTTTTTTAAGAGATCATCAGGTAACGGAAAATTTCTTTCATTTTGAGTTAAAACGTATTTATATTTAGTTTTATCTTCTTGATTACATTTTCTATAGACTGTTTTTAAATGTTTTTTCATACTATACTTTTATTCCACAGCTGGTTTCTAAATTCTTCTACAGTAAATTTATATAAGTCTATACCATGTTTATTTATTAAGGTACTTAAATGTTGTTTAGTAGGTACTCCAGGTTTAAAGTTGTTACCATTAGATCTAACTATAGTACTTAATAAATTACCTATTCTATAGTTGTAAATTTGTTTAAAGTTTAACCAACTACCGCAGTATCTGTGTATACCTTTAGGAGGAAGTAAACAATCGATATAACAATCTGAAAAGCAGTCTTTATGTTTAAGTATAGCTTCAGGGCTTCCGTACCAAAATAAATCTCTAGAACAAAATAATGAACCTTTTTTGTAACTAGTTCCAGATTCATTGTATATGATATTCGGACCAAGATCGTAATTATTATTTACTATAATGTCTAAAGATTCTTTATAAATAAAAATATCACATCTAGCTAATATACAAATATCGTAATCTTCTTTTACTAATTCACAAACTTTGCTTTTTAAAAAAGAATACTGTGGAGTATAGTTAGGGAGTTTATCTACTGATAAGTTAACGGTAGGGTAAAAGTGGGGTGCTACATTATTTCGTACTTCTAACTCATTATGAATAGAATAAGCTTTAAGTTTAAGATTAATATTACTTGAAAATTTTTCTTCTGCTCCTTTGTGCGGTGGAATAATTAGAGAATTTTCCCAAGTAGAAAGATAAAAATCAAATTTTACATTAGGATATAGTTTGCTGTAGTAAGAAAATACTGTACTGCATTCTTCCCAAGATCTCAAAAGTCCATGTAAAAGTATAGCTATTTTCATTTTGCTTGAAGTTGTTTTAATAAAGGTGTCAACTCTTTATATGAACAGTTTTTACAGTGGCTTGTAGGGTTATTAGTATTACATCCTTTCTGGACTGCATTATAATCTTTAGATTGTCTTATATCTTCAATAGTCTCTTCAAAAAGATTACCAAAAGGTTCTGCACCGGTATTTAAGCAACACATTTTTACGTGTCCTTCAACAGTAGTGTATATACCTTCTTTTACCCAAAAGCAATCTTCATATTCCCAATCAGACTTACCTTTGATGTTGTCTTTCCAATTTTTGTTAAGGTATTCTACTTGTTCTAAGGTATACCCACCAGGCATACTCTTATCTTCACTCCAATCTTGTGCAATATTCAGTCTCAACTCTTCTAAATCGTATACATCTACTATTTCTTTCTGTATAGTACCAATATCGTAAATATTATCGTGATTTACAACATAATTACATGTTACTCTACAACCATGTCTAGGCATATCTTTAAAATCCTTTAAAAACCTCATCAGTTTTTCCCATTTAGCTGGAGCTCTATCTCTTTCGTAAGAATCTTTGTACCCATCTATACTAAAGTACAGTAAATCTATGTATTTCATAGATTCATTGAATTTTTTACCCATTTTAGTGTCAGGTCTAATAGGGTATTGGCAATTTGTAGCAACTATAAGGAAAGCTTCAGGAAAATATTCTTTAAAGGTTTTACATATCTCATCGAATTGAGGATGCAACATAGGTTCTCCCATCCCCATTAATTTAGCCTCTTTTATTGGGTGGTGTTTAATATTGTCTAATAGCTTTCTAAACTTAAGAAGTGGCATATGCTGTAGTGCACCAATAACTTCTTCTCTGTTACAAAAAGAACACTGTAAGTTACAGTAATTAGTAGTTTCAAAATAAGCATATGTGATTGGTTTATTCCCCATGGTAAAAAATCTGTTTAGTACTGAATTCAAACTCGGTTTGTTTTGTGTCTAAATTAAAGTAAAAATTTAAATATTTGTACTCTCCTTGATGATAGAAATTTTTTAAATTCGATTGACCAGTCCATTTAGTTAAACCGTACGGTTGGGGTATGATAAAAGGGAAATTTATTTTATTAAAAGATGTCATTATCAATCTATGAAAACTATGGTAAGCAAGTTTATTATAAAAAGTCCAAACAGCGGGAAATAACAATCCGTCTTTTTTCATTTGCATATAACCATTAATTGGAAAATCATGACTCCAGTCTGGGTATCTTTTATCGTATTTATTTACTATTTCTTTTACTTTATCTATATTATCCCACCCTATGGTTTCTTCTACTTCTATTACAAAATCTTTTGCAATACTTATATCTACACCATTGCTTGTCTTTTTTAAATTATTATAAATTATTTCGTGGGGTATTTCTTGATACATCCATTCTCCGGTAATTTTTTTATTTACTTTTGGTTGAAAGTAATATTCATACAGACTAGGTGTTGCAAAACCACTTCTAATTTGACCATCTCTTCCGTTATAGTTACTAGTTTTACCCTTAAATTTAAGATTACTTCCGTCATGGTATTCAGGTTTATTGAAATTTCTAAATTGAGGTAGACTGTAAGCTATTTTTTTACCTGGTTCATAATAGTTGCCATGAAGTTTATAAAAATCTATATCGCAGTTTTTTGGATTATATTTATCGTGATAGTTTTTTAATTCTTCGTGTTTAAATTGTGATTTATGAATATTTACAAAATAGTAACCGTTATCAACACTAAATTTATATTCTCTTTTAAATGATTTCATTCCTCTATGATATCTATCTAAGACATTGTCCATAGACATAGTATCATATGGTTTTAAATCGTTAAATATTCCTTTCCACCACTTCATTATAGTAAATTGTATTGATTAAGCCATACCTCTTTATAATCACCATCCCAACTATTATGCCATGGCCCTCCATTAGTAAAATGTATAGCTTTAGGATCAACAGAATTACCGTAATCACCTTCTAGCCAATTATACTCTAATGGTATATTTCCTATTTTTTCATCTTTAGTCCAAAGCATACGGTGTAGGTATTTTGGTGATTCGTTATTAATAACATCAGGAGTTAACTCTTTACAGTGACTATCTGAGCAGTTAAATAGCATTAGGCTTGACCAATTTTTTCTAGGGTATATGGTCTGCTTAAGTCCGTCCATTTTAGTACTACTAGTTGGTGTATATTCATGTTTACAGCACATAACAGAATGTTTAGTATCAAAGTATTTTAACACGTCAGTAATATCAGTTTGCCATAAAAAATCTGAATCACAAAATAATGATATTCCTCTATAGTTACTAAGATAGGGAACTAAAAATCTAGAATATGTAAATTCTGTGGAAGCCAAAGGGTCTTTTTCTCTATCGTAAATTCCTATTTTAATAAGTTCATCTAATTTTAATGGTATTATTTGTACTCTAGTATTAAAATTTCTTATTGAACCTTTACATACTTCGTAAGGAGGGTTTATAATTCCTTTTCCTAGTGGGTCTTCATCTTGTCTAGAATCGTATCCTACAAATATTTTAAGACTTTCTTTCATCTTTCATTTTTGATATTTGATTATACGGTGTTTTATGCCATATAGATAATTCTCCTACCTCAATATGAGATGGAAGATAAATACAGTATTCAATAGCATCAACTACTTCTCTGTATTTTAAAGAAGGTAAGTCTGATTCTAATAACCCTGGGTTAATATCTATAATTCTGCATTTTTTATCACTGTTTAACCTTAAGTTATTAGATAACTGGCTTAATGCTGCTTTAGAAGCAGAATATAAATAACCTTTCGATATATTAGGATACTTACTTCTACTAATAATATTTACTATTGTCTTATCAGTATCTTTCCATTTATCGAATACTGTCATAAGTAGTTCTGTTTGATTAAAACTATTATGTCTGTTATTAATAAATACATCACTAGTTTCATCAAATCCATCTACTACATAGTTGAACCGTTTAGCTATTTCTAATCCTAAACCTCTATGACTATTTGTTATTGAAATTTTCATAAACTAGATTTTAATATTTCAAAACTTGGTTTACCGAATAACTGACCATTAACGGTACATTTATTACAAGGACTTTCAGAACGGTCACCTTTAATGAGTCTTTTACGAATTACGTTAAGTTCCTCTCCTAACCATACATCTCTTAATCTATATTTAGCTAAGTTGCCGACTTTTCTTTCTTTTTGCCAATCATTAGCACAGAAAATTACCTCTCCATCCCAATCAACAAACATTTTATAGAAAGGATAATGGCAAGGTTGACCTTTTAACTTGTCAACTGACTCTTCATCTAAACCTAACCAGGTAATCGAACCTCCTCTATTATTAATATTCAACCCATAATCAGCTTGTGAGTAATGAGCTCTGTATTTGTATTTAGATTTGTCAATATCTTTCATAATAACGTCAAACTTTTTAATTTGATCGATACCATCGTATAGATTTATATAAAGTAAGTCTAATCCTGAGTCGAATAACTGTTTTGCGTATTGAGGTGTCAATCTATCACCGTTAGTATTACACTCTGCTGTAGTTTCAGGTAACTTGTCTTTCAGTACTCTTATTATTTCAGCAAAATTCTTATTAAGTAAGTTTTCGCTAAAGCCACTGTAAGATATTTTTCCTTTAAAATTATCTATGCTTAAATTATCCGCTATAGCATTAGCTGTAGCTATAGACATGTTAAGGTTTCTGTTAGGATAGACACTTCTATCATGTCTAGGGCAAAATACACACGTTCTATTGCACAGTTCAGTGGTATTAACCTCTACTGTTAGCAATGAGCTCAAAGGATTAGATGAGTCTACATTTTCAAAATGAAGTTTCTCTTGATTCTTCCTATGCTCTAAGAATGTATCTTTATTTTCTGCCATTTAAATATTCTTCTAAGTCTTCTGGTGTTCCCATTTGATAAACTTTATCAACTTGAGTTATTACAATTCGTTTTCCAGCTTTAACTGCATAATTATAAACTGGTGCTACATAAAACTCGTTATTTAATCTGTCATCTGCTTCAATCATCTGTTCGGCAAACTTTACAAAATCAGATCCTCTACTCCAATAGTAATACCCTGCAGTAGCATCATTTGATATCTGTTTCTTTTCTGCTACCTCAGTCACATATCCATCGTCATCTGTCTTAGCATACGACCATTTAGGTCCTTCTCCTTTAAAGCATGGCATTCCTCCATCATGTAGACTTAATCTACTGTATGTTTCATTTGGATCGTAGTCAATCATTTGATCAGAGTTGAAACTTAGGAGAGGAACCTTATTATCAATAAACTCTTTTGCTGTAAGTAGTGTACAGGCAGCTCCTTCTGTAATACCGTCTAGTTTTATTATTTCAATATTATCATGTCCAATTAACTTATTAAATAACGAAAAGTCATACTCTGCAAAGTCAGCTTTCTGACATAGTATAATAAATTTAAAGTTCTTATCAAACTCTATATTAAGATTTTCTATAACTCGTACAATCATTGGTTTACCGTTAACATCTATAAAAGGCTTAGAGTCTTTATAACCTTGTTGTCTAAATCTTGAACCTCTACCTGCCATCGGTAGTACTATATTAAAAAATTGTTTCATGCAACATCTTAGAAATTAATGTACAGTCATCTGCTGTTGGATGACCAGTGGGGTTATCTGTTATATTAAAATGTATAACTTTATCTTTATTTATATAATTTAAAAACCTATTGTTACTTCCGAAAAGCATTATATGGTAATTAAATTTATTATATTCTAAAAAACTCTGTAAACCAATAAGGTAGTTTAGGTCTCTAGTGAATACATCTTCTTTATATTCTGGGTTATGAGTAATAAGCTGCTTTAAATATTCTCTTTTAGCTAAATATATTGGTAATATTTTTACATCTAAATCTTCTTTTCGAATAATATTAGCTTGGGAAGTAAATGTATCAGTATTAGTTTTTAAATGTTTATGTGAATTAAACCTTCTAAAGTTTGAAACTTTACTTCTTAAATTTACTTCTTCATAATCAACAGGAGTTATATTAATATTAAACCCTTTGTAAGTAAAAAATTCCCTTCCTGGCCATGTCCCTCCTATAACTACTGAGGTATTTTTACTATCTAGCTTTCTTAAATGGGAAATACTATTTAAGTATATAGACCCCATAGATTGACCGTTTATAGCACAATTATATAGAGTAGTATTTGACAGTTCAGATAATTTAAAAGGCCATGTTTCATGATCCTCTAAATAATTTCCTGCCGTATAACTGCAGCCATTAATATATAAATTATTTTCCATCAAAAAAATCTTTAGGGTGTATACCCCTATCATCTATAAATACATCTGCATCGAAAGGCTTAAAATATAGATGGTGATATTTACATCCCCATACTTCTAACTGGGCTTCAGTAATAGGCCTGTAGTATTTTTCACCTCTACCGCTTTTATTGCCTCTAGCAGTATAGTATATTATAGTATGACCTTCATCATACATTTTATTAATCTTTTCTATTCTTCCTTTAAAAGGTTTTCTGTCTATTACAGGGCCTTCTTCTTTGCAAATAGTATCATCAATGTCTATTACGTATTTCATATAACTTTTGTACTAATTTAAAATCTGTTTCAGTATCTACATCAACTAGTTCTTCTTCAGACCAGTTAATGACGTATGGATGAGGATCATTTTCACTATTAGAAAATAATTCCCAGTTATTTAACATATAATCTTTTTTATAAAAAACTAAAGAATGAGTAGCTTCATATAGCCAAGGTCCAGACGTAGTAGATAATCTGTCATTATTTTTAAAATTAACTGGTTTATGGTTATCGTGCCAAAAAAAGTTTCTAGTTTTTTTAACTGTTATAGCACTTTCATGTTTACTCTCAATAAACCAGTCTATAACTTCTTGTACTTTATTAATATCTAAAAAAGGTTGACATGGATTGTAGTTACAAATATAATCTGATTCTACCTCTTTTAAGTGTTTGTACATAATAGAATGATGACAGTTTCCTGGTGCTACTGATGCTCTTTCTCTATGTAGAATTCTTACTCCTGGTATGAACCTATCTATTATCTCTGTATCCCATGCGGCTAGATATTTTTCGTTTACATTTTTTATATCACTAACCTTTTTTAAAGCAACATCTAACATACAGTTACCTGTAGAATCTAAAGGTCTTAAGTGTTTATCTGGGACTCTAGTACTTTCTCTACGAGCATGTACCAAGACTGCTAAGGTTTTATTCATAAATTAAATTTTTATTTTTTAAATCTACTTTAAATTTATAGTCTATATCACTAAAATAAGGTATTTTTCCATCATTAGCAGTAGTAAGCTCGAATACCGCTTCAGGGTTTCCTCCTAATTCTGGATGCTGTACTAAAATTGGTACATCGTAACCTAGAGCAGCAAATACTAAAGCCCTATGAGTACCTCTCTTAAGAATACCTCCGTGCAAATGATTAGGGTATGCTATAGGAAAAAATATCCCAGACCTTCTTACTGATAGTACTTGAGAAACTTTATTATCGTGTCTCCATCCTGGTCTTAATAGCCTTTTTGTAGGTAAATGGTAAAGTTCTGGGTATTTTTTATCATACTCTAATTGTAGTTTATAAGCTTCTTTGTCAGTTAAGTTATTATCAATTATTTCTTTTATATACTCTTTAAAAATACTAACTAATCTTGGTGAATGATTAGAATGTGTACATTTTTGCTTATTTACTATAAATTCTTTTGGAATAGTCAAATACACCCAGTGGTCCCACTTTTTTCCTATGTTATACAAGTCCATAGTAGTAATATCCGACTTTACAGCCTGTACTTCAATACCTTTTTCTACTTCTAAAGGTTTAATCATAAAAGTAATAGGTTTAGGCACAGAATTATCAAACTCCTGTTTAGTTTTAAACTTATCAGAATAAACTGGTCCTGTTTTCCCTTTATTTTGTGATTTGTGTATTTTTGTATTGTCGAACTCTTTTTTATTATCAAGTTCTAAAAATAAATTTTCAACATTTGTATACTTATCAATTACTTCTTGATTTGATAATATATCAAAAGGTTTTAAATCGCTAAAAGTATCAAAGAAATACTTAGGTTTACTCATAACTTAGCTTTTAAATAATTTGCAATTTGTTTATAACCATCTTTATCAAGATGTTTGTACATATAAATAGAGTTATCTTTGAGGAGACTGTATCTATTGTAATTAAATTCCTCTTTTACATTTTGCTTAAACCCTATACTTAAATCTACAACTTTATCAGCTAATTCTATTATTTCACTAGAGTCATTCTCGTCATATAAAGCTATCAAAGGTATACTATGTTCAACACAATGAGTAATTATACCTAATCCTGGTCTACACATTAATGCTATATTAGATGTTTTAGAAAAATCTTCTGTTGTTTTAATTTTTAATTTATCAAAAAAATTAGAATAAGAATCTAAATAATTTAAGCTTGGTTTTAAAGTAACACACTCATCTATTTTGAATTGTTTATAAGGCTTAGATTTACACCCAAAACCAAATTGTATTTTATTTGTATATTCTTTTAATGTTCCTGTTTCAACATACTTATTAGTTATTATAGTAGGTATGCACTCTCTTAATAAGGTTCTATCTATATCACTAATCCTATTATCCCCAAATTTATTATAAAGCACATCTTTCCATAGAAAAGACCCTATAATAATAGCATCAGGCCTATACTCCAAAATACCTATAGTATTATCTGATATAACAAAATCATGTTTGTGTAAATCTTTTTTGTGATCTTCGAAACAACCTATATATGATTTATAGTCTACTTTAGATTCAGTTAAAGTTTTGTCCCATCTTATATTATGAGTATGTTGCTGTACATGTCTACAGTTTTTAACACCTCCTAAATGAAACATCTGAAACCAGGTAGCATATATGGTTATATCGAAATCATTTGAAAGTAATGATGCTATTTCCGATATACGTTTGTAGTGTCCGAACCCGTTAGAGCAGGCAAAAAAACCTATACTTTTCATTTAATGTACCAAGATTGCCAGTATTTACGCATAATATCAAATTCATGTTCATCAAACATATTTAAACCTTCAGGACATCCTTCTTTTAAAAGCACACTATGAGGTGATGAACCAAAGTAAGGAGTAATACCGTAATCTCTAAAATATTCATGCATTAACGTTCCTGGTCCCATTACGTGTATGTTTTTAATATTCTCAATGTTATGGTGGTCTATACCTTCTTGTCTATAAAAATAAAGATTAGTAAGAAAGTCCATACTGACTGAATTACCTAAGAATAGTATATCGTTAACATTGTACATATGGTATTCCATTTCCATTATTCCACCGTGAGAAGTATGAATAACGTTATTTACAAGATGAGGGACTTTAAAAGAAGACTGAGGATCAAATACTAGGTCAGGTCTAGATTTAATTACTAAGTCATAGACAAAATTATTTTCTATTTCATATTCTCTTTTTAAAAGTAAAGATTTAGAAAAACTATAAAATAAAGAACTCCAGTGGTCGTTACCTCTAAAACTTTGTTGGTCTCTAGAGTCTACTAATAGTTTTTTTAATTCAAATTTTTCTTTAAATAAATCTAGTTCTTCTTGGAAAATTGGTCTTTCAGTGTACGGGGCAGAAACACCTGGTCTATCCCAACTATAGGTCCAGGTATGAGCAAAATAATGTACCTCAACATTTTCTTTATTAGCTGTATTCCAAAACCATTTCTGGTTATCTACACCCATTTGCCATTGTCTCAATTGACCACTTAAACAAACTGCTATTTTCATATTAATGTTTCTTTAAAAGTACTATCAAAGTCATGCATTCTAATTAATCTAGCTCTATGGTTTAAAAGGTTTCCGTATTCAGTAGCAGCTACCCTGTTAGCATACCCTATAAAGGGTAACATATAAGAATTACATATAAAGTAATTAGAGTCGATAATACATTTTTTATATTCACCATGATGATTTACATCGCTTACATAAACTTGATTATGGTCAAATTTTAAACTATTTAATCTTTTTATAATTTGATCTAAACAATACTGTTCTAATACTTTACTTTTAATTAATATATGACTATTATAAAGTTGATCAGTTTCAAACTGAATTTTATCTATTTTGTGAATAGACATATCAAACATTCCTTCATATCTATCAAAATTATCTGGTAGATTTATATCTATATGCTTTTCAGATATAAGAGTATGTCTGTTATTATATAAGTCCTTTAGGTTCTTCTTTGGCATGGTATAGAACTTTATTTGTTAAATTATTAGGTATATCGTAGTTGTATATAAAATTAGAATTATGTTGAAGTACATCTTTCATATCTTTATACATTTCTAGTAATTCTTCTTTACTTTTTGTAGATAATAAATGAACTAAGCTACATACTGCTTTAAATCTATCCCAATCGTATATTATATCGTCGTAACTTTCATCCCACCATTTGTTAAAAGTTTTAAATCCTCTATTTTTTAACTCAGCTAAACTGCCTTTAGGGCCAAATTGTATAATAGGGTGACCACAGTATATAGGATTAAAAGTTGAACTATGAAGATGACAAGCTTTATCAAAAGGAAAAGCACAAAAAACTATACTAATAAATGTATCTCTGTAATGCTTAGGGTGAAATGGAAGGTCAGCATCAAATTTTCCCTCACCTACTCCTGGAGGACCGTGATTAGTAGCGTCAGTATTATCTATATTAAAAGGAGTTTTTTCTTTTAACGATTTTATATTATCTTCGTCTAATAAACTTTTAAAATTACTTTTTGTATAAGCATCATATCCTTCTTCTTGATAATTTGGAAAGCTTATTTTAAACTTATTATATAAATTATGTTTGTTTATGTATAACATGAAGAGGTTTCTTTCAGGTCTACCTGTTCTATTAACCTTTAAGAAAGGTTTTATATTATTAATATTTTCTGATTTATATTCTATCTCTTTTTGTATATCAATATATTCAGGTAAATTAGCTTGGGTATTTATATGAGTGTTTGGGTCTTTCAACCTTTGTACATCTACTACATTGTACATGTATGATATTACATTAATATGTTCTTTGTAATAATTATTATTATTTTTCCACTCTAAGTGTTGTTTTTCTGCAAATAGGTTGTTTGTAATATAGTATATATTAGATTTAGGAATTACCATATTAGTACATTTATAATAAATTTCATCTAAAAATTTATATATAGGTCTACCTTCAAGACTATCATCTAATATTAACTTACATTTATTATTTTTGAGAGCTTTTATTATATTCAGAGGTAATTTTCGTAAATTTCTAGCAGCTAATACTATATCATGATGAAGCATAGTGAAATAGTAAAACTCTTCATCATCAGTTATATCTACTGTGTCTTTAGGTTCAACCCCCATAGTTTCATTAAGGTTAGTTTGGGAGAATAGTGGTCTCATCATTGGGTATCCTCTAGCATCTAATTCATTTATTTCGGGTATATCTTTATACCATACTTTTATATCTTCATTAGGAGAGTCTAATCTAGCTAAATTTATTAAATCGTGACCGCAGACTTTATCTTTATTTTTAAAATAAGTATAAAGGTAATTTGCCCAAAGTTCGTGACCTTTTTCATTAGGATGGATACCATCGTAGATATCTTTTGCATTATATTCAATATATGCTTTAAAACTAGTATTACAAAAATTACTTTTAACTATTTTTTTGTATTCAGTAAATAGAGTTTTAATACCTATTGATTTTAAATAACTATTAGACGTTTTAGCTTCAAATAATTCTAAACTTTTATTAAGGTCGTATTTGAAATCACCATCATTGTCTTGATAAAAAGCATTGAAAAAAGTATGCTCTATACCTCTGCACTTTAAAAAGTTATGAAGTAAAAATACTGATTGGAGATATCTTGAAAAATATTCTTCTTTATTCCAGTATATTGATGAATATACTTTCTTAAAAAGTTTCCTTTCTTCAGTTATTTCTGAATTATCTAATGGGTATAAAACATCCCATCCGTAGTCGTTATCTTTTTTATGGTAAAAATCTTTTCTTTCAGGAGATGTCAAACCTATGATAATATGTATTTCATTTTTTTTATAAACATTTAAAAGTTGAGTTACCTTATTTATCGTTCTTCTCACTATACCATCGTTAGAAGAACCTGCGACGGCTTCGTTAATAACTTCAATATTAAGTTTAGTACCTAATTTGTGAGGCCAAACTTTTGGTAACCTATAACTATCATTAAGTTTAGAATTGACATTTCCTTTAAGATCTTTAACTATGCCTGGGTTAATAATATCTCCAGCTGTCCAACTATCTCCTTCTGTTAGTATTACTTTTATGATATCCATTCCTTATTATATTTTAATAAATGCATACCGTTACCGGAATAATCTCTGGCTTTTAGTACTGTTGTCTCTTCAAAGTTTGTAGAAATATAAATAACATCTCCTAATACATCAAATCCTTTTTCTCTAAAACCAGGGTAGTCTACAAATGCTAATTTAATTTGGTCTTCGGACATAGTTGCTTCTTGCATATGAAGCATAGTAACATCACCGGTATATAAACATTGAAATTCTTGATTAATCTCTCCTTCGCCATTAGGTAATCCTGTTGCTGAGCCGCACCACATAAGGGATTTAGAATAATCAATTAAACCGTCTACACTTTCAGTATCTTCACCTATACTATGTACTTTTACGGTGACTTTATTATCGTACTTTGTTACAGTAACGTCATACCATCCGTCGAGTTCAGGATCAATATTTACTGATGCTTTTTTTACTTCGTCTTTTGATGGATCAGGATCTTCAGCCCAGTTAGGATTTTGCCACCATTCATATTCTATAAAATGTTTAACTAAATTAGTTTCATCTATAAACGTAGTTAAAAATAAACCAGTATGTTTACCATTTTTTCCAAATAAACACTGTTTAACATATACAGCAGAACTATATTGTGGGTCATCTTTTCTTTCTTCTAATAGTTGGTATATGTTATCTAAATCAGGTTTAAATCTTATCAATGCTGTAAAGTCATTAAGTAACATACCTGTTGTATGATTTATTCTTACTCCATGTCTATCTATGTCGTGGAAAAGGTAAGTATAGTCTTTGTGTAACTTCATATTATTAAATTTGTATTGCTTGTGTAAAGTGATAGAATTCTTCTAACTCAGGGAAAGTTTTACAGAAGTCTGTACCTCTCCTTTCGTCGTGAGCTTTAAAGTATCTTCCAAAATCTCTTTGCTGTCTTAATATTGCTTCAGGATCTTTAAATTTAGAAGTCATCCAATCATATGTTCTTTTTATCTTTTGTACTTCTACATCTGAATATCCAATTAGTTGATGATCGAATTTTGGAATTCCTAAATAATCCATATATAAAACTGTATCCCATAATATAGGAGCAAATTCTCCTTCAGGTAAAACTTGTATCGTTTGATGAATAGGGTGTCTTAAGTAAGAGCTATCCAGAAATACTGCTGAAACCCAATACCTATCTGTAGAGCCATATTCTTTTTTAAGTTTATAAATTCCATCTACTAAAGGTTTATACGAAGTGATAGACAGAGCATTAAAAGTAGACATTACTGTAATATTTACTCTAGGACATTTACTAAGAATTTTATTCATATTATCCCAGAATTTATTAAACTCTAATCCATTTCTTATGTATTCAGCTCTTTTTCCCCATGCATCTACAGATGTAAAAATAATAAATTCATTTACTCTTCCTTCATCTTCTATTCTCTGTATTTTTTCAATTAACTTATCTATTAAATTATCAGGTATACCAAGATTAGAGTTTATAGCTAAGTTTAGGTTCTTATTAGGGTTAGGTTCATTTATAATAAAGTCTAGTATCTTCCAAGTATCCTTCGATAGTAACGGTTCTCCTCCGGTTATTCTAAAGGTATGTAAGTCTCTATAAAGGTCAGGCCACCATTTCCAAAATGCTTCTACATACGGGTTATGTTCGGTATGGTGTATAGGCATTTTACCGTCTGCTTCTAATGCTTTTAAATCATTAAAATTATCTTGAGTAGGGTAAGGACCGTGTTTTCTAGCTTCTTCTACCCATTTAGATGAAAAAGAGGGACCGCAATAGGAACATTTAAAATTACAAAGATTAGAAAAAGATACTTCCACATATTTGGGGTTGAAATCTTCTCTCCATCCTAAATTTTTAATTTCATCAAAATGCGGTTTAGACCAGCTTTCATTAGATTTAAATACTCTGTCAGAAAACTGAGGAGAGTTATCCTCAACATTCCAACAGTAATCACATTCTTCAGGTCTTTTACCTTCTAACATTTCTTTTCTCTTCAATTTCTTAAACTTAGTATTATGAAGTGCTGAAGGATTACGCTTTAATTCATGTAATGGTATTTTATGAGTAGAAGGGTGATGACAAGAATGCGTTTGTCCCATATGTAAATGTATGGTAGTTTGAGTCCATTTTGCTAAACACATTCCACATCCTACACTATCAAGTTTCTTTTTAGTTAAATTGTAATCGTGATTACCAAGTAGAATTCTAGTCTGTTCTTTTTTTAAATCTAGAGCAGATTTTTTTGTACCAATCATAGTTCTATATTAATCATTTTAGCCCAAGGTGTAAGTATTTCTTCACCAACTAATTTATATTTAAGTTGTTTAATTCCGTCTTCTTTATAATTAATTTTACCTTGTTGCATTTTAGTAACGTACCTTTTTTCATTTCGAGCTGTGGTTTCTCCTTTTGCCCATTTTCCATTTACTAATCCTTCATCTTTATGAGGTAAACATCTAAATCTACCTTTAATTCTATAAGGAATTATTGAGTTAGGAATTGTAATGTCTTCAGCTAACAATTCTACGTCAGTTTGTTCGAATTCTTCTTGTGTATTATTAAAATCTAAATCTAAAACTCTACTTCCTATCGGTACAACTCTATTCATACTATCTACTTCGTCCGGATTTAAACACCTATCCCATGCATAAACCTTTGCTATATCTCCTTTAAAGTATCCATGTAGTTTATCAGGAAAAGACGGTGTATGTCCTAAATAAATATCCTGTAATCCATAACTTTTAAGATTACTATCCCAATTTAAAGGAGAAGGACTACCGTATCCTGCTTTCGAGTCAACTTCACTACCGTTTAAGTAAAAATGAGATAATTTATTAGTCTTATCAAACGTAACTGTAACCCAGCTCCATTGATCAGCGTACCTTTTAATCCACATGTAATTATGTTTATTAAAATTATTCCAATAAGTCATAGATATAGCTCTGGAATTATTAAAAGATAAACCATAATCATAACCAGGTATTCTAAATATAGGGTGTTCTATATACTTAATATCTGCATCTCCAATCAAAAATATTCCTGTTTTATGGTTTTGATGTTGATTTCTAACTAATACTGAGATAGAATGGTCAGCAGAGGTTAATCCTCTGAGTTTTCTTTTGAAAGGTATTTTTATTTTTGATGTATCTCCGTTGAATCTAGCAAAAGTTTGATTATCTAATTTAGCTTCTAGGTAAGTTACATCTGTTAGCCCTTCTAAATGACATCTCCAAAATAAATCATCATCTTCCATACCCCAATCCCAATAATCATTAGAGTATCCATTAGTAGCCTCTAAATGTTCTTTTGAAAATATAACAGAGCCTCCAAAATATTCATGATACTTTAAACCATAGTCCATTTGAGAAATATTAGTAGCAATATGTCTGGGGAAATCTCCTGGATGATTATAATCAGCTCCTCCTTTACTTTCAGGAATCATGTCTATATCATGAAAACATACGTAATCACATCCATCCTCTAATGCTATTTTAGCTCCTATATTTTTAGTAGCACCTCTATTAAATAACTTATCATCAACTTGATGAATAAAGTACATTTGGAAGTCAATACCTTGTTCTTTAAGGTATTTACCTGTTCTTGGTATGAATTCATGCATATGTATTTCCCTATCTCTATAAGGAACACACACGCCTAGTTTATGTTTTGTCATAATCCGACAATTAAATGAGTTATGTTATTAGTTTTACTAGAAGAATGAATTTTAAATTCAAGATTACTTATACCATCTTTTGCTGGATCGTGCCAATTACTTTTAACTTCGTTATTAAATCTTAATTGATTGTAACGTGTGTTTAAGTCTTTCCAGGAATCTTTACTAAACCCTTTATTTTCGTGAGGCAATAATCTAAATCTGCAGTTTCTTCTAAAAGGTTTAGGTATAACAGTACTACTTTCTAAATCCGTAGGGACTACCTCACAGTCTTTTATTATACCTGTATTATTTTTTCCAGACAAGTCCATTAATTTATATCCTTTAATAAATTTACCATCATAGTAAGTAGTAAGCTTAGCAGCACTTCTATACTCATCAAAGTTAGAAGTTAATCCATAGTATCTGTTTTTACTGATAGTATTTATTTCTTTTAAAGGTAATTTTTTTGAATATACTGCAAATGAATCTACAAGACCTTTAAAGTATTTAGCATCTTTTTCTCTGGTTGGATTTGATACTCCTAAGTACATAAATTTAGATTTAGAATAATCTAAAATATCAGTATCTAATTCTAAAGTACCTAATGATTTTCCATTTATAAAACCTTCAGCTTTTCTACTTTTAGCAGAATAAGTAAAAGCTATACATACTTTTCTCATAGAATCTTCATCACTATACAATTGAAAGTACTTTTGACGTTTATTAAAAAATTCTATTTTAAATCTATTAAAACTATTCCATCCTATATTAAAATCATACCCTGGTATACCGAATGCTGTGAAAAAATCATCTCTATCGTTAATATTGAAATCGTTATGCTTTGGTTGAAAGCTAATAAAAATAGTAAAGTCTTTTTTAAAGTCAATAGTATTTCTCATTTCTACATGAGCGTTTACTCCATTAAATTTTAATGAAGCTGTTTTTGGTCCAGAATTAGGAAGTAACCCTGTGTCACAAGGTATTTTATTTTGGAGACATCTCCACATTAAATCATCGTCTTCAAATCCCCATCCCCAATAGTTGTTAGAGTACCCGTTTATACTTTCAAATTGTTCGATTGGAAATAAAGTTACTCCTCCAAAGTACTGGTCAAATATAGGCTTGTGTGTATTGTTTTCTTCTACTAAAATAGATGCTAAATGAACTGGTGTGTCACTGTAGCTGTAGTCTACTCTAGAGGGGAGCATATCTACATCGTGAAAACATAAGTAATCACATCTTTGTTTTTTTGCTTCTAAGTAACCTATATTTAGTAACTTACCTCTATTGAATAATTTAGCATCATCTTGCTCAACAATTATAATTTTATAATCGATTTCAAGACTTTTAAAGTACTCTTTAATCGCCTCTTTAAATTCGTAAAGTTGTGCATATCTATTTCTATAAGGAACAATTATACCAAGCTTATGATTGGTCATTAGAGTTTCCTTTAGCAACACTCATGAATTCATGTAAGTAGAATTGAAGTCTCTCATCCCAATCAGAGAACTCTTTTTCTTCAAACCATAGAGCTAATGCATCAGTTGATGCTGCTATTTTTTCTAAAGCTTTCACTTTTCTTTCTTCTAGTACTAAACTTTCTTTTTCGTGATCTGTTAATTTACCTGCCATTTTTTAAATTTTAACTATTAAACTTCTTATTTTATCCCAATTAGTATAATCTTTATAATCAATATACGAAAAGTTTTTCAGCTTTTCAACAAAATAATCTTTATTTTTTATATCAATTTTCCAATCTGAACGTGCTATTGCTCGATACATTTTATTATATTCCTTATAAAAACTAGCGCCAGTTTTTGTTTCAGCTACTTCAAGTAGTCTTTTTAATACTGAAGAATCCCATTTAAAATGATGGACCTGGGTAAAACATTCCTCGATAGGCATTCTATCTGGGTGTTTATCGCCCCAGCTAGTAGTTCCGTTAGCAAACTGAACATAATGTTGACCTGGGGTTACATCTACGTATCCTTTCATTAGAGTAACTTTGTTAGGACAAGCTCCAGACATAGGGTATCTAAAAAAACCTGCATATGGAAACGCTGTATGTACGTTTGTATTTCTTTTTACCTCAGGAAAAGAACCTTTTGTTCCTATTCTATCTATAAATCCTCCAGTAACAAACTTATAATCCATTACTTCACATCTATCTATTATTTCTCTTATGTCTCTAGGGTAAACTTGTAATTCATCATCATCGGATACTATCCACCATTCATCAGCTTTAGTTCTTTTAAGTTTATTATACAATTCAGTTACTTTATTCCAGTCATATTTAGGTTCTGTAACTACTTTAAAAGGAGTAATTCCAAGCTCTTCTATTTCTTCTAGTATATTATCGTCTTCAGACTGTCTATATACTACAACATATATGTTATCAACTATGTTTTTATAGTGATTTAACATATGTGGTAACATATGAGTATTTCTTCCGACTACTGTAGCTAAGTTAAGCATGCTGTACTAATGTTAAACCTGTTGATTGAGGTCTAGATGGATGAATACCGGTATTAAAGAAATCAAAAGTTTTCCATTCTGGTCCTAATTCTTTTATAAATTTAGGAGGTCCATCGAAAAATTCATAATACTCTTTTTCATCTTCTGTTATAATCATTTCTTTTTGGTATCTTTCATCAGTATCGTGAATTGCTATCATACCTTTAGGTTTAAGAAGTTTAGAGTATAGTTCAAAATCCTTTTTAACATCATCATAGGAATGCCCAGCATCTATATAAAGTAAATCTATTTTTATATCTTTTTTTACAAAATAATTAAAATAAGCATTTTCAGTAGTATCTTTTATAAACTTTGGAATAAACTGATATCTAAAGAAACTTTGAGGGTCTTCGTAATCTACTCCTCCACCTACTCCATTACATGCATCAACTAAATAAGTAGTTCCTATATCTCCATAGTTTATATCAGGATTTCCATCGGTTATTTCAGTATCATGTAAATCTAATCTAGCTTGAGTCATAATTCTAGGTATAAAACCTCCACCTGAGCCTAAACAAACACAGGATTTATATCTCATAGCGATAATAATAGAATGAATTAAATGACCATCTCCTAAATGGTAATCAGTAGCTCCATGAGTCCATCTGTAAGTAACTGGTTTGAATTCTTCAATAACTTTATTATTAACATCACTTGTACTAACTGGGTTATTAGTTAAAAACTGTCTAATATACTCTTTATTAAAAATTTTCATATTAACGATTTTCTATATGTTCTAAGTTTAGTTCTGGTAAATTTATACATCTTGTTAGATGTTCTGTTTCTCTTTTATAATTTTGATCTGCTTTATTAGCTAATATCCATCTTTTTAAAGGTCCGTAATGTTTAAGGTATATTTCTGATTCATATATTGGCCATATCCCTCTATTATGGTGTTCCCCCCATTCCCAAGCATCACAATCCCAGTATGTTGCTACTAAAGATTTAAACTCTATACCTCTCATATCAAACATATGTCTAAGAAAAAGTTGTTCTGCAAAGATTAAATACTGAGAGTTTGGTACTTCCATTTCAGTAAATTCCTCCATTATTTTAATACTTCCTGCAGCATATTCTTTTATAAACTTTGGATCAGGTAACTGTAAAAAACTAACATTTACTGATTCTGTTTGCCATCTAGGGGTATATGATAATTTTCTGACGAATTTATCTACATAACCTGGGTAATAACCTTTTCCGTTTTCAATATTGTGTACATAGAACTTTTTTGGATCTATATATGTCTTTATAGGACAGTAAATATGTAAATCATTATCTACTATAATACATGGTTCAGTTTGTAATGAAAGTACTTCTACTTTTGCAGCTGCCCAAAATATAGCTCTGTTTATTTTATACTTAGGTTTATAGTGTACTACTTCATCCCATTGGTCTAGTGTATTCGTTAATCTAAGCGTTTCTCTCGATAGATCATCACAGTACAATACACATGTATCGTCCGGATAGAATTTCTTCCATTGTCTAATAGATGCTATAAGTATAAGTGTATAAAGTTTACCGTAGAAACTAGCTTCACCTTTGACATTATCCAAAACCCAAATTACTCTCAAAACCTATTTTATTATCAATATACGAAAAAAATATTATATATGCAAGATTATGGTGCGTCTGTGTGAGTTGTAGTAAAGTGTGCGTAATATACATTGTGATCGGCATCTGAATTATCAGTTAATGTAATAGTAGCGTTAGTACTTATGGCAGTACCACTACCACTTGCTGCGGTTCTCCATGAATTAAATACATAAGGGTAAGAAGTAGTAGCTTCTAAACCTATTGATGTATTAGTAATGTTAACGTTCTTTACTGTAATAGTTTTTGTTGCAGAGACTGTATAAGGTGCTGTTACACCAACACTACCTCCATGCCCACCGATAACTGAACCATAGAATATACTACTGTTCTGTAAGAATGAAGCAGCGTAGCTTCCTGATTGGTCGGGTATAAATTCTGAATATGCAGTTGAGGCAGAAACATTATTATTATCTGCAAGTGCATTAGACCAACTACTGAAAGTTTGATATTCTACATTATTAGCTCCGTATGTAAATCTAGCCATGTTATACTTTTTGTATTAAATCTTCAGAAAAAAACGTCAAAAGGTATAGTTTAAGTCTATCGTACACGTATCCATATACATCATCAAAAGCTTGTAAATCTATAACGGATCTTGTTTCTTTTATTGAGCCTATTTGCACATTTTTCGGTTTTACTACTGTTCTATATTTCATTATTTCTTCTCCATTTGCATCAAAGCTCACATAAGGAACTTCTACTTCTATCATCTGTTCCTCAAATTGAGGAGTTTCTACTTCTTGAACTTTACTTGCAATTACTTTTTCAAATTGCGATAGTATAAGCTCTTTCCCTTCACTTGTTGGGGTATCAAAATAAATAATATTATTTTGAACTAACCCTTTCATTCCTTTTACCTGTTCGTCTAAGTAAACTCGATTATGCCTTATAGCATGACTTCTGTCTACCCAGTAGGTAATTTGAAAACTTAGTTGTGCATTTACCTTATTAAAAGTAAACCCTTCAACCCTTACGTACAACTCTTGCGTCGGTCCGAGATTAGTCTCGAAGTCAGCATTAATAATAAAACCCATTTAGTATAACTATTTTTATTTACTTTCTAACTCTTTTACTTTAGCAGAGAGTTCTTTAACTGCTTGTATTAATAGTGCTGTTAATTTTTCATATTTAACAGCTTTATATCCATTATCTCTATTTTCAACTATTTCTGGAAGTATTTTTTCAACGTCTTGAGCTATTACTCCTATATCATGTCCTTCGTATACTTCTTGCTTATCGTTCCAATCAAATTCTACACCTCTTAAGCTTTCTACTTTATCTAAAGCATTAGGTATATTTGAAATATTATCTTTTAATCTTTCATCAGAAGAATAAAATGCTATGATATCATTTGCTGCTCTAATTACACCAGATGTACCAGGTGCTGCAGTGTTTACTCCAATACTATCAAATCTTACATCAGACCCTGAAGTTAAACCTTGGTTGATAGCTTTTACAGCTGCAAGATTAGCTAATTCACTATCCATTAATGCTCCTGCTGAAGTTACGTTTGTAGTATCTGTTACATCAGCACTAGCTTCTATAGCATTAAGTTTTGTATGATCTGCATCTGTAAATACATTTGAATCAGAAGCAGCTTCAACTGCCGTTCTAATCTGTGCATCTGTCTGATCAGCTGTAGCACTGGACTCTATTGCATCTAATTTTGACTTTAAAGTATTTGTAAAGTTATTTTGAGTTAATGCACCATCTCCAACTCCTATTTGAGCTGAAGCTGATATTAGATTAGCTCCTAATCCTACTAAAGCGGCTGCTGATAAAGATCCAGAAATTCCTGCTGCTGTTAATGCTTTAACTGTTGCTATTTCACTTAGTTCAGAATCCATCAAGGCTCCTGCTGAAGTTACATTAGTCGTATCTGTTACGTCTGCATTATCTTCTACATTTATGAATGTTCTAACTTGTGCAGCAGAACCAGAAACTAATCCTTGTCCTTTTAAGAAAGCTACATCAACTTCCGATCCTGATTGACCTCCAATCCATTTGTTATTTGTTCCGTCCCATAAAAGTGAACCTGATTTAGGTCCGTTAGCATCGTTAATATGTAAACCACCTAAAGCGGCTCCTGTACCATTTAATGCTACTATATTGTCTCCTATATCTACTGTGGTAGAATCGATAGTTGTGGTTGTTCCTTGAACTTCTAGATCACCTGTTAAAGTTAATCCAACAAATGTAGGACTGTCTCCTGTCTGTAATCCTGAATCTACATCTGTATTAACTCCGTTACTGGCAAGTCTAATTGTACCTTGTGAAGGTGAACTTAATGCTGAAGCAGATATATAACCTCCTGCTAAAGCGGCAATTGCTACATTACTTAGTGATCCAGAAATCTGTGCTGCTGTTAAGCCCTTAATTAACGCTAGCGCTGATACTTCTGAGTCCATTAAGGCTCCTGCTGAAGTTACATTAGTTGTATCTGTTACATCGGCTGAAGCTTCTATTGCATTTAATTTAGAGTGATCTGCATCTGTAAAAGTATTTGAATCAGTACCAGCTTCAACGGCTGCTACTATTTCTGCATTTGATTGATCTGCTGTAGCACCATTTTCTACATTTAAAAACGTTCTAACATTAGCAGCTGAACCAGATACTAAATTAGCACCTAAGCCTACTAAAGCTGCAGCTGAAAGTGATCCTGAGATACCTGCTGCTGTAAGCGCTTTAACTGTTGCTATTTCAGCAAGTTCAGAATCCATTAAGGCTCCGGCTGCTGTAACATTAGTTGCGTCAGTTACATCTGCTGATGCTTCTACAGCATCTAATTTTGACTTAAGAGTGTTAGTGAAGTTGTTTTGCGTCAATGCGCCGTCTCCGACACCTATCTGTGCTGATGAAGATACCAACGTAGGTGTACTGGTGATTTTATTAAATGCTATTGTTGTAGCTTCGATAGTAGCTCCAGCTGATGGTGTTACGCTACCAAGGAATGAACCGGAAAAAGATCCAGTTATAACAGCATTATTCATTATAGGGCTATCTATTCTCATTGTTTGTTACTTTAATTTATTATAAATATTCGTTTTTATTGGTTACTACTTCTTAACTACTACTTTTCCTTCAAAGTTAGCATATGTGGCGAATGTTAAATTAACTACGTTTGCATTTGTTACTTTTACTGATGCTGGTAATACTTGAAATTTATCATTATCATATACCTGTACTATAGGGTAATCTTCGTTTAAATTATGTGTTACTGTATAGGAGGTATCACCTGTAAGTGTTTGCTCAAACCTAGTAGATTCTAAGTACTGTTTACTTATTGCTGAATAAGAGCTTGTTGGTAATAGTGGTACTCTTACTTCACCTGTAAATATTGCACCCCCAGTTATTCCGTCAAGCCTGAGGCTTTCTGTTGGACCAGCAAAAGGATCATTATTGTATAAAGACACCCTTGTTGAAGGTCCTTTATTATCAGCGTTTGCTCCGTTGAAGTCTAAAGCTGCTTTTAAAACTATAGTACCGGCTGCATATTGAATAATATCTTGGTTAAAAGAAGCAGTACTGTTAAATTCAGTAGTAGTGACACCGTTACCTATGGCAGTAAGACCTGTTAATCCTGAGCCATCTCCTTTAAAATGAGAAGCTGATACAAGGTTTGTAAATGAAGCTGTTTGATTTGAACTAATTGTAAGAGCTGAAGATCCGTCTGTTCTAAATTCAAATGAATCATTACTATTTTGATAACGTATTGAGCCTTTGCCATCATCATCAGGATCTCCGAATAGTATATTAGCAGATTGGTTATTTGCAGCTAATAAATTAAACCTATTATCAAAAGATACATCTCTATTTGATGCTTGTGACAAAGCTCCAACTTTTAACTGTCCTGTAAGTTTTACACTACCTGTGACAACTAAGCTACCTGTAATTTCAGCAGATCCAGTAAAAGGAAATCCATTGGCAGTAAGACCTGTTAATCCTGAGCCATCACCATGAAAAGAAGAGGCTGTAACAATTCCTTCAAAAGAACTAGTATAGGCGGAGACTCTAAAGTGGTTAGAGGCAAAGCTGGCGGTAGCTAAATTAAATGCAGCAACCGATCCATTTCTTTCTAATATTTGAACTGTTTGACCTGAACCACTTGCATTAATAAATGTAGACCCCTGTGGAGAAGACATAAAGGAATAGTTGCTGGGTGTGCTTCTATTTACGTGTGAAAAGTATGCGAAGTTACTATCATCGTAAATTTGTGCAGATTTTACTTTAAGGCTACCAAAAATATCAACACTACCTGTGACAACTAAGCTACCTGTAATTTCAGCAGATCCTGTATATGGAAATCCATTATTTGCTGAACCGGATACTATGTGTCCTCCTTTTGCAACTACAACTCTACCTGTTGTACTACTATCAAAAGTAACATCGACTGTATTATTAGTGGTAGTTTTTATTGTAGCCGGTAATATTAATTCATCGCTGTTGTTGTATACTGAAACTACAACATTCTTAGTATCGAAATTATGAGTGACTTCTTTTGAAGAGGCGTTTGTAAATGTATCTGATACTGTAGCTACTTCTGCTACTGTAGCGCTAACGTTAGTTATTGCGGATCCGTCACCTTTGAAGAAAGACGCGGTAACGGCGTTCTCGGTATATAGATTATTTAAATTAGCGGATGAACCGCTCAGTACAATTTTTTTCCAGTTTGGCATACCTTACTACTATGGTTGGATACTCTCACAAGCCCACTTCCCTTTCGGGCCAATAATACATTTATATATAAATATAAGTAAATATAGATTAATAACCTACTTTTTATCTGTATTTGCCAGCTTAGTTAATTTAGCCATTATTTGGTAGAATTGTTCGAATTCTGCACCGCTATATTGTGCTTGTCTTAATTTAGATACTAGAAAAGCTGCTTCTGCTGGTGTAAACATATGTTTTTGAGAAGTAGAGGACGGAATAACGTCTTTAGTTTTTTCTTTTTTTAATTTACTATGTCTTAATATTCCCATAAATAACCTTTTTAACATTGTTCATTAACTAAAAATCCATATACTTTCATCTGACTCATTAACATGAGTTGTACCTGTTCCTTGGAATGTTGGATTTGCAGATGGGGCACTATTAGACGTTTCTATATTTCCTAATTTAGAAGTAAGTGTTGCAGCCGTAGCTGAAGAAGCTACATCTTGAGCAAAACCGAATACATTAGTGCTATCCCAGAAAATTGCTGTACCACTATTTGCTGCTCCTGATCCTGCTGGATCTGAACCTCCAAATACTATACCAGATTCTCCAGAAGTACTTCCTGAATTTACTATTATAAATTTATCTTCTACGTTTAAATTGCTTACCTGTGCTTCAAAAGTATTACCTGTTACAGTTAAATCTCCATTTACTGTTAAGTTAGTAAAAGCCGGTGAATCGTTAGTTCCAAGAGCGTTTATATTAACATTTACTCCGTTAAGTTTTACTTGCCCTTGTGCATCACCTTCTGCAGATCCAGATACTAAAGTTGGTTTATTTGTAATATCATCGAAATCAGTTGATATACCATCTATTCTATTTCCTAAAGCATTACTTGCAGAAACGAATGATCCAGATATATCAGCTGCTAATTGTGCTGAACTAGATACTACTCCGTTTGCTATACTTATCGCTATTTTATTGTTACTTACTGTCGTAGTGATTGAATTGTCTCCTTCGAAAGTCAAAGTCTCACCTGTAGTATATGTATCGTTAGTACCGCTATCTGCTGATAGAGTAATGGTGCTCGATACGTTATCTATTCTTGACCCTAAAGCATTACTGGCTGAAACGAAAGAACCGGATATATCAGCTGCAGTTAATGATTTGATTAGAGCTAAAGAAGCTACTTCTGAATCCATTAAAGCACCTGCTGCTGTTACATTAGTAGCATCTGTTACGTCAGCTCCGTCTTCTACATTTATGAATGTTCTAACTTGTGCGGCTGATCCCGATACTAATCCTTGTCCTTCTAATAAAGCTAGAGTAACTTCAGAACCTGAAGCACCTGCTATCCATTTATTGTTAGTCCCGTCCCATAGTAAAGAACCTGACTTAGGTCCGTTAGCATCATTGACATGTAAACCACCTAATGCAGCTCCAGAACCATTTAAAGCGATTATATTATCACCTATATCTACAGTAGTGGAGTTTATAGTTGTAGTAGTACCTCGTACTTCTAAATCACCTGTTAAAGTTAATCCAACAAATGTAGGACTGTCCCCAGTCTGTAATCCTAAGTCTAAAGGATTTGCTACTCCGTTTGTAGTTAAGGTTACTGAACCTTGTGAAGGAGTAGAGAGTGCAGAAGCTGATACTGAGTTACTAGGTAGCGCTGCTACTACAGCTTCATCGAATCCGTCTATATTATCTACATCTACTGAACCGCTTACTATATGTCCACCTTTAGCAATTACTATAAAACCTGATGTAGATAAGTCAAATGTTACAACTGCTCTATTAACTGTGGTTAGAGTAACGCTTGCAGGTAAAATTAATTCATTGCTGCTATTGTATACTGTTACACTAACATTTCTGCTATCAAAATTATGATCAACACTGACTGATGTTTGATTTGAAAAGTTACTTGTTACTGTTGCAGCTTGAGAAACTGTAATGCCTGTTAAATTAGAGCCATTTCCTTGAAATGAACCTGAAAAAGAAGATCCAGATACTATCTCTGCTCCTAAACCAGCTATTGCTGCTGCAGATAGAGATCCTGAGATATCAGCACCTATTTGAGCTGATGATGATAAGGCACCCTGGAATACACCAGTTATATTCCCATCGACATTTAATCCACTTAGCTCAGCGGAAGATCCGCTAAAAATTATTTTTTTCCAGCTCATATATTATATTCTACGTTTATTCGACATATATGAAAACATCTCCTGATCCACTCACGAATATGTTTCCGTTCTTTTTGTAATTTGCATCATCTTCATTTAGTGCTACTGCTGCTATTCTTGCATCAGCTGCTACGACATCGGTATTAGCATTAGCTCCAGAATAATCTAACGACCATCTATTTGCTGAATCATCAAAGAATAATGCTGTACCTTCTCCATTTGAAGAAGAATTTTGTGCTATAATACCTGAGTTACCAGAAGATGAACCTGAATTTAAAAGTATGAATTTATCTTCTATATTTAAATCAGTTGAATTTA
>Ga0209337_1000411_pt1 | contig 34473 bp, 73 predicted proteins | sample LinPmetageLP53_FD_184044 | JGI IMG/M metagenome (GOLD analysis project Ga0209337, IMG submission 184044) | Marine viral communities from the Pacific Ocean - LP-53 (SPAdes) (version 2) | ecosystem: Environmental > Aquatic > Marine > Oceanic | place: Pacific Ocean | collected 2010-02-08
TGAATTTGGAGAATATAAATATACAGATAAATTACCTTTCCCCCCATATACAGGTGCAATCCCATCGGTTACATTTACAGTAAAATCAAAAACCACAGGTAAAAAAGGTGGAGTAATGGCAACTGAATCTCTAAATGAACATCAAATTGGTGGAATCGTTGGAGTTGGAGCAATTAACCAAATACCACCTCGTGAAAAATCAGATTATGAAATGGCTTTTGAACATTTTATGAATGAAGGAGAGGAAAAAGAAGAAATGAAAGAAGAAACTTCTGAACCCCATGGTAACATAGGTGCCCAAACACCTGAAGGGGAAGTATTAGGTTTTCTTGAAGAAGATGAAATAGAAGAAGCAGTAGGAATTGACGCTAGTGCAGAATCTATTAGAGGAGCAGTTAAAGGAATGGTAAAAAAACATTCAAATGATGCTGATTTAGGAGCTGCAGTAAGAGCAAAATTTGCATAATGAGAAACCCAAAAGACATAATTAAACTAGACGTTCCTTTACTTCTTCGTTTACTTGAATTTGCTAAAGAAGATGCTGCATCTGATGATGAACTTCATAAGATAGCAAGTAACATAGTTGAATTAAGTAGCATTGGAGGTACATTAGGAATGATGGATTATGAAGCCATAATGGGCAGTGAAGAGCAATTGGCCGAAAGAAAATTAATGATGGTGAGAGCCGGAATTTTAAAATAAAACTAAACTCTTATATAAATTAAATTAAGCTTGCCTTTGGCAGGCTTTTTTTGTATAATTTAGTTATGCCAAAGAAAAAACCCTCTATTCTTAAAGAGATTAGAGAGAAACAATTACCCGAAATAAATTTTGCTTATCAAAAAGCAATTTCTTATTCTCAACTATCTATGTTTAATGAATGTCCTAAAAAATGGTCATTACAATATAGAGAAGGTCATAAACAATTTACCTCAAGTATTCATACTGTATTTGGAACTGCTTTACATGAAGTATTACAACATTATCTTACAGTAATGTATGAAAAAAGTTATGCTGAAGCAGATAAAATAAATACTTCTGAAATGTTAGAAGAAACTCTTAGAGATGAATATGTTAAACAGTATAAAGCAAATAATAAACAACACTTTTCATCACCAGAGGAATTAAGAGAATTTTATGAAGATGGAGTTGAAATAATTAGAGAATTTTCTAAACGAAAGAAAAAATATTTTACAAAACGTGGCTGGCATTTAGTTGGGTGTGAAGTACCTGTTAAAGTAACACCTCATAAATATAAACCTAATTTATTATTACAGGGGTATTTAGATGTTGTAATGTATCATGAACCTACCCAAACATTTAAAATTATAGACATTAAAACAAGTAAATCTGGTTGGAATAAAACCCTTAAATCAGATGAAAATAAACAACTTCAATTAGTGTTGTATAAAAAATACTTTGCTGAATTGTATAACGTTCCCGTTGAAAAGATAGAGGTTGAGTTTTTTATCGTTAAACGTAAATTATATAAAAGTGAAGATTTTGTAATTAGACGAATTCAAATATTTACTCCTCCTTCTGGTAAAGTAAAAATGAATAGAGTAACAAAATCTTTAAATGATTTTATAAATGGGGCATTTGGTAAAGATGGATATTTAGATAAAGACCATCAACCTACACCTCACAAAAACTGTCATTGGTGTCCTTTTAATAAGACTCATTTATGTTCTGCGACTTACTAAAATACTCATATATGTATATCTAACAATATTAAAATAAAAGTATATGCCTAAAGATCAACAGTTAACAAGTGTTAAAATCAATAAAACACTTTTTGAAGAATTTAAAGTAGAATGTATAAAACGAAAGTTTTCATTTCAAAAACTATCAGAAAGAGCAATTCACCTCTATTTAACAGAAGAAGAATTTAGAAAACAAGTTCATAGTCATACTAATTTAAGCTTGGAAAAATAAGATAAAAGTTTTACATTTAAAAAAAATAAAAAGTTATATGAAAGAAAAATTTAATTATCTTCCCCAAGATAAAAGAAAAAAAATCCTATTAATATGTGATGATATTAGAGTTCATTCGGGGGTTGCAACTATTGCTCGCGAAATAGTTATTAACACTTGCCAACATTTTAATTGGACTCAAATAGCAGGAGCTATTAACCATCCTGAAAAAGGAAAACGTTTTGATTTATCTCAAGATACTAATAAAAATGCTAATATTAAAGATTCTTCAGTTTTTCTTTATCCTGTAGATGGTTATGGAAATGCTGATTTAGTTAGGCAACTTATTGCTATGGAAAAACCAGATGCTATAATGATTTTTACAGATCCTAGATATTTTGAATGGTTATTTATGATTGAAAATGAAATTAGGAAAGAAATACCCATTATCTATTTAAATATTTGGGATGATTATCCAACACCACTTTATAATAAATCCTTTTATGAATCATGTGATGCACTTTTAGCTATTTCAAAACAAACAAAACTTATAAATGAACTTGTTTTAGGAGATAAAGCAAAAAGTAAAGTAATTGAATATGTTCCTCATGGATTAAACCATAATATTTACTATCCACTTGAAAGCGAAAGTGACTTAAAAGAATTTGAACAATTTAAAAATCATATTTTTGGAGATAAAGAAAAAGATTTTATTTTATTTTTTAATTCTAGAAATATTAGAAGAAAACAAATCCCTGATACAATGCTTGCTTTTAAATATTTTTTAGAAAGGTTACCTAAAGAAAAAGCTGATAAATGTTGTTTAATTTTACATACTGAGGTTTCAAGTGAACATGGAACTAATTTGGAAGCTGTAAGAAAAATTTTATTTAAAGATTATCCTGAAGCTATTTTATTTTCTCAAAATAAATTAGGTAATAAAGAATTAAATTTTATGTATAATTTAGCTGATGCTCAAATACTATTAACTTCAAATGAAGGTTGGGGGTTAACATTAACAGAAGCAATACTAGCAGGTACCCCAATTATAGCTAATGTAACTGGTGGAATGCAAGACCAAATGGGATTTGAAGATGAAGATGGAAATTGGTATGAACCAACCCCTAAAATACCTTCTAACCACACAGGAAAATACACTAAACATGGGAGTTGGGCTTTCCCAGTATTCCCAACTAGTCGTTCCTTACAAGGTTCTCCTAAAACTCCTTATATTTGGGATGATAGATGCAACCCTGAAGATGCAACAATTCAAATTGAAAAGTTGTATGAAATGGGAAGAGAAGAAAGAAAACGTTTAGGTAAAGAAGGAAGAGAATGGGCTGTAGAAAAAGTAGGTTTTACTAGTGAAGCTATGGCAGAACGTATAATTAATACGATAGATAAACTCTTTAATACGTGGACTCCACGTGAAAAATATGAGTTAATCAACGTAAATGAAGTAAAAGAAGACACAATTAATCACGAATTATTATATTAAAAAGTTATGAATAAACCAGTATTTGTTATAAGTTGTCCTATTGATACTTACTCTGGATATGGAGCAAGATCGAGAGATATAGTTAAAGCGATTGTAGAATTAGAAAAATATGATGTAAAAATTTTACCACAAAAATGGGGAAATACTCCTTTTGGGTTTATTAAAGATAATCATGAATGGGAATTTTTAGCCCCTTTAATTTTACAACAACCCCAACTCTCATCCCAACCTGAAATTTGGGCTCAAATAACAGTCCCAAATGAATTTCAAAAAATAGGTAAATATAATATTGGAATTACAGCAGGAATTGAAACAACAGTTGCCCCAGCTGAATGGGTTGAGGGATGTGGAAGAATGGATTTAGTTTTAGGGTCTTCTAAACATACAATTGATGTTTTAAAAAGTAGTAAATTTGAAAAAAGAGATAAACAAACGAATCAACAAGTAGGTGTTATAGAATGGAAGGGAGATAGTGAAATAATGTTTGAGGGGGCCGATACTGAAATGTATAAACCATTAACAACTCCTATGTTTAATGATAAATTATACAAATCATTAAATTCTATCCCAGAATCATTTGCTTATTTATTTGTAGGTCATTGGATGCAGGGAGATTTAGGTGAAGATAGAAAAAATGTAGGATTACTAATTAAAGCATTTTTTGAAACATTTAAAAATAAATCTAAAAAACCTGCTTTAATACTTAAAACTTCTCAAGTTGGATCCTCTTATATGGATAGAAATGCTATACTTGAAAAAATTCAAATGATTAAATCTACTTGTAAATCTAAAAATCTTCCTAATGTATATTTGCTTCATGGTGAATTTACTAATGAAGAAATGAATGAAATTTATAATCATTCTAAAATTAAAGCAATGGTTAATTTAACTAAAGGGGAAGGATTTGGTAGACCACTACTTGAATTTTCCCTAACTAACAAACCAGTTTTAACAACAAATTGGAGTGGTCATATAGATTATTTAAACTCAGAATTCACAACATTATTACAAGGTAGTCTTAAAAAAGTCCACCCTTCAGCAGCTAATAATATGTTAATGCAAGAAGCAGAATGGTTTAATGTTGATACAGGTCAAGTAGGTCACTATTTAAAAGATATATTTGAAAATTATAAAAAATATAAAGACTTAGCTAAAAGACAAGGTTATCATAGTAGAACAAATTTTTCATTTGAAAAAATGAAAGAAAAATTAGATAAAGTTTTTAAACAAAAAATACCTGACTTTCCAAAACAAGTAGAATTAAAACTTCCCAAACTTAAAAAAATAGGAAAAAACACTCCAGAATTACCTAAATTAAAACTTCCTAAACTTAAAAAAATAGAACAATGAAACACGAAGAAATAATTAACTGTCCCAAGTCTGGGGGAGATTTATGTTATAAAGTGCAAGTAACACCTGATATTACAAATTATATGAGTTTAAGTTGTGGGTATTGGACTAATAGTTTAATGAGACCAAATGAAGAATTTTATGAACACCAAATGTCTACTTTACCTGAATTATATATTGATTTAGCTTGGGAAGACCCTAATACAAAACTAGTTTGGATTCCTAATACTATTAATGAACCTGGTGTTGGGATGATATTTGCTAATGGAACTAATAAAAGTGATTGGGGGTGGGCAGCTGTAAAAGCAATTCTAGTCCCTGAAGAAGATAAAGAAAAGTACCCTATACCAGGTAAAGAAGGTGAATTTATGCAATTCAGAATGGATATGGATAACATGAAAATATTCCCAGAAAGGGAATATATAGATGCTTTATCTCATGTTGGAATCATACCAGAATAAGTAGGTATTTTAATAAGAGTTTTGTATATTTTAGTATATTAAAAAAATAAAAGTTATATGACAAGATTAACAGTACACCTAGAAGAACCTATTTTTGTTGAAGTAGACCAAACAAATGTTGGTACTAAAGAAAATGTTGTTCTTAAACCTAAAAAAAGAAAGTGTATCCAAAACACTTTATCCTTTAAAAACATTTCTGAAAACGAAGCAGGTAGAATTATTTCTGATATTCGTAAAAATCATGGAATTGCTAAATGGAAAGAAGGTAAAAGAAAAGGTTTAGAAATGATTTACACAGTAAAATAAGAGTTATGATTATAGAAACTCAAAGCTTATTTGATTACTTAGGTAGACCAGCAGGATCTGATTTAGGGCAAAAAGTGCATGCCGCCGCTGTTGGTAAAGGTGTTCATATTGGAACAAAAGATATAGAACCATCTCTAGTACCAGCGGGATATGTTTGTATGTATCCAATTTCATTTTTAGATGAATATTTTAATAGAAAACCTGCTGAACAAGTAGCTTTAGAAGATAAAATTAGATTATTAGAAGATAGAGTTAAATTATTAGAAGATAAAATAGATCTGTTACTTCCTCATTTTAAGCCAAATAATAAAGTAGATGATTTACCATTTTAAATAAAAGTTATGAAGATAAGTTATGCAATTACAGTATGTAATGAATTTATAGAGATACAACGTTTAGTTAATTTCTTAGTTAAAAACAAACAACAAAAAGATGAAATAGTTATTCTTTATGATGAATTAAATGGAGATATTGAAATAGAAAATTATTTAAGATCACATTCAATTAATGGTGAATTTAATTGGCATAAAGATAAATTTAAAGGACATTTTGCAGATTGGAAAAATAAACTAGCATCATTTTGTAGTGGTGATTACATATTCCAAATTGATGCTGATGAAATGATATCTCCCTATATAATAGATAATATTGGAATGGTATTGCAATATAATAATGTTGATGTAATTAAAGTTCCAAGAATAAATACTGTTGAAGGACTTACTCAAGAACATATTAATAAATGGGGATGGGGTATAAATGAACAGGGTTGGGTTAATTTTCCTGATTACCAATGGAGAGTTTACAAAAATAATGGTAAAATTAAATGGATAAATAAAGTACATGAAGTACTTGAAGGTTATAAAACTATGTCTTATCTTCCAACAGAAGAATCTTGGTGCTTACAACACCCAAAAACTATAGAAAGACAAGAAAAACAAAACGAATTATATAGTAAGTTATGATATCCCATTGTATAAGTACACATAATAATCTCCCATATTTAAAATTAGCAATTCAATCAGTTAGAAAAAACAGCTATTATAAAGATGCTCCTTTTATAATACATGCCGAAAATTGTAGTGATGGTACTGATGAATGGTTAAGAGAGAATGGGGAAAAATATAATTTAGAGTTTTATATAGATAAAAATAAAACTCCCTTAGGAATTGGGGGTGGTATGAATTTTTGTGCTAATAAAGTTAAAACTAAATATGTAAATTTTCTTCATTCTGATTTTTATGTATCTAAAGATTGGGATTTAAAATTATTAGAAGTTCATAAAAAACATGGTGGTAAATCTTGGATATTTAGTCAAAGAATTCAACCAAATATATTTAATGAACTTCCTAGGCCTGGGACTCTAATAGTTCCTATAGATGAGTTTGGGGGATATTATGATAGTTTTAACCAAGAATATTTTTTAGAATATGCTCAAGCTCTCTCAGAATCAAATGATTTTGAAATTTCTTTAGGTGAAGGTGTATCTGGGTTAATTTTAAAAGAAGATTGGGATTATATAGGGGGTAATGATCCTTTATTTGCACCTGCTAGTTGGGATGATAAAGATATTTTTTTAAGGTGTTTATTAAAAGACTTTAAATTAGTTTTAACAACAACTTCTGTTGTTTGGCATTTTGGGGCTAGAGGATCTCATAGATTAGAAGAAAATGAAGGTAAAACATCTCAAAGACAAATAGAAGCTGAAAGAAAAAATTCTCAAAAATGGTTAACTAAATGGAACCAATTTCCTACTTTTAACCAAAATGGAATGATAAAAAAAGATAATATGTCTATATTAGACTCATATAAAGGAAAATATAAATGAATAAATATTTTATAGATTGTGGTGCGCATTGTGGTGAATCAATTTTAACTGCTAAACAAAGATTTGGTGATGACATAACAACAATCTCATTTGAACCAATCCCAGGATTAGCAAAACAACTCCAAGAAATCCATAAAGATAACCCTTCAGTAAATATCCAAAACTCAGCAGTGTGGATAAATAATGAAGTTAAAAAATTTCATTTATCTGAAGAATATACAGATGGGTCATCTTTATTAGATAGTCTAAATAATTTAAGAGAAGATCACAGTATTAAAATTCCATGCTTTGATCTTTCAACCTGGATTTTAGAATCATTTGATGAAAGTGATTATTTAATCCTTAAATTAGACATTGAAGGGGCTGAGTATGAAGTTCTTAATAAAATGATTGAAGATGGGACTATAAATTTAATAAATGAATTTTGGGGAGAGTGGCATGATATGAAAATATCAGACCCGAAAACCTTAGAAATTTCTAAAAAAGTTTATAAATATTTAAAAGAAAATAATATTGAATTTAAAGAGTGGGAAATACATATCCCTACTTATGGCAAATCACACCCTCAACTTGCCTTTAGACCTAATAATTTAACAGACCTTGATGATGAATAAATATCTTATAGTTGCATCAGATGAAAGAAGTTATTTAGACTTAAAGAATGTTGTATTAGAGTTAAAAAATAGAAATTTACCCTATTTTTTTCTGTATAATGATTTATCTAATAAATTATCTCCTCAATCATCTTTAGAACATTTTAAATATGATACTAATATAAACCCCTCAGATAATACTTACTCTAGTCAAACTTTAGGATTTGAACTTCCTTTTAAACCTACAGTTTTATTAATTACTTGTGAAAATTGGGAACCTGAAAAATCTATTTTGCTAGAATTTAAACAGTGGGGATGTTTTATAGGGTGTATTGAAAATTCAACTTGGAATTTTAATAATATAAAAACTAAATTAGAATTAGCTAGCAGAAAATCATACCCGAGTAATTGCATTGATGTATTTTTTGACCACAATGAATGGAGTTTAGAAACTAAAAAAGAAGCAGGGTGGTGGAACCAAAAATCTATAATTACAGGTAACCCTAAATTTGATGATTTTAAATTAGATTCAACTACTGAAGATATTATTATAGTTTATGGTTCTATGGAGCGAGAGCACCATTTTAAATTACTTGAAATATATAAAAATATTAAAGAAAAACTCCCCCAATTTGAAATTTATTACAAACCCCACCCATCAGAAGAAAAAGATTTTAATGATTTAGAATTAATTAATACAATAAACACTCAAAAAGAATATTTAGAAGTTTTATCAAAAACTTCATTTAATATAGGTATTTTTGGGTCTGTTATGTATTATCCTTTATTATTAGGAAAAAACATTGTTACCATTGACTTTACCCTATCAGGAATTAATGATGAACTAGACATGGAAGCATTTAAAGGTCATGAATTTAATTTTTGGCAACGAATTTTAAATTTTAAAGATTTTAATGAATTTAAAAGTTTTATTTCTAATGAGTATATTTTAAATACTAAAAAAAGGAATGAACAGTTTGAAAGTAATTTAAAAAACAATTTGATTTTTTATGATACTTTTTGTACATTTATAAGTAAAAAATCAAACAATTCTAAAGTACTTAAGTATTTTGATAAATTTAATGATAAAAAAGCAAGTAAAAGAATAATAAATTATATTGAAAATGAATAACCCCTTTAAAAATAAAACAATCCTAATTACAGGAGGTACAGGATCTTTAGGAAGAGCTATTATCCAAAAACTTAAAAAATATAATTGTAAAATTATTATTTATAGTAGAGATGAAGGTAAACAAGCTTTATACTTTGGGCATGATAAATCTATTATTAGAGTAATAGGAGATATTAGAGACTATAATCAATTATCAAAAACCTTCCGTCTCCACAAACCAAATTATGTAATTCATACTGCTGCTTTAAAACGAATAGATGATATGGAATATTATCCTGAAGAGTGTGTTAAAACTAACATACAAGGATCAATTAATGTAGCTAATGCATGTTTAGAATCTATGGTTGACAAATGCATTTTAGTATCAACTGATAAAGCTTGTGTTCCTATAAACGTATATGGTGCTTCTAAATTTACAGCAGAACGCCTATTTACTAATACAGATTATAACTCTAATCATACTATCTTCAGCTCAGTAAGGTATGGAAATGTTATTGCTAGTAGAGGATCATTTATTCCTTTATGGTTAAATTTATTATCTGAAGGAAAGGATATTAATGTTACATCTTTAGAGTGTACTAGATTTTTATTTACTTTAGAAGATGCTGTAAACACAGTTTTATCATCTTTAATTAATAGTATTGGTGGAGAAGTATTTATACCTTACTTTGATTCATTTGATATGGATACTATTATTAAATCTTTATCTATTAAAGTTGATAAATCCATTAACTATAATATTATAGGAATGAGACCAGGTGAAAAGTTTCATGAAGATATGATTGCTAAAACAGAATTACCCTTTACATATCAGTCTAAATTTTTAGATGGCTTTACAACAGATCATTGTAATAAGTTACTTTGTGTAATCCCTCAATACACACATAAAAAATATAATCTAGAAAAATACAACGGCCCTGAATTTAATTCAGGTATATTTTTAAATAAAGATCATAATTATTTACTAAAATTAATTAATAAAGGTTTAGAAGATGCTAATTAAAAATAAAATAAATGAACAATTATTATGGGATAATGCTATTAAACTAATGCCAAGAGGCACCCAAACTTTAAGTAAATGCCCTGATCAATTTGTTGATGGAGTTTATCCTAAATTTGCAAAAAAATCAAAAGGAGCTTATGTTAAAGGTTTAGATGGGAAATGGTATTTAGATTTTATGTGCGGTTTAGGTCCTATAATTTTAGGTTATAATCATAAACGTACGAATAAAGCTATTAAAAGAGAGTTGAAGAATGGAATAATCCATTCTCTTCCTACTTTATTAGAACAAGAACTAGCAAAACTTATATGTGAAGTAGTTCCTTGTGCTGAACAGGTAAGATTTGCAAAAAATGGAACAGATGCTGACCTAGCAGCTGTAAGAATAGCTAGGTCTTACACAAAAAGAGAACATATAGTAGTATGTGGGTATCATGGTTGGGGAGATTGGCATGGTGCTTTAATAAGAGATTATGGTATTCCTAAATCAATGAAAAAAATTGTTTCTAGCTTTGAATATAATAACTTAAAAAGTTTAGAAAAAGAACTTAAGAAAAGACCTGTAGCAGCTGTAATGATAGAACCCCAAGCACTTACATTTCCTGAACCTGGTTTTTTAGAAGGAGTAAGAAAATTATGTGATGAATATGAAGCCTTATTAATATTTGATGAAGTAGTCTCAGGTTTTAGGTGGGATATAGGTGGTGCTCAAAAATATTTTGGGGTTACTCCTGATTTATGTTGTTTAGGAAAAGCAATAGCTAATGGGATGCCCATTAGTGCAATAGCAGGAAAAGAAAAATATATGCGGGAACTAAACCATGCCTTTTTTTCAATGACATTTGGTGGAGAATGCTTATCCCTCTCAGCTGCTATAGAAACAATAAAAGAACTTAAAACAAAAGATTATAGCTACATATGGGAATTAGGAAATATGTTAGATAAAGGTATTAAAGAAGCAGCTAAAAAATATAATATTAAAATAAATTTAGCAGGAAGTGCTCCTAGACATAATTTATCATTTCCTACAACGTATAAAGATCCTCAAGGAATGAAAGCTATATTTTACCAAGAAATGGTAAAACAAGGCATATTTTTTCCAAATGTAATTTATATTTCCTTTGCACATACTAAAAAAGACATTCAAAAAACTATTAAAGCAGCAGATAAAGCATTTAAGTTTTTAAAAGATAATCTTGATAATCTTGATAATGTCTTGGAGGGTAAAAAAAGTATTGATATATTTAGAAAAAACACATAATGGAAAAAACAAAAATAGTATATTATGCCTTTCCTTTTCATATTGATATGTTGGAGAGAACAATCTACCAATTAAAAAGGGCCTCTAATTATTCTAATACTGAAAGTTATCTTTGTTTAGATATAGTATTAGATATATCTGATAATAATTTTGATTGGGATATTTGTAAGCTTCCTAAACAATATTTTATTGATAAGTTTTTAAATTTAGAAAAATATTGTGATTTTTGTTTAGAAGTAAATTTTCAATACAATAGTGGGTTTATTAGTTCGGGTGAACACCAACGAAAAATTTTAGAAGAAAATAATGGAGAATATAATTTAATTTGGTTAGATCCTGATATATATTTCCCTGTTGAAATTTTTTATATTTTAGAAAATACTATCCCTATTGTTGAAAAGGAAACATCAACTTACATGATTACCCCTCAAATAGCTAAATGGTGGGATCCATCGTGGGATGTTATAAGTAATAAAGAATATGTAAATTCTACTGTTAAATTTGATGATATAAATGTTTTTGAATTAGAAACTAAGTGTGATGTAGAAAATATAAACATTACAAAAAACTATAACCACAAATTTGCAGGAGGATGGTTTAATTTTCACTCTAAAGAGTTAACAAAATTAATGAAACTCCCTGAAAGTGTAGGGATTTTTCACCATATTGATTTATTTCAACAAGAAAAATTTAAAATTTTAAATCAAAAAGGTTATAATATACCCCAATATGTTTTAGAAAATTGTATAGTTTTAGAAGATAGAAAGTATTATCACGAAAATGAATATTTAACTAAATACACCCCCCTAAAGAAAAATGGAAGTGGATATTCTCAGGATCCTAATATAATTTTTCAAAATGTCCAAAATGAATTAAAAAAACTAATGAATGAAGGATAAAAAGTTAATTAATTTACAATCAACAGTAAACCAACAGGGAGAAACAGTATCCCAAATAATCCATTTTAAGGGTGGAATAAAAAGAACTTATCATGGTATTCTTTCTGAGACCATTAAGCAAGGGCAATTTACTAAAATGAAACTGTTAGATGGAAGTATGCTAATGGTTAATGATGATAATGTATTATGTATAGAAGTTTATAAAGAAGATTAATATGGCTTATGGAATTTATAAAGTAACAGAAGAGTTTGAACAAGCTTTAGCAGATTATACAGGAGCAAAATATGCAATAACTGTAGATAATGCTTCAAATGCTTTATTTTTAGCAATGAAATATGAAAAAGTTGAAGGTAAAACAATCACTATACCTAATAGAACCTACCCCTCAGTTCCTTGTGAAATAATACATGCTGGAGCAAAAGTAAAATTTAAAAAAGTAAAAGGAGAGAGTATAAAAGGAGCATACCAATTAAAACCTACAAACATATACGACTCAGCCCTAAGATTTACTGCTGATATGTACATACCAGGCTCTCATATGTGTTTATCATTTACTGGCCCTTATAAAACTTTTAAATTAAGTAAAGGGGGGTGTATATTAACTGATGATTATGAAGCTTATTTATGGTTTAAAAGAGCTAGATATAGTGGTAGAAGAGAATGTTCTTATCATGATGATAATTTTGATATGATAGGATGGAATTTTTATATGATGCCTGAATTAGCAGCTAGAGGGTTATTATTAATGAGTCAATTTTATCATAATGATACGAAAACTCATCAAGAAGATATAAAAATGAAATACCCAGATTTAAGTAAATTTAAAATATATGCTCAATAAAAAAGTTCTAGTAGTACCTTGTGCTACTCAAATTGGAGTAGAACAGTTTCACAGTTTAAAATTTAATAAAGACTTTAAATTAATAGGAGCTGCCCATAATAAATCAGATTCTCTATATGTAGATTATATACAATTAAATCATTCTATAGAAAAAACTGAATTTATAGAAGAAATACTCCAAATAGTTAAAAAAAATAACATTGATATTATTCTTGCGTCCCATGATGATGTACTTTTTATATTAAAAAACATTCCTGAATTAGAATCTTTAATCCCAGGGAACGATAAAGAAGCAATTAATATATGTCGTTTTAAAAGTGAGTCATATAAAAAACTAAAACTTTCTTCTAAATTATATGATAGAGTTCCTCAGTATAGTATACTCCGTGATGGGTTTTTAAAACCTGATAGAGGCCAAGGGTCTAGAGGAAGCTTAATTATTAACCAAGATTATCTTCACTGTGAATACCTTCCAGGTGATGAATATACAATTGATTGTTTTTCTAATGGTTTAAGTGAGTTACTATATGTTAATCCTAGATTGAGAAAAACTGTTGTTAATGGTATTAGCGAAACTACTACTATTGTACCTTCTAAAATTTTAAAATTAATAGCTAAACAAGTTAATGATATATTTAAATTTAAAGGTTCTTGGTTTTTTCAAATGAAAAAAGACAAAAAGGGTGTTTTAAAATTTTTAGAAGTTGCCCCTAGAATAGGTGGTGGATCAAATATAAATAGACTAAACGGTATCAATTTAACCCTATCAGATTTATATCAACATTTAGGTTTTAATGTTGAAATAATAAATCAAGAACTAGTAGTTGAAATAAATCGAAAACACCCAAAATATAATTTGAGTTTTGATACTATTTTTGTAGATTATGATGACACTTTTATTCATATAAAAGATATATTATGGTGTTTAAATAAAGAAATAATAGTGATAACTAGAAGTAAAGTAAAAGTTAATTCCCCTTATTTAGAAATATATCTTGAAGATTTTGAAAAGAAAAGTGATATAATTAAATCGTTAAATAAACCTAATTCTGTTTTTATAGATGACTCTTTTCGTGAAAGAAAAGATGTTTTTATAAATTGTAAAATCCCATGTTTAACTCCTGAAGAAACTAATTATTTAATATGAAAGATATAAAAGATATTTGTTTTATTATACAAGCAAGAACCCAGTCAACTCGTGTTCCAAATAAAATGCTTAAACCCTTTTCTAATTCTAATTTATTTGAAATAGCTATAAATAAGATTTTACAATCATCTACAATCCCTAAAAATAATTTTTATTTATCTGTTATGGATGATGAATTAATTAGCATAGCAAAGAAATATGAAGTAAACTATTTTATTAGAAGTGAAGAATCTACTCAAGAACCCGTTATTTTGCCAAAAGTGTTTGAATGGTATAATAAATTACCTTATAAATATTTTGTAATAATAAATGCTTGTAATCCTATCTTAAAAATAAAAACTATTGATGAATTTATAACTCAATTTTTAGAATCAAATTCAAGAGGTCAATTTGGAGTATTTGAGAAAAAAACATTTTTATTTAACAGTGATGAAAAAATGATAAATCGTTTTTTTGGAGAAGATAAATACTTAGCCACACTAGAAACTAAATTTACAGAAACTTGTTATGAAGCAGCCCATTCCTTATACGCAGGAACAATGAAAGATATAGGTAAAGAAATTTATATGGGTTCTTTTAAAAAACCTAAAGACCCTGAATTTTTTATAATGGATGAAATTGAGTGTTTTGATATAGATTGGCCTTGGCAGTTTGAAATAGCAGAAAAATTATACACATATAAAAAATGAAAGCAATTATAATAGGAGGTGGCTCAATAGGTCAACGCCATTCAACAAATCTTAATAATTTAGGAGTATCTACACGCATAGTTGATGTTGATGAAATACAAAATATAGATGATATTTTAAAAACTAAGTTTGATATGGGGTTAATTTGTACTCCTAATATAAAACATATTGAACATTGTTTAAAATTAGCACAATATAATATACCTATATTTTGTGAAAAACCTTTTTATTCATCTAGTAAAGGAATTGATAAACTCTTAAGTATAATTAAAGAAAAAAATTTAATTACAATGATAGGTTGTAATTTAAGATTCACCCCAGAAGTTAAACAAATCAATACAAATAGTAAATACATTAATGTTTATTTTGGGTATGATCTAAAAAAATGGAGACCCGGGACAAACCATTTGAATTCATATAGTGCTAATAAACATTTAGGAGGAGGTATATTATTAGATGCAATACATGAATTGGATTATCTTTATTTTAAATTTGGAAATATAAAAAATGTTTCTTATATTAAAAATAAACTAACTAACATTACTAATGATGTTGAAGATATAGTAACTGGTAGAGTTGAATTTAAAAATGGTACAATAGCTGATTTTACATTAAATTACCTCTCAGAAGAATATCAACGATATTATGATGTTTTAGAAAATGGAGTTTTAAAAAGAACTAATTTAGAATTAGATAATCAAATGTATATAGAAGAAATAAAATATTTTATTGATCATGTAAAAAATAATACTCCTTGTATGAATAGTTTTGAAGAAGCTCATATTTTATTAAATCATATAATACAATGAACTATTTTATAGATAGTAAATGGAAAAATATAGGAAAAGGACATACTGTTTTTTGTATATTAGGGGGTCCTTCATCTACTAAGGTTAAAAACTTAGAAGAAATAATTTCTAATAATTTTACAATTACTGTAAACCATAATATCAAAAACTATCCTAATGTGGATATGTATATTACAGCTGATAATTTTATAGCTAGAGAATATTTTGAAGAAGGTGAGTTTTTTCTTCACCAATTTGAAGGGGGGAAATTACTTCAACATCAAGCTATGTTTAAATATAATGAAGAACCTATTTGGATAAAAGGAAAGAGAGATTTATTAAGAAAAGATTTAATCAAAATATTAGCTTGTAGTGATTTTCCTTGCTATAATTCCCAATTTACTACAGGCCAAGTGTATAAATATAAAGGTGTAGAATACTGTAAACAAATTCCTAATACTTTTCTTTGTATAGAATATAGAAATGAACAAGGTGAATCTTATCCAACATTGAGTCCTTCACTTCCTGAAAGTATAGATAAATATGGCACTGACCCTTCTAATTTGTTACCTGGGGGGAATGTTGCTTCTATTCTTTTTCAATTATTATGGTATATGAATTTTGATAAAGTAATTGTTGTTGGGTATGGGGATAAAGGAGGAAGTGAGGGATATGATGATGTGGAATATCAAAATGATAGTTCTAATTTTTCATGGTCTGAATCTGAAATACATGCTTTAGTAACTCATTATGAAAAATGGAAAGATAGATTAAAAATCCTACACGGGGGAGAATTATGTAAAGAATATTCACCTTTTTCTAATGCATCTTACAATGATCTAGAAATTACTCCTAATAAAAAAATAGAATTAGTAAATAAATTATTAAAATTATGAAAACATTTATAATAGCTGAAGCGGGAGCAAACCACAATAAAAACTTTAACCAAGCATTATCTCTAATTGATGTCGCAGTTGAAAGTGGGGCAGATGCTTGCAAATTCCAAACCTACTCCTCAGAAACACTTTATAGTAAAAACACTCCTGATTTTGCAGGGTATAAAAATGTAAATAAATTAATTAAAGATATTGAGTTACCTAGAGAATGGCAAAAAGATTTAAAACAGTATTGTGATGAAAAAGGTATTGAATTTATGTCAACTCCATTTGATGAGAAAGCAGTAGATGAATTAATTAATTTAGGAGTTAAAAGATTAAAAATATCAGGATTTGAATCAACAGATTTTAGATTTATTGATATGGTTGCTTCTTCAAAATTACCTTTAGTTATTTCTTTAGGTATTGGATTTAAAATGAATTGTTTAGGTAAAATATTTGAGATAGCAGATAAATATGGAAATGAATTAAGTTTTATGCATTGTAATAATGCTTATCCAACTCCAATTGAAGATGTAGGAATAGATATAGTAAAACAGTTAGCTCAAGATACTAGATATAGGTGGGGTTTATCTGACCACACTGAAAGTCCTTTTACTCCTGCTTTAGCTGTAGCAGCAGGAGCTACAATAATAGAAAAACATTTTACATTAAGCAAAAAATTACCTGGGCCTGACCATCCATTTGCTTTAGAGCCAAATGAATTAAAACAAATGGTAGAATATATTAAATTTGCCGAAAAATCTGTTAGTAAAAGATCATCTGATAAAGTCTCACCCTCTGAACAACCCTTTACCCAAGCAATGCGCTCAGTCATAGCTAAAAGACCAATTAAAAGAGGAGAAATATTAAGTATAGATAATATTACTACTAAAAGACCTTTTTTAACAGGTAATATCTCTGCTAGTGATTTTGAATGGGTACTAGGAAATAAAGCAAGTAAAGATTATAAATTTGATGATTTTATTCATAGATATGATGCAAAGTTATAAACACTATAAAATGAAAATATTATATTTAGGCCCTAATAATAATGGTGTATATGATTTTTTAAATCATAACTATAATATAACAACCACAGAAGAAAAAATAACCCCAAAAATGTTAGATAAATTTGATTGGGTTGTAAGTTATGGGTATAGACACATTTTAAAAAAAGAACATATTAATTCTTCAAAAAATCCAATAATTAACTTACATATTTCTTACCTCCCTTGGAATAAAGGAGCTGATCCTAATTATTGGAGTTGGATAGATAATACTCCAAAAGGTGTTACAATTCATGCTATAAATGAAGGCATTGATACAGGAGATATTTTTATTCAAACAGAAATATATTTGGAAAATGATGAAACTTTATCTTCTTCTTATAATAAATTAAAAAAAGAAATTGAAACTCTTTTTATAGATAACTTTGAAAACATAATAAAAGGTAGTATATTACCACAAACTCAACCTCAAGGTGGTAGTTTGCATTATGTAAAAGATTTTCCTGGGGTTGAATCTTGGGATATAAAAGTAAAAGATTTAATTAAATGACAGACTTAGAAATAATTGATGCTGTAGAAGCAGTTAGAACTAAAAATAATAAAAATTGGATGGATATTTTGAGGGTAGCTTTTAAACACTCTCCTGAAGAATCTAGGCCTATACTTGCTGAAATAAATAAAAGTGATGGGGAAATTAGTAGATTACTAGATAAATTAGCAAATAATGGATAAAATAACATTTTGCATACCAAGCAAATCAAATTTAAGATACCTAAAAACTTGCATCCCATCAATTAGAAATAATTCTTATAGAGATGACCATGACATTATAATATTTGTTGATTCAGATGAAGATGGTACAGTTGAATGGTTAGAACAAGTAAAAAACGAATATAGTTTATCTTACTACGTGAATCCTAAATTAGGAGAAGAATTATATGGAATTGGCCGAGCATATGATTTTTGCATTGAAAAATCAACAACAGATATTTTTATGATATTTCATGCTGATATGATTTTAGGTAAAAATGCTGATTTTGAAGTGTATAAACATTTAAAAGAAAAAACAGTTGTATGTGCAACACGCATTGAACCACCTTTACACCCTAATAATGGGGAAAAAGTATTATTAGATTGTGGAATGTATCCTGAGGAATTTGATGAATATAAACTATTAGATAGGATTAAGTTTATACACGAAAAAGCAGGTCAACCACTAAATGCCAATACCTCTCCAATGCCAGAAATTACAGAAGGTATATTTGCACCTTGGATGATGTATAAAAAAGAATATCTAGAAATATTAGGTGGACATGACCCAATTCTACACTCTTGCAGGGAAGATTCTGATGTATTTAATAGAATGTTACTTTCAGGATTTGAATTTATTCAAACGTGGAGAGGGTTTGTATATCACTTTACAGGTAGAGGAGCAGGTAGTTTTGATGGTGATAAACAAAGACATGAATTTTGGCAACAACAAATGAATAACTCAACTAGAGATTTTATTCGTAAATGGGGTCAAAATGTTAATCACACTCCTATGATGAAACCAATTGTTTATCCAAAATATGAAGTAGGTATTGTAGTTGAAAACTGTTATATACAATTAATACATGCGTTAGAACCTTGGTGTAATTATATTTATGTTGATTTAGAAGATTTTGTTTTATATGGTGAAGGTGAACAAAAGAAAAGTTCATTTAATATAGACGAAAGGGTTAAAGGATTTGATCCAAATAAACATGTTATAAAAGATAATATCACTGTTAAAATAGATGGAGATAAATTTACTCAACAAGACTTTCAAACCCTTCAACAACTATCTGCAATTGTACAAGATAGTGGAGAAATAGGTGAATTTGAGTTAGGTAATTTAAAAATTCAAATAAATGATTTAACAACATACGAAAATAACTTAATAAAATATGAAAAATAAATTAAAAGAATATTTAAATAAATTATATGTTGAGTTAGTTATGAAAAATAGACTTGATGGTTGGTATACTAAATGGCTACATAAAAAAATTAAAGAAACAGAACAAAAAATAAAAGAATGCGATTAATATTAGGATTATTATTTTTTTTAGGAGCACATTTAGTAACATGGTTTCAATTAAATGGCCAGTTTATTTGGGAATGGTTTAAGCATAATAATTTTGTACTTGCTTTATGTGGTATACCAATTTCTTATTTATATATTTATGCAACCAAATATACAGTTGCCCATTTTGATGGTACAATGTGGCCAGCTCGTTTTATTGGGTTTGGTGTAGGAATATTAGTTTATGCTTTATTTGTAGGAATATTTTTTAAAGAGGGTATTACATTAAAAACATTAACTTCACTTTTATTATCTTTATCCTTAATATTTATACAAGTATTTTGGAAGTAAAAATATATTAATATGAAAGAAATAAAATTCCAAAGAGTTATTCAGAAATTAGGTAAAGGTATTAATATAAAAATGAGTAAAAAGAGTATTAAAAATCAAGAAGATAAATTTTTACTAGAACTAATTGAGCATCTTTGTGAAATAGAAGCTCTGACAATGGGTGTTAGTAAAGCAGGAGTTAACTTATTTGAGTATGAAGAAAAATACTTATTTATTATAAAAAGTCTTATAGATAAGTTATATGGAGAAAAAAAGGGAAATATTATAATTTGGTGGGTATTTGAAAGTATAACTGGGGATGATAAAATATTACCTCTAGTTGATGAAGAAAAAAAAGAACATATAATCAAAACCCCAAAACAACTATTAAAATTTTTAAAACGATACGATGGAAAGTAGAATTTGTATAAAATGTAAAAAACCTATTAACCCACTAAGGTTAAAAGCTTTACCTGGAACAAAGGTTTGTGTTAATTGTTCTACAACAGGAGCTAAAAGTGGTGTACCTGTAATGTTTGGATCAAAAGATCATACTTGGACTGATTTAGTAATTATGGAAGAGGATGAATTTAAAGCATTTAAAGAAAGAGAAAAGAAAAAAGGTAAAGGATTTGATAAAGTAGATGACTAAAAAACCTGATCAAGTAGTAGATAACCCTGGTATAATATCTTACACAACAAATGTAGGTGCTCCTGCTATACAAAAAGAGGATATTGAAGTGTGGAAACAACGAAGTGTTATTAAAGTAAACCACCAATTTAAAACTAGGTTTGAAGAATTAAAAGAACAATATAAACAGCTTATTGAAGAAATAGATTGGAATGATTTAGTTTATAATTCAAAATATTCTTTTGAACCAGTAATAGGAGAAGTATATTACCTTTATTATAATATTAAAGAGGAAGTATTTTTATCCTTAATATCACCTAGTGAGTGGAATAAATCCTGTATTGGAGCTTTTAAATTAGGTAGTGATCAAAAATGGATAAAAACTAATGGCTAAACCAAAACCAATATCAAAAGAGATGTGCTTGGCAGCAATGTCAAAAACTAAATCAGTTTTAGCTGCTGCTAGATATTTAAATTGTTCTTACCAACATTTAAAACCATATATGAAATCATATAAGGATGAAGAAACGGGTTTATCTTTATTTGAAATACATAAAAACCAAAGTGGAAAAGGTATACCAAAATTTATGAGTGATACTCCATTTGGAAGAAAATCACCAGCAATTGATGACATAGTAAACGGTAGAGCAGATGCTTCATCATTCAATTTAGAAAAGGTTAAATTTAAAATGATTGAAGCAGGGTATTTATTAGAACAATGTTATCATTGTGGTTATGATGAAAAACGGGACATAGATGGTAAATTGCCATTATTAATGTTTTTTAAAGATGGAAATAAAAATAATTTTCAAGATGGTAATGCTCAAATGTCTTGTTATAATTGTTATTTTTTAAATGTCGGCAAGGTATTTAATGAAAAAGATATTGAAAAACTAGAAGGACATTCAATTGTGTATAATACAACAAATGCTTCAGATTTTCAATTAGATGATTATCATAAAAAGAAATTAGATGAATTAGGAGAATGGGAAGATAAAGTAGATAAAGATCCCTATTCACTAGTTTCGAGAAAAAAATAATATTTATAATTGAATGAAAAATAAAAAGCATAGCAAGTTAGTTAAAGATTATGGCAAACAAAAAGAACGTCATTTAGAAAAACTAGCTTCTAGAATGCTTAAGGATGATGAAAAGTTACAACAATTAAAAGGTAAAAATGTTAACCCTAAGTTTTTAAATTTATTCTAAAATGGAAAGTATGGCGACTGAAATTAGTGTTTTAAATGCTGAAGAATTTGAACAATTAATATCTGATAAAGATATTCGTATTGCTAAAGGTTTAGTTGGTACTATTTTAAAAAATTTAAAAAAAACAAAAAGGCATTACCACGCATTAACAATTCTAGTAGTTCAAGAACAAACTGTATATGACATAACAGTTGAAAAAAAGGAATTTTTAAACACTTTAAAAACTAACTTACCTATTTTTGAAGAACAGGAAATGTACGAAGAGTGTGCTGAAATTATGAAAGCAATAGAATATATAAAAAGTAAGCCTAAAAGAGGAAGACCTAAAAAACTTGGATAAGCAAAAATTTTTTCGTATGTTTTTATAAAATTAAGGTTATGCCATTATTTGAGTTTTCAAATTTAAACAAGTACGGAAATTTAAGAACTAGATTAATATATAGAAAAAGTTCCCAATTTAAAGTTAATCCAAAAGGATTTGGAAAATTTATAGGGGTAAAACGTTTTAAATACGATTATACACATGAATATATTTCTCCTGCTTTACTTAATATAGGAGATAAAAAATACATTGTTCCTAATTGGACAGAAGTAGATTCAAATACAACATTAGATGATATTAATTGGATCAAACCAGTAAAACTAGAACCAAAAGTAGAACCAAATTTATTTAAATTTAAATCAAGTTCTAGTGATGCAATTTATACAGTAAGGAAAATAATGGATAGTTACAAATGTAATTGTCCTGGATATTGGAGATCCAAAACTAGAGAATGTAAACATATTAAAGAATTAAAAAACAAATGAGTAAAATTTCAACAAAACAAAGATATATAACATTTAAAAATTGGTTACCTACAGTTAAACCTGTAAAAATCAATAAAAAGAAACAAAGAAGAAAATGAATAAAGAAGAGTTATATTGTCATTACAGTAGTTTACCTTCTCCATCTGCATATATAGAAGATATGGACTATGATGGAATGGGTAATCAAGGACGTTTTCCTAAACAAAAAAAATCTAAAACAATGATTTACAAATTTAGATATAAATTACTAAAAAAAGTTTTGCAATTATTAAAATTTAAAAACTGAATATTATGAATGGAATAGAATATGTAGCAATTGTTTTTGGTGTAGTCACTTTAGTGGTATGTGTTTTATATTATAAACATTGGAAATCAAAGAGATAAATGAGTCAAGGAAGACCAACAGAGAAACCTATTACTACAGTTATTGTCTATAAAAAACCAACTGGAAAAAAATATTGGATGTTAACAACAGAAAATGGGATTGATGAAATTATTAATTCTAGAAAACGGAATCCTTTATTACCAAGTAATTATAAAATAGTTGAAATGGGAATTGGTGAATCGTTTATTGAACAATATAAAAAAGAATATAATATTAAATGAAACAGTTTTATAAAAATGGAGATGAGTGTTATTTTATTCATAGAAGTATACTTATTTCTCACTTTGCAAATAAGGAAGGAATGTTAAATATGGATAATGTTAAAATATGGAGAGATGGATTAAATGGAGTTGATCATGTTTTAAGAACTGATTCACATTTTTTATTTGCAGAAACAATCTATGACGCCGAAATAGTCTCTAACTAAAAATGAAACAATTATTTAAATCTCTAGTCAGAGATAGAAAATTATCTCCAATAGAAAAATTAGCTTCTAGAATAGGTTATATGGGAGCTGGTTTTTTAATTGCTGCACAATGGACAATAGAACCCATATTATATGTTGCTGGGTTCATATGTGTACTGATACAAGTAACCGTACGTAAGCAATGGAATTTAGTTGTACTTAATGTTAATGGTCTTATTGCTTGGCTAAAGCATTATTTTTTTTAATAATAGAGGAATAGTTTTTAAAATTTTATTTTTGTATATTTTATTCAAATATAAAGAATGAAATTAGTTTTAAACAAAGAAAACATAGAAGAACCTACCAGAAAATTCATTGTATTAAATGAATACTGTCAGGTTTTTTGTGGTCTTAAACATGGTTTACCAGCATTTAGCGATAATATTGATGATGGAAAACCATTAGAAAATCAACGTCAAGTTGAAATGATCCAACGTGGGACTTTATTTAAATTAGAAAAAAGTTATCTTTAAAGGAATAGAGTTTTAAAATAAGAGTTCGTATAATATAGTATAAATTTAAAAAATAAAAAAAGTTATGAAAGTTACACAAAGAACAGTTAAAACAGGTAAAAGAGGTCGTCCAAGAAAAATTCAAAATTTGACCCCGGTCCCATCATTAATTGATTTTAATCAAATTACAAAATTAAACAAATTAGATATTGATCCTAAAATGCTAGAATCAATGAGAACAGGTTTACGTAATGTAGATCAATTATTTTCATTTGAAGGTGGTATACCGTGTGCATCAAATATTATGGCAATAGGTGACCCAGGTGTAGGTAAAACATCACTCATGTTAGATATGGTTGCTGCTGTTCAAAATAAAGGTAGAAAATGTTTATTTATTTCTGCTGAAATGGGTAGAAAACAAATGTTTAAATATACAAAGCGTTTCCCTCAATTTGGATTAGTTGACACGTTGTTTACATCTGATTTTATGAGTTTTAATATGAAAGATGTTATTGAACAATCATTAGATCGTGGTTATGATTTAGTATTAATTGATTCAATTGCTGAAGTTATTGAAGGTGTTAGAGATGATAATGGTTGGGATAGAAAAACCGCTGAAGGATGGTTAGTTGAAACTTGTGTTAGAAATAACAAGGGTGAAAATAAGGAAGATAAATATACTTCATTCCTATTAATTCAACAAGTTACTAAATCAGGTGAGTTTGTAGGTTCAAATAAATTAAAGCACATGACTGATGCATTGCTTGAAATGCGACGTGAATCTGATCGTGATGGAGGTGGTGCTTATATGTCATTTCAGAAAAATCGTAATGGTAGAGCTGAGGATAGAATGAATTTTACCCTATCAAATAATAAAATTGAATATTCAGTAATTGTAGAAGAATAATATGAAATTAGACCCAATTATAGAGGCAAGTAACCTTTCCTCCGAATCAAAACAAATAATAAACCATCTATTGATGGAAGAGTTCGGGGGTAATTGGGATTTGCTTTTAAAAGATATGGAAGAACATGCTGTAAGTGATGAAGAATATGAACTAGCAGCAGAAATTAGAGATTATTTAAAAAAATACAAATAAAATGGCTAAAAAAGAAAAAAATATTATAGAAAAAAAGTGGTTAATAATTAAAACCAAATCAAAAGAAGATAATTACGATCTAGAAGAATTAGATAATTTAACCTGTGATTTAATAGCACATTTAGCTCAATTAACAGATAAAGGTATAACTGATATAGATGGAACATCTATTGATATGTACAAAGATAGAGTGTGGTGGGTTGTAGAGAAAATTGGACTATTGCCTGAATATAAAGATGAGGAAGATAATGTTGAAGAAGAAATAGTTGATGATTGGGAATCATATGAAGAAGATGATTTTGATCTAGAAGAAGCAGCACATAAAGCATTTTATTCAGAAAATCTTTAATTAAGGAATAAAATTTTAAATAATATTTTCGTATATTACAATTATAAAAATAAGAGTTATGAAAAAGTATATTGGTGAAACTATTGAATTATTCCCTGGTGATACTCAAGAAAAGGTAGGTATTGTGAGAGATGTTTTCGATGATGGTATAGAGGTAGTAATTACACGATTAAGTGATGTACCGTATAAATCCCATTTAAAGATTGGAGATGTTATGTATTATCCATTATCAAAGTTAATATTTAAATTAAAAAAATGATAAGAGAAAAAAGACAACGCCCAAAGCAAATAATAATAGACCTAACAGGCCCAGATGGTAATGCATTTGCATTAATGGGTTATGCAAAACAATTTGCTAAACAATTAGGATTAGATGAAAAGAAAATACTTAAAGAAATGCAATCAAGTGATTATGAAAATTTACTAGAAGTATTTGATGATCATTTTGGTTCATTTGTAATACTAGAAAGATGAGTAAAGAAACTATTATAGAAGCTTTAATTTCTGCATCAAAGTGGGGCAGTTGGGCTTATGACTCAAAAGAAAGAGAAAGACAAGGTAAAACTAATCTACAAGACTTTAAGAAATGGAGAAGAGAGATAATGGAAGATATTTACAATGACTATATAAACCAAAACAAAGATGAGTAAAGAATTAAAATTAACATCAGTAGAAAAATGGGTAATGAAATATATGAACTACTCATTGGAAGATATTAAATTAAATAGAAAGTTATTACAACAGAAACTAAGATGAGTAAAAATAAAAAATTCAAACCCAATGATAAAGTAATATCATCAAGTTGGAGAAATGATGGAGTATTTAAAGTTATTAATGCAGATGATCCAACTAAAGTTGTAATTGAAAATTATAAAATTAGAGCAATAGTTAAATCAAATGATTTGACTTTAATAGAAAACAAAGATGATTAGAGGAGTAACACCTAGAGAGGTAGTAATTGACAAACTAGATGATGTTATAGGAAGAAAATTTGCAACAAATATTTCCCCAACTACAAGAGCTAGATTGTTATATTATGAAGGTGACAAAGCATATTATGAAACACTAGAATATGATAAATGGCCTAAATATAATATGTGTGCTGGTGAAGTGTTCTATTTACCTACTCATATGGCTGTTACAATGACTCCATTAGAGGAATAGAATTTTAAATAAGGTTTTTGTATATTACAATTATAAAAAAATAAGTTATGAAAGATTTAGAAGATAAGTATTGGCAACAAGTTGAAGAACTAGAATGGTCTAAGAATGGTGATTATAAAAGAATTGAACAACAATTAATAGATAATTTTACCCCCTCAGAAGCAACTCAATTAGATGATTTTGCTAGAAATAAAGTAAATGAATTAGGTAAACGATTTAATAATGATTGGCTAGGAGACCCAGGTATAGATGTTAGTGATGATGGTTGGAGTGATTTACGAAATGAGGTTGTAGGTAGAGGAAAAGAATTCTATGAAAACATTACAGTAGCAAAACTTCAAGAAATGGCTAACACTAATGATTACAATGAAAGTTTTTCATATTGTTTTAGTTTTGTATGGGACATTAAATCAAAATCAAAGTCTTGGGAAAGAGATTTAACGAGAAACGATTACAATGAAAAAAGTGAAAACGAGAAAAAAACACAATTTCAACTAAATAAACCAAAACGAATTGAGGAGTTTGTAGAAAAAATAGATATGTTATATGATGAATATCATGCTGAACTTTGTCAAAGTGGTGTTTTTCATTATTTAGGAAAACTAATAGAGGAAGCTAGAAAATTAAAATAAAAATGAGTACAACATTCGGAGTAAAAGTAAAAGATGATTATGTTGAAGTAGCATTTCGAAGCAATGGAATGAGATTTATAAACGCTCTAGCCCATCTGCTACCAGATGATACACCAGTAATTCCATTAGATAACACAGCACAAGGTGTTCACACAATAGGTGATGTTAAGAAAGAAATTGAAAACACAGACCCAAATGCTAAATATTGGAGAACAGTTGCAATAACATAAAAAAATATAGTTTCTCCTGTACAAGAGGAATTGGCTTTACAGGAGATTTTTCGTATAATACAGTATAAATTTAAAAAAATAAAATAAAAGTTATGTTTACAGATCAAAAATCAAAAGAGTTAAAATTTTTAAGTAATGAGCAAATTGAAGAAGTAGCACCAGCAGTATTTACTGAAACATCTTCTTCTAATGTTTCAAAACATTACACACATATCCCAACAGCACAAGTGCTAGACGATATGAGCAAATTAGGTTGGGGAGTAGTAGATGCCCAACAAGTTAAAGCACGTAAAAATACCACTAAGGGATTCCAGAAACACCTATTAACGTTTCGAAACCCTGATGTTGTTATTAATGGTGCAGATGGAGATACAGTATTTCCCCAAATCTTATTGACAAATAGTCATGATGGTAAAAACGCATTTACATTTACAGCTGGTTTATTTCGACTAGTATGTTCAAATGGATTAGTTATTGCTACTGAAAAGTTTGAGGATGTTAAAATGCGTCACATGGGTTATACATTTGAAAATTTGCAAGTGCAAATTAAAGAAATGGTTGAGCGTTTGCCACTAACAGTTGATTCAATGAATAAAATGAAAGCAATTGAGTTAGATAAAAAGCAAATGAAAGCATTAGCTCAAAAATCACTTACAACTCGATTCACTAAGGATCAATTGAAAGTAGCAAAAATTAATTTAGATGAAATAATCAACCCAGTTCGTGATGAAGATAAAGGTAATGATTTATGGAGTGTATTTAATGTAATACAGGAAAAAATTATTACAGGTGATTTTTCATACCTATCAGGTGCTAGATCACGTAAAGCACGAGAAGTTAAAAACTTTAAACAAGACATGGATATCAACAAGAAACTATTTGCAATGGCAAATGAGTTGGTACCACAAGAAATCGCTTCATAACCGATTCTTTTCCACCAAGGGGCTCAAAACGAGCCCTAGGTGGTTTTTAATTAAGGAATAAAGGTTATAAGATATTTTTTGTATATTACAATTATAAAAATAAAGGTTATGAGTGAATTTAATCAATTATGTGTACTACAAGGTACAATCATGCCAGATGGCGGAGCTAAAGAATTAGAAAATTTCTTTAAAGAACAAATGGATGTTACAGTTAAATTTGAAACACAAGTAAAAACATTACCTGACACACCAGATTGTACTGAAACAGGAGGTAGAAATGATTTATTTTTCTATATTGCAGATGATGATATAGGTAAATTTGCAGTACCACGTTTACAAATGGGTGTTCGTTGGTGGGAAGATGTTTTAGGAAATGGAGCTAGTAATTTATACACAGAAGAATTTTTAGAAAAATATAAAAAAAGTTGGTAAAATGAAAAGAAACGCAACAAATGTAATTGATTGGATTCAACATTGGGACAATTTTGATTATGGATTATATTTAGCAATATTAAAAGTAAAACAAAAATGAAAGAATTAAAACAACGATTAGAATATTTCGCAAGAACACTCAAAGAACATACAGAATATATTGATTATCATTCTATGGGTCACTTAGAACAATCATCAGCTAAAGCAAAAGAAGAAACAATAAAAGATATAGGTGATATGCTTCTAGAAATTCTAGAATTGGATAATAAAACTTTCCAATCTTGGTTAACTCAGGAAGAGGATAAATAAAATTATTTTCGTATATTACAGTATAAATAAAGAAAATAAAAGTTATGAAAAAGGAAAAAAATTACAGACAAAAAATTACATTTCACTCAAATCGCTTACATGAAGCACTAAACGCAGCACCGTCTGAGTATAATAGTGAAAATGTAAAAAAATCACTAGAAAGTTTAAATTATTTTGTAGAACGTCAATTAGAAGTAAATAAAGGTTATGAATAAAGAAGCAGAAACAATAACATTCAAAATGGAATTTGGAATGAGAGAAGAAATGTCATCACTTATTCTATTATTGAGAGATGGTAACTATGAAGGACAGAAATTCGCATCAGAAAGATTAATGCAAATAGCAGACCAAATTGATAAATTTAATAAAGAACAAGAAGATGAGTGATAGAATAATAGATATAATAGTAAGAGTAACAAATGTTCTAATAGTGTTCGCAGGGTTTCACCTTATGAAAAGTGAACTTGGGTTTGAGACTGTAGTGTTATTAGCCATTGCACTAACTTTAGTGGAATTATATGCAAACCAAAACAAAGAAGATGAGTAAACAACTAGTAACAGAATTAAGAAAGGATTGGGAAAAATGGCAATCCAAATCACACCCTGAAGATAAAATGTCACTTATTGAATACGCTGAAGATTTAGGTGTATATAAAGGATATAAAGTTATAGTGAATGGTTATGGTTATATAGAGTTTTTAACTAAGGAATAAAGTTATTAAATTTAATTTCGTATATTATATCAAATAAAAAAGGTTATGACAAAAGATTTTAGTAAGGAATTAGCAAAAATACAAAGAGATAGCTTTGTAGAAAGACAAATACAACTATATGCTGATTATCTCCCAAAACGATTTAAAGAAATACAAGAAGAATCAGAAAAACTAGATTGGAGAGATAGAAACACATATGAAGCAGGTTGTTTTAAAAATCTATTAGAAACAGCAATTGAACAAATTACAGCAGTAAATAAAAATCTTGAGGAGAGAAGAAATGAACAATAAAATAAAATTAACAGAAGCACTCCCACACATTAAGCACATTGCTAAATGTTATGGGTTGAAATTGAATTTATTATCTGACTTTAAAATAGCTAAAATAATTTGGGCTAGAAGTTTAGGTTAGGGAATAGAAAATATAAACATATTTTCGTATATTTCAGTATAAATAAAAAGAAAAATTATGAAAGCAAAGGATTTATTTAAAACAATAATAGAAAATGAAATAGACATTTCATTTGAAATAGCTCAACATTGGTACACGTATCAAAATCTTAGTGCAAAGCAAGGATATGAAAAAATAGCTAAAATACAATTCCTAGATTGTGTTAAAGTAGGAATAGGAAAAAGTCTATTCATACAAAAGGATTATTATTTAGAATGGATAGAGGAACAATTTGAAAATAAGCTCCCAAACGTTAGTAGTGGTAGTACCATGACAGCATTATTAGATGTAGATGGTGTATTTAACCAATTTGAACCATCAATCATGGAGGTTGATGAAGAACTAGTTAATGAATTGTATGGTGAAATAATTAACTACCAGCATAAATTAATAGGTAATTTGAGAGTTGAGCGAGGAATAGATTTATATTAATCTTTTTCGTATATTACATCAAAATTAAAAAGGTTATGACAATTAAGGAAATTAAAGAACAGTTACAATTTAAAAAAGTAATATTCAACGTTAAAGGATATAAAGATTATCAAAAAGGACCTGATGGTAAATATGGTGATTACCCATCTAAGTTTAGAACACATGGTAGTGAAGGAAAATATGGAACAAGTGCAATATTTAAAGGTTTTTCAGATGGAATGAATGTAACTAAATTTGGTCCTACTTGTGTTACGTTATACACTTATGACATGTTACGTAAAAAAACAGTAGGCAAAATAAAATATGCTGATGTAACAATACTAGAAGGTGAAACAGATTAAAGTAACACAGAAAGAAATTAATGACGCAACGCGTCCAAGTATTCAAAAGAATAAAAAGAAATATACTAGAAAAAAGAAACATAAAGATGGAAAAGAATAATTTATATATAACGAATTTATGTGTGGGGCATACATCAATTTATTACGAAACACCTGAAGTACCTGATAGTACTGTTAGGGAGGATATTAATGGATTGTTAGAAGATAAATATGTAACAAATGTTAACATAGAATTTTTTTATCTTGATAGTACTGGTGATAAACATCATGGATCAGTAATAGTTAATGAAATAAATGACTATCAAGATTTTGTAATGGAAAATGATAATTTCTATGAAGAAACACAGTTAACAGATGAAAATATAATTGATTTATTTGAATTTGATTAAGGAATATTTTTCTATAAAGAAATTTCGTATATTGTAGTATATTTAAAAAAAGAAAGTTATGTTAAGTGAAAAAGTATTTAAAAGCGGTTATGATGTTACAAGTAAATCAAAACTAGCAGGTGGTGAAAAAAATGATTGTTTTGTTAGAGCTTGTTCTAATGCATTTGATGTTAGTTATGAATCAGCACATGAATTTGTAGCGGAACGCTTTAATAGAAAAAGTGGTAAAGGAACTAAAATGTGTAATCTTAGAATGAAAGATTTACAAAATGAAGTTATTGAATTTCAACCTGAAGGGCAATTAAGTTTGTTTAGTGATAATGGTGGGAAACGAATTAAAGTAAAACACATAGGTGATACACCTAAAACAGGTGGACGATTAATTAATAAAAGTTACACACATAAAAAAGTAGCATACACAGTTAAAACGTTTATGCAACGATTTAAAAATGGAACTTATATATTACTAGTTAATAAACATGCCTTAGTATGTAAAGGTGGTGTAATATTTGATAATGGTGATATGCAGTTTGGTGGTTATAGACGACCTGTTGAATCAGCATTTAAAATAGAGGAAGAGCTTAATTAAAAGCTCTTTCGTATATTATAGTATAAATAAAGAAAAAATAAAGAAAGTTATGAGTAAATATCAAGAATTAAAACAAAATCCACCTAAGGTGTATCAAGAAGTAAAGAAAAATGCTAAGGAAGTAATATTCTATGTTGTTAGTTGTATGTGTGATAACAAATACACATTAAAATTCGGAAAGAATAATAATGATGAGTTTAAAATGAGTGGAATGGGATTTGCTTTAAGCAATTTTCAGTTTGGTTTTAGAGAAGGTGGAATTAAACCATTTGAAATAGAGTGGGAAGCGGATAATGGAAATTGGATTGATGTAGTTGACATGATTAACTCGGGGACAGTTAAAGTAGATAAAGTAATAAGTAGATAAGGTGATGACAAAACAAGAACAACATAGAGAAATTAGAAGTAGATTTTATGAAGTGATAAACGAAAAGTTTCCACAATATGAAATTGATAGTGATGGATTTGGTAGAATGCAATTAGTAAATGGAAAAAACATAATAGAATATCATATGTCAAGACACACACTATGTGGATATAGTGACAATTCACAACAATGTCATGATGATGAATTAAAAATGGAGGAGCTATTAAATGAAATAGTTGGACAATACGAGATCTAGCTTTTTACTATACACCACCCAGCAAACGAATACGTATATACTAAATAAATAAATATGGGATACACAGCAGAACAAATTGATAAAATGCCAATTGAAGAATTAGAACAATTAAGATACTATTTAACATCAGACCAATTAATTACTTGGATAAGTAATGGATTTGATGGAGCTACATTTGTAAAATTAATTAAGGAATAGTTATGGATGAAAAAACAAAAAATTGGATAAATGCTACAAAAAGGGCCCAACAATTAGAAATAGTTAATAAAATTGAAGAATTCCAAAAAGAACTACACAAGGGTAAAATTGATTTTGAGGAGTTCTTCCATAAAGTATCTATGTTTAAACATGATTTAGAAAATGGGATATTTTTAAAGGAATAGTTTAATTTATTAGAATTTCGTATATTGTAGTATAAATAAAGAGAAAAATATGACATTAGGAGAACAAGTATTAGAATTTGAAAAGGAAGTAAGTGATGAAAGTTTTGTTAATGAAGAAAAGGAAAACATATTAAAACTAACAACACTAGAAGAAGTAAAAGAATATTATATGGAGGAAAGAGGATGGAAGGATGATGATAATTTTGTAGATACCTTAATGTGTTTATTAATTGATTTAAAGGAATAGTTTAATTTACTAGAATTTCGTATATTATAGTATAAATAAAGAAAAAAGTTATGAAAATTACAGACATTTTAGATACAAAATTAAATTTAGGGTTAGAACATATGGATCTAGAATATGAAAAAAAATGTATTATAGAGGACTTAATGCTGTTACATTATGAAATGGAGGAAGATGCAGAACCAGAAGGTGGGGAGATATGTGATCAATATGCAGATGCTATACATAAAAAAGAACGTGAATTAGAAAAAATCACTAAAGAGATGAAGGTGATAAGTGATAAAATTGAAGAACTAGAAAATTTAATATAATGACACATAAAGAATTTTATAATTGGACAAAACAATATTTAGGTACTAGATTGGAAAATAAAAAAATAGACATAGTACCTATTGTAGAAAAATTAGGAGAAGTAAATAATAAAAACAATATGGAAGATAGAATTAAAATAAACGGAGAGTGGTATGTGAGAGAAAATACCCAGAAAAAACAACCATACATGTTAGGTGATAAATTTAGTTTAAACTTTGATTATGAGGGAATGCTGGATTGGGGATTGAATATGACAATGGATACAAGTATAAACGATATGGAAAAATTACTTGATAGTTTTGAGGATGTGAATTACCATAGGGAAGCAGCACCATTGTATGACTTGATTGATCAATTAAAATATATAAATGAGTATGGACCAAGTGTTGATTTGGGTCATGTTGCTTGTGAGTTTTTTAAGAGATTTAAAAAAGAATGTGAGGATACATTGAAAAACATAGTTGGTTCAACATTAAGAATAGAAGATAATGGATAGAGAAGAGAAAATAGGTATGATAATTGTGATGTTTTGTTTTATTATTTATATGTTGGTGGACACGTTTGAAACAAAAAGCAATAGTGATCGTTTTGATAAAATAGAAAAGGAATTACACGAGTTAAAAACAAAATAAAACGTGGATTACCAACGATTATTACCAAAATGACGATTACAATGAGTATTACAAGTAGATCGTTGATTACCATGGATTGTGGATTACCAATGTGTGGAATGAATTATAAAGTGTGGAACACGTTTATTACCAAATGAAATGAATATTACAAGAATAATATATAGTGTGTGGAAAGTGTATTACAATGTGTTGGGGTTGGTTTTAGCACTACCCTAACCCATCCATTGCCCAGACACGTCCTTTTAACGTACTTCCAAAAGTATATACAAAACCACGTGAAACACACGGTAAACCGTGGATTACCACAATGT
>Ga0209337_1000412_pt1 | contig 34457 bp, 39 predicted proteins | sample LinPmetageLP53_FD_184044 | JGI IMG/M metagenome (GOLD analysis project Ga0209337, IMG submission 184044) | Marine viral communities from the Pacific Ocean - LP-53 (SPAdes) (version 2) | ecosystem: Environmental > Aquatic > Marine > Oceanic | place: Pacific Ocean | collected 2010-02-08
CTGTACATAACTCAGATATGTCTGAAGCATGGACTGAAACTAAGTGGGGGTATCGTTCCGAGTTGGTATCAAATAGTGCTATAGAGTATCACTTCTTTGAGTGTACTGATGGTAAGTATTGGCATGAGGATGATGCCAGACACTGTGAGTCTGAGGAAGTGTGGGTATCTCCAAAAACATTCGAGGATGGTTACTTCCAATCAGATTGGGACGGTGAAGTATACAACAATGGTGTCAAGTGTATCATTGAGGATGGTCAGAATGTAGCAGAGGATGAGATTCTTGATAGTAATAATCATGGTCTAACTACGGGTCTTTGGGAGAAGAATTCTGAAGATGTCTGGATAAAAGTAGAAGAGGAAGAATAATGTATAGCTTAGTAGAGATGTTGCGGTACAAAAGACCGCAAGGTACACAAACACAAGATGAGTTCTGTGAACGGTTCCTTGAACCACACTTTGGATTACCTGACAATCACGGCAACTACATACTACAGATAGGTGAAGCACCACGTATTTGTTTTACGTCACACCATGATACAGTGCACAAGACTGAAGGCTTACAACAGTTGGTTGTGACCAGCAATGTTGTTTCTGCTGCTGACTCTAGCATATCCTCATGCCTTGGTGCTGACTGTACCACTGGTATATGGCTGATGCTTGGTATGATTGAGCAACGTATTGAGGGTGTCTATGTTGTTCATGCAGCAGAAGAAGTAGGTTGCATGGGTAGCTCAGGGTTAGTTAAAGATAATCCATACTGGTTGACAGGTATTGACGCAGTGATATCCTTTGACAGGTATGGTGATACATCTGTGATAACACATCAGATGGGTAGACGTACAGCATCATCAGAGTTTGCTACGTCCTTTGCTGATGCACTAGACTTACCCCAACTCATAGCAGATCCTAACGGTTCTTACACTGACTCCAATGAGTATGCCAATGTGGTATCTGAGTGCACCAACATCAGTGTGGGATACTATGGTCAACATGGTGTCAATGAGACGCAGGACTTAGAGTTTGCTGACTTGCTGATGTACAAGTTGTGTGCTGCTGATTGGTCCAAGCTAGTGATTGCACGTGATCCATCACTGTATGAGTCACAGTATGAGGATGACAACTACTGGTCTAAGAACTGGTCTAGGTTGTATAGTGATATTGCATCACAAGATCAATGTGATGACTATGACAGAGAAAGTATTATCAATTTGATAGAAGATAACACCTGTGCTGTAGCTGATATGTTGATCAATCTGGGAATGACCCCGGAGATATTAGCTGAGGAAGCTGGTATTGATGATGGTCGGTACATCAACGATTATATCAATAGAAAATACATGTGACAACTTGTCGCACCTATTAACACTTGCAATGATCTTAGAGTAAGTATAACTAAGGGTACTTAGGGTACTTACTTAAAGTATATATTACTATTTATAATATAAGTAATACTAATACTTTAAGTATACATTAAGAGGTAACATGAAGTATACACACAAGTACAAACGTAAAGATGGTGGTATAAGCTGGTGCTTTGTACCTCCTACTGATGCTGCACTTGCAGGAGTAGTGAAGACTATAACCTTTAAGGATGGACGTGTAGCTAGATTTGAAATACCAAAGTTAGTTTCTTTGGTTGATAGTTTTAGAAGAGGTGAGATACTGGTAGGAACTTATGGACCTAGCTCCACACTTAACCAAGTGTTGACACAGTATCTACACACTAAACATTTTAATTCTTTGTCGTTCAATACCCAAAAGAATTATGAGTATGCACTTAAAGCTATATGCTTAGGCCATGTCTTTAATAAGTCTATTGGTGATATAGCTATTAATAAAATTAATACTATTATTTGCACAGAAATGTATGATCAGTGGGAAGAAGACATAGGTACTGATCATGCTAATCAATATGCTAGGCTATTCTCTGTGCTTATCAATCACTGTGTGTCTCTTGAGTTTATCACCCACAATCCCATGAAGAATGTAACTAAGCGTAGTCATCAGCCACGTTCAGTTGTCTGGACTAATGATCAGGTAGAAACATTCCTTGATGAAGCATTCAGCACATACAAGTGGCGTAATGTAGGGTTGATTGTTATGTTGGCATATGAGTGGGGCCAACGTCCTGTTGATATTAGAAACCTCAAGTGGAAAGACATAGACCTCATCAAGAAGACAGTAACCATCACTCAAACTAAACGTGGTGCTACTGTGCAGCTACCCATAGAAAAGAATGTTATGGAGATGCTTACTCAACAAGAGGATGATTGGGGTTGGCAAGACTATGTAGTACCCTCTCAGAGAGCCTCAGACAACGCCTACAAGCCCATGACAGGTGGTCAGGTAAGTAACCTAGTCAATGAGGTGAAGGAGGCCTGTAGCCTACCTCCTGAGCTACGTGCGGGTGATCTAAGAAAGACTGCTATAGTACAGATGATCCAAGGTGGAGCTGAAACTGCTCAGGTTATGTCAGTCACAGGACACAAGAACATCACGTCACTTAACCCATATCTAAAACACAATATAGAAACTGCAACTGTTGCAATGAGTAGGAGAAAGAGATGATCATATGTTGGTGGAGTGCTGGTGTTACTAGTGCTGTTGCAACTAAGTTAGCTATTGATGAGCATGGTACAAATAATGTGATGCCTATTTACTTTGCTATTGACAGTGTGCACCCTGACAACGAAAGGTTTTTCAATCAGTGTCAAGATTGGTATGGTAAAAAGATAGTAGTTGAGAGAGCACCACCTAAATACAAAGATCAGTTTGATGTGATCAAGAAAGATAAGTATGTCAATGGTCCTGGTGGTGCTAGGTGTACATTGATTCTAAAGAAACGTGTTAGGCAAAGATTAGAGAAAGAATTACAGTATGATGCTCAGGTCTTTGGGTTTGAGTATAGTAAACGAGAGATCAACAGGGCTATCAGGTTTAAGGAGCAGTACCCTGATGCCTTACCACTATTCCCCCTGATAGAAAACAAGATGACCAAAAAAGAATGTCTTTATTTTTTAGAAGACAAAGGCATAAAGCGTCCAGCTATGTATGAACTAGGGTATGGCAACAATAACTGTATCGGGTGTGTTAAGGGTGGCATGGGGTATTGGAATAAGATACGTGTAGACTTTCCTGATACCTTCAACAAGATGGCTGAAGTTGAACGAGAGGTTGGTAATAGTTGTATTAGGGGTGTGTTCTTAGATGAGCTGGACCCTAATGCTGGGCATAAGCTAAAGATAATCACGCCTGACTGTGGTAATTTTTGTGATATAGAGTTCACTGAGATACTACATCCAGACCTTGAACAAATATATGATGAACCTAAAAAATTAAGAAAAGATTTGTTTGAATGGGGAGAGCACAATGATACAACGTGATATACATGACATGTTAAGGAAAGAATATGATTGGGCAATGACTAAACTTAAACGAGTACAAAAAGAAAACTACGAGTTACGTAATGAGTTAGACAAACTAAAACGTGAAGCAAAATATTGGGAACGTCAAGCTAAGGACATTGAGATACGCAGGTTAAGGCTTGAAGCTCTGTTAAAGGTATGTATAGGTACAGCACCATGAACAACTATATCTATACAGCAGTGGGGCTGGTTGTGTTTTACATTGGACTGAAGATGTTCTCGGGTGGGATGAAATCTATGGGTAATATAGACCATCTTACTTGGTTCTTAGGCAATCCAATCTATATGTTCTTTGGAAGTATAGCTATGACACTGGCATGGCAGAGTAGTAGCCTTAGTACTACAGCTATCATTGCATTGGTTGCATCAGGTGTACTACCATTACCTGCTGCTGTAGCTGCTGTACTTGGGGCTAACCTAGGTACGACAGGTACTATCTGGTTAGCTGGATTATTAGTATCAGATGGTATGCCAAAGGGTGACACCTTACGTATTGCTATAGTACATACTGGTGTTAATCTTTTGATGGCACTAAGTCTGCTACCATTTGTAAATCATATAGCAAAATATGTCGGGAGATTTTAGATGAAGTATGTTTGGGTAGCTTACTTAGCATTCACCAATCCAGAAGATTGCAATGCACTGTTAGACAAGTACCCACAAATAGAAGAAGCAATAGAAGTACAGTGTGTAATACATGAGACTACACCTATCAGACCTGTGCTTAGACCAAAGGAGATAGAGGATGGCAAGTAAGATATACTTAGTTATGAATGAAATGGGTGTTGAGTCTGTCTATGGTGTAAGAGAGAAAGCTGATGCACGTTGCACATATCTGTCAGAAAAGTATGCACTGAAACATTGGGTAGATACAAAGGAGATAACCGTTGATTAATGTAACACTAAAAGATCACATGGGTACTGACCTGTCAGTAGTGAATGCAGCTAGGGTATCCTTTGGTAAGAGTTCTACCTTTGATGGCAGGGTAACAGCAAAATTTGCAGTAAGTGGTGTACTGAAGGAAGTAGATGCCAAACTAATCAAGTACCTAGCCAAGCACAGGCATATGTCTCCATTCGGTCATTGCTTTGCATCCTTCCATGTCAAGGCTCCTGTCTTCGTAGCTAGGCAGTTAGTCAAGCATAAGTTCCTACGATGGAATGAGATCAGTCGTAGGTATGTGAGCTATAAACCAGAGTTTTATCGCCCAAATAAATGGCGTGGTAAGTCTGATGATAAGAAGCAGGGTAGTGAAGGAGTTATTTATCCTGATCCAGACATTATAAGTTTTTACAATCATACTGCACTACGCAGTTACAACGAGTTACTAGAGCATAGTGTATGCCCAGAGCAAGCACGTATGGTACTACCTCAGTCTACTATGACAGAGTGGTATTGGTCAGGTAGCCTTGACGCATTTGCTGATATGTGTAACTTAAGATTGAAGACTGACACACAGTATGAGACACAGTTAGTAGCACAACAGATTGATCAGGTAATGTTAGGTCTATTCCCTGTCTCATGGGATGCATTAGTATACGAAGATGACAAATGATATCACTGTATTAGTTAAGGGTCAATACTTGCCATTACTAATACCCCAGTAGTAGGAGATTGACGATGATTAAACGTATACCAATGAAGGGTGGTGATGAGTACGATGGGCTTACTAAAGCACGTAAGTTTTACATATGGAAAGCTGGACAGTTAAAGAAAATTAAACGTTCTTACAATAAAAGGTTTCGTAAATATAATAAGGAAATAAAAGATGGTTGACACAATAAAAATAACTGATATAACAGAGCATGAAGATGGTTCTGCTACTCTTCAATTAGAACTTGATCCTGAAACATTTTCTGCTATATTCAACGTAGGTTTTGTACACCTAGTAATGAAAGGTTTAGAATCAGATGCCAGACAATCCACATCAAGCGTGTCCGTTTGAAGACTGTGGTTCAAGTGATGCCTTCAACTGGAACGATGATGGCTATGGCTTCTGTCATAGTTGCGGTGACTCTTATCCCGCAAAGAAAAGTGTAAGAGTTTTTGACTGGGCAAGGCAATCCTATCCAGTAAAAGAAAGGGTAAACATAATGAACGTACCTGTCACTGGCAGCACCTTCAATGAGATACGTGGGCTTAAGCCTGATGTGTGTCAGGTGTATGGCATCCAAGTACAGACAGGTGAAGGTGGTGTACCTGTACGTTATGCGTACAAATATCCACACACAGTAAAGTATCGTGACTACAACGACAAGTCCAAGTCTTGGATAAAGGATCGTGGTCTAGGTATGAACCACTTGTTTGGACCTGACTTTAACTCAGGCTCATCACAACGTATCTACATTACTGAGGGTGAGTTTGATGCTGCTAGTCTGTATCAGATCCTTGGTGAGAAGTGGCCTGTCAAGTCACTGCCCAGCGCATCCATAGGTGATAAGTTTATCAAGACTAATTACGCATACCTCAACTCGTTTAAAGAAGTTGTGTATGCTGGTGAGCTGGATGATGCAGGTAGACGTGCTGCTGACAAACTATACGAGGCATTAGCAGATAAGTTCTGGTATGTCCCTATGTCAAAGCACAAGGATGCTAATGACTTCCTGACCAAGGGTGATAGTGAAGACCTCAAGTGGGCAGCACTTAAACCACAACGATACTCACCTGATAACTTCTTCTGTTCTGATGAGGAAGTAGAGGCAGCTATACGTAATGAAAACCCTTATGAATATACCCCAACAGGACACACAGGTCTTGATGATAAGCTCCGGGGCTTGGTCAAGGGTGGTATCACATTCATCAAGGCACCCCGTGGTATGGGTAAGACTGAGGTGATCCGTTACTTTGAGACAGGGCTGCTCAAGACAGAGGATGTACGCATTGCCCTGCTACACATGGAGGAGATGAAGAGTACTACTTATCGTGCTATGGCTTCTTATGAATTAGGTTGCAATGTCCGTACCAAGGATGATGCAAGAGGGAATAATATCTCTGAAGACAAAGTAATAGAAGCAGCTAAAGAAGCCACCAAAGGTGAACGTACTATTGTTTTTGAGATGAGGTCACACGATGATCCTCTCAAGCTTCTTGAATACATACGTCTATCTGCTAGTGTCTATGGTGCTGGCTTTATCTTTATAGATCATGTGCAACGTCTGGCCTACCTGTCTAACTCAGGTGTTGATGGTGCTACCAGTACACTGACCACACTAGGCTCTCGTTCAGCACAGCTTGCTAAAGAGTTGAACATTGGTGTGATCTTTATCTCTCAGGTCAACGATGATGGACGTACCAAGTATGCTGCATCACTAGAGGAAGAGGCAATCATCTGTATCAAGATTGAACGTGATGTAGAAACTGAGGATGAAATTATTCAGAACACAACCAACTTTATCATTGACAAGAACAGACCCTTTGCTAAGTTAGGACATGCAGGGTCAGTATACTACGATCCTGAAACCACACTGATAAGTGAGCAAGTGTATAATGAAAGGAGTGATATGGCAGCATGATGGTATTTGATATAGAGACAGATGGTCTTTATCCAAGCAAGATACATTGCCTATCCTATACTACAGACGGTAAAGAATACGATACCGTTACACATGAGGATGATATGAGACACCTGTTGTGGAATGCTGATGGTATCATCGGTCACAACATTGTTAGGTATGATATACCAGTGCTTGAAAGACTTCTGTTTATGAAGATAAAAGCAAAGGTGTATGATACTTTACCTATGTCATGGGTAATCAACTACGACAGGGGTAAGCATGGGCTTGCTACATTTGGTGAAGAGTTTGGTATACCCAAGCCTGTTGTAACTGATTGGGCCAATCAAGACATAGAGGTGTATAAACATCGATGTGAAGAGGACGTTAAGATTAATTGGAAGCTATGGCAAAACTTGCTTAAGCGATACATGCTTGTCTATAAAGACAGAAAGACATTAGACAAGTTCTTTAATTACCTCTCGTTCAAGATGAACTGTGCATCAGAGGCTGAAAGATCAGGCTGGAAGCTAGACATAAAGTTAGCACAGGCTAGTATTGACAAGCTCAAAGAGCAGCAAGACCATAAGGTGTCAGAGCTTAGAGAAGTCATGCCTATGCGTAAGATTATGTCAATCAAGACTAAGCCAAAGGTAATGACCAAGAAAGATAACTCTTTGTCAGCACATGGCAAACGTTGGTTTGATCTACTAGATGAGCATGGGTATCCCCAAAGTTATGAAGGGGATGTCTCTGTTGTTAAAGGTGTTGATCAGTCTAACCCCAACTCACCTGATCAAGTCAAGGAGTGGCTGTACAGTTTAGGTTGGGAACCTTGTACGTATAAATTCAACAAGAATAAGGAGACAGGAGAAGAAAAGAAAGTACCACAGATACGCAAGGGTGGTGAGCTTACACCATCTGTTCAATTACTTATTGAGGACAACCCAGCAGTAGGGGTACTAGATGGGCTGACTGTTATTCAGCATAGGCTAGGTATCTTCTACGGTTTTATTGAGACTGAGGTCAACGGCTACGTTAAGGCTGAGATTGATGGCTTGACTAACACACTAAGGTTCAAGCACAGAAAACCTCTGGTCAATCTTCCCGGAGTAGACAAGCCTTGGGGTAAGGAGATACGTGGTTGTCTTACTGTGCCTGATGAGGACTACACCTTGTGTGGTGCTGACATGACGTCTCTTGAAGACACAACCAAGCGACACTATATGAAACCATATGATCCTAACTATGTAGAAGAGATGTCTAGGGATGGCTTTGATCCACACCTTGATCTAGCTAAACATGCAGGTGCTATTACTCAGGATCAGATAGACAAGCACAACTCAGGTGAGGTTAGTCTCAAGACATTGCGTAAGAACTATAAGGTGGTCAACTACTCAGCTACCTATGGTGTAGGTGCAGCAAAGCTATCACGTGAGACAGGTATGTCTGTTAGTGAAGCCTCTGCATTGCTTGATGCCTATTGGGAACGTAACTGGTCAGTCAGACAGTTTGCTGAGGATCAGAAGATCAAGAAGCTAGACGGTGAGATGTGGGTACAAAATCCAGTAAGTAAGTTCTGGCATAACCTACGGTACGAGAAAGATGCTTTCTCTACTATCAATCAATCTACAGGCGCCTATTGTTTTGACAAGTGGGTTGCACTATATAGAACTAAGAGGGGTAATATCATTGGACAGTTCCATGATGAAAGCATTAACCTAGTTAAGAAGGGTGATGAGGAACAACACACAAAAGACTTGACTTGGGCTATTGAAAAACTTAATAAAGAACTTAAATTAAATGTTGACTTAGGCATTGACGTGCAGTATGGTCAACGGTATAGTGAAATACACTAACATATGGAGGGCCAACAAATGGCTACACGTAAGATAAAACTAACTGGAATTGCAGAGTGGGCTAAAGTGTTTGCAGAAAATCGTGATATGCTGGGCTTTGAAGAAGCCTATGTAGGTTGTGATGGTGCTTGTACTATAAACCTAATCCTAGATGAAGCAAACATGGCATTGCTTAAAGCTTCTAAGTCTATGAAACGGGGTAAGCCTGATCCAGAAGGACGGGGTACCATGGTAAATATTATCCGTAAGTTTAACACAGGTTATGCTTGGCAAGGTGGACCACCTGAAGTAGTCAAAGCAGATGGTAAGCCTTGGGACTATGACATAGATGGTACCATTGGTAATGGATCAACAGTAGAAGTAATTGTAACTGTCTATGATACTAAGATGAAGAGTATTGTAGGCACACGATTAGATAAAGTAAAAGTACTCAAGCTTGTTGAGTATGTGCCTGATGATGATATTCCTATTACATCAGTGAATACTGTTGAGTCACCTGCACTAGAAGATTCAGAAGTGATGTTCTGATCATGTCAGGGAAAATTCTAATTGACGGTGACATCATTGCATATCGAGCAGGATTTTCTTCTAATGATCTTACTGCTAAAGATGCTGAGTTAAAAGTAGATGAACTAATAAGCACAATCCTTAGTGATACTGAGGGTTTTGCTGACGATAACTATGAAGTATATCTAACAGGTAAAGGTAATTTTCGATTTGATATTGCAAAGACCCTTGAGTACAAAGGTAATCGTAAAGATGCAGCTAAACCAATACACCTGCCGCATGTACGAGAGTATATGATTACCAAGTACAAAGCCACCGTAAGCGAAGGCGAGGAAGCTGATGATCTTATTGCTATAGAAGCAACCAAATTTGGGATGACTACGGTGGTCGCCAGTATAGATAAAGATATGCTACAAATACCATGCTATCATTACAACATTACAAGGAGGGAACTAAGTGCTGTTGGTGAGTTTACTGGTTTGAAATACTTCTACAGTCAGATACTTACAGGAGACAAAGCTGACAACATCAAAGGTTTATATAGGTGTGGACCTGTCAAAGCAGATAAGATACTTAATGAGTGTGACACAGAAATCAAACTGTGGAATACTTGTGTTGAAGCATATGAAGGTGATGCAGATCGTGTCATTGAGAATGCTAGGCTGCTTTGGTTACGAAGAGAAGAAGATCAGTTATGGGAGCCACCTGTTGACCAAGACAAGATCAGCCAAAGCTAAAGGACGTACAGGGCAGCAAGAAGTCAGGGATAAACTACTAGAAACATTTCCTGAGTTTGAACCTGATGACATCAAGAGCACTACTATGGGTGATACTGGTGAAGACATCCAGCTATCACCTGCTGCCCGTAAGAAGATGCCTATTAGTATAGAGGTTAAACGTAGGAAAGGTGGGTTTAAAACTGTATATGGTTATATAGAACAAGCCTCTAAGCATGGCAAAGGAGAGCCTGTAGTTTTCTTTCGTTCAGATAGAAAGCCTTGGGTTGTCATGGTAGGTATGGATCATTATACTGATCTCCTTAAGAACTGGAAGAAAGAGTAACTATGAAACAAGCAGTAAAAGTTTGGGGGATAATATCAGGTCCAATATCAATAGAGGACAGTAAAAATTATAAAGAGTTTCCCGACGATTGTAGACAACTTTTAATCTGCAAAGCAGAAGTTAATGGTGAACTAGAAACTATACACTACTGGTTTGAGAATGAAGAGGATGTTAATGAATGGGTTAAACATTTTAATGTTAGTATAGAACCCCTTGAAATAAATTATTGGGATAAGTATGATGCATAGCTTGACATTATTCTTTTCTTGCGTATAACTAGGGGTTTCTGAGAATGAAATATGAGGTTATACTAAACATAAAAGTAGATCCATCAGCTAACTTTCTGGAGGTTGATGATGTACAAAGCTCTAAGGTAGTCCTGGAAGTTATCCAAGATGTTTTGTATGATCTGGATGACATAACAATAGAAATGTGTGAGGTAACACGACATGACTAAAATAACACTAGACGATATAGAATATAATTCAGAAGACTTTAATGAAGATCAAGGTAAAGTTTATCAAGAGTTGATAAATAACAATAACATTTCTGTTGGTCTTCAGTACCAACTAAACAGTCTCAATGTTGTAAGAGACTTGTTAGTTCAAAGACTTAAGAAATCTCTAACAGATGAGACAGTAGATGATGACGAATGAAGACATGCAAGCCTTTGAGGGTTACAGTGAGTGGGTTGAAAGTAAGATTATTACTTTACCTGAAGATCGTCTAACAGAGAACACCCTTGGCCTTTGTGAAGAGGCTGGGGAAGTTGCAGGTAAGATAAAGAAACGTATCCGTGATGATACAAAGGTATCTCCTGAAGATATTCTATTGGAACTAGGTGATGTATTGTTCTATACCACAGCATTGGCTAACTACTACGGGTTTAATCTAGCTGCTATCATTGCACAGAACATGGTAAAGTTAGATGGAAGAGAAGCTAGGGGAACACTAAAGGGAAGCGGAGATAATAGATGAGTAACTATCTACCTACTGATTATCAAACATTCATTGCAACCAGCCGTTACGCAAGGTGGCTTGAAGATGAGGGCAGACGTGAGACATGGACTGAAACTGTTGAACGTTACATAGATAACATTATCAAGCCAGTAACCAGTGAAAAGTTTGACCTTGATCTTATCCGTCATCACATCTTATCACTACAGGTCATGCCCTCCATGAGGTCCATGATGACTGCTGGTAAGGCTAGTATGCGTGACAATACTTGTATGTATAACTGTAGCTATCTACCCGTAGATGACCCTAAGTCCTTCGATGAGGCTATGTTCATCTTGCTTTGTGGTACGGGGGTTGGTTTCAGTGTTGAGAGACAGTTCATCACTAAGCTCCCTGATGTTCCTACCTTGTTCGATAGTGAGACTACGGTTGTCATCAAGGACAGTAAGGAAGGTTGGGCGAAAGGACTCAGACAAATTTTAGCACTCCTATGGGCTGGGGAAATTCCTAAGTGGGATGTTTCCAGGGTACGCCCTGCAGGTGCAAGGCTAAAGACATTTGGTGGTAGGGCTAGTGGTCCTGCACCTTTAGTTGATCTGTTTATGTTTACCGTTAATACTTTTAAGGGTGCAGAAGGACGTAGATTATCTAGTATTGAGTGTCATGACTTGATGTGTAAAATAGGTGAGGTAGTGGTAGTAGGTGGTGTAAGACGTAGTGCTATGATCTCTCTGTCCAATCTATCAGATGATCGTATGCGTCATGCCAAGTCAGGGAACTGGTGGGAGAATGCAGCTCATCGTGCCTTGGCTAATAACTCGGTGTCCTATTCAGAAAAGCCTGATAGTATTGCTTTCATGCGTGAGTGGGGTGCTCTTATGGAAAGTGGGAGTGGTGAACGTGGAATATTCAACAGAGAAGCATCAGTTAAACAAGCTGCAAAGAATGGCCGTAGAGAGTCTTGCTATGAGTTCGGAACAAACCCTTGCTCAGAGATCATTCTTAGGCCGAATCAGTTCTGCAATCTCTCAGAGGTTGTCATTCGTTCGTCAGATGGTATCGAAGATATTGCACGTAAAGTCAGAATTGCAACTATCCTTGGAACTATTCAAGCAACCTACACACACTTCCCGTACTTGCGCAAGGTGTGGACTAACAATACAGAAGCAGAACGTTTGCTTGGTGTGTCACTCACGGGGATAATGGATAATCCTTTAATGACTATGGAGAACAAAGGGCTATCAGATACATTGGAGTATTTAAAAGATGTTGCTATTACTACTAATACTGAGTGGGCTGACCGTTTGGGTATCCCTGTCTCTACTGCTATCTCTTGCGTTAAACCATCAGGAACAGTTTCCCAATTGGTGGATAGTGCTTCTGGTATTCATGCACGTCACTCTCCTTTTTACATTAGGACTGTACGAGCTGACAACAAAGATCCCCTGACACAGTTTATGGTGGATCAAGGCATCCCTAGTGAAGCAGATGTTATGAAGCCTGATCAGACTACAGTGTTTAGTTTTCCAATGAAGTCACCTGATGGTGCTATCCATACTGCTAACATGACTGCAATAGAGCAGCTAGAAATGTGGATTATGTATCAACGTCATTGGTGTGAGCATAAGCCTAGTGTTACAATTAATGTCAGGGCTGATGAATGGTTTGAGGTAGGAGCATTTGTGTATAAACACTTTGATGAAATGTCAGGTGTGTCTTTCCTACCTTTCAATGAACACACATATCAACAAGCACCTTATCAGGAATGTGTAGCTACAGACTATCATATTTTACTAGATCGAATGCCTAAGAATATTGATTGGACAAAGCTATCATCCTATGAAGCAGAGGATAATACATCAGGTATGCAGACCATGGCATGTACTGGTGACGTGTGTGAAATGGTAGACATAACATAGAAAGGAGTATAAAATGACAGGACTAGAAATGTATGCAATCTTCATGACTATTGTAGCAATCTTTGAAATGATTAATTAAACTACTACACCTAAGTAAGTGTATAAACTGCTTATAACAAAGGAGTAATATTATGTATGTATACTTAGTAGTACTAATGTTAGATGGTGGGTATGCAGTTCATACTCCCAATTCAGTTTTCTCTGAACAGCAAGACTGTTTATATTTTAAATTGTTAGATGGTGCAAGGCTTGAAAAAATTAAACCTAGCACTAATGCAAAGTTCTATTCTACTTGTATAAAAATACCAAAGGATGTAGACACTTCTACTTAATACCAAAGGAACATAACTTGGCTATAAGAAAACCTTTCAATAGGGCTTTGTATGAAGCATACGATACTGCTGCAAAAGAAAAACTTGTATCTTTATTAGAAAGTAAAGGACATACTATTGTAAACACAAAAGAAAACTACTATGTTGATGTAATATCAAAGAAAGATGATTACACTTACTTCAATGAGGTAGAGGTAAAGGTAGCTTGGGATAGTGATTGGCCTAGGCATTGGGCTGAGATCAGGATACCAGAACGAAAACAAAGACTGTTAGATAAGTATAACGGTGTGAATGGTGTGTTAAACTTTTATGTTTTTAGAAAAGACATGGAACAAGTTTGGCGCATTAAAGATATTTGTCTTACAAAAGAAAGTCTTAAAGAAGCCAAGGGACGTTACATTCAAAAAGGTGAACGGTTCTTTCATATTCCTTACACTAATGCGGAGCTAATAGAACTATGACTAAATGGACACTACCAGAAAACAATGACCCATTCAAAAAACTTGAAGCTGAAATAAATACTGACAACTTCCTTGAAGAGTGCTTTGATCCAGTAACTAAACCTTTACATTATAACGTAGGTGGTATAGAATGTATTGACTATATTAAACAAGTGTTAGGCATTGAAGGTTTCATTGCATACTGTCATGGTAATATGATTAAGTATCAACACCGACACAGGTACAAGAAGAATCCTGTAGAAGACATGGACAAAGCTAATTGGTACATGCAGAAGATGCGTGAAGCAATGAAGGAGGTCCACAAGTGAGACCATACGATCAAGGTAGAGAAGCTTTTAATAAGGGTAAGCTAGGCAATCCTTACCCGATTAACAGTAAACCCAACAAAGATTGGGAGTTTGGTTTTAATACTGAATACTTTAAAAACTTAGAAAAGATAAAAAAGCATGAACAATCTTGAGAAAGAAGCTAAGAAGTACACCCGTAAAAAACGTAACCCAAACATGATAAAGCCCCTGACCGCCCGAAGATACCTAGCAGGACAAGCTCTTGCTGGAATACTTTCAGGTGGACGAGGGGCTTTAAATATGTCTGAAGTAAAGCGTTCATCATATGAGTGGGCAGACTTTATGTTGGATGGTGAGGAGGGTTAGTTACCTAGATTTTTTTCAGCTTTTGTATCATCTTCAGCTTTGTCTGCATAGTACATAAGCATTTGTCTACGATTTAATTCATCAAGAAGACTTGTTGATTCAGACAAATATTCTTCTGCTGTTTCATAATTAGAGTTGGGTATAGCTTGTGCACCTATATCAAATCTAGGTCTACCTAGAATAGGTGTCTTACCTTGAATCATATACATATTCCTAATATACCCTGCTGCTGAAGTGGGTGCTATGTCTTTATACCCAATAATACCATTTGGTTCATCTTTTGTAGGTTCTTTTCCGTGCCATCTCAACTTTGTTTGATTAACAACAGCTTTAATTTCATCTGTAACCCAAGTGGAAAAAATTTCTCGTTTAACATCAGCATCTACAGCCTGAAGATCGTCGTAAGTTTTACCACTTAGTCTTTTTTGAGGTTCTTTTTTCCAACGTATAAACTCTTTACTTAAATATTGTGATAGCCTTTGTTCAACTACATACCTGATTACAGGATTTTGTACTGTTGAGTTTTTGTATAAGTCATACTCTTTTAAACCAAGCATAGATAGTTCTTCTTGTATTTCAGACTGAGCACGTACATCAATACCTACAATTTGTTTCATTGCAGGGTTGATAGTACCAATGGGACGTGGATTAAACGGTGAATATCTTGGTAAACTTGTAGCACTATTCACAGACTTAGCATGATTAATCCAATCAAACTGTGGTATAAACTTACTAACACGACTGTTAAACTCTCCCCATTTTCCTAGCTCAATAATCATATTCGCATCGGTCTGCAGATCAGGGTTGTATCTAGTATAGGATTTCTCTGGATCACCCTGAGCAAGAAAATCTTTAGCTGGTGCAGCGGGGTAAGTAAAGGTAGCAAGAATATCAGCCATTTTTCTTTTACTACCCTCAGTAAACGAACCTTGTTCAAGAGAATCTCTAAAAGATTTTACTACACCAGTATTAAAACCAAGGCTACCCATACCTGCTGTAACTTCTAGTGCATTTGAAAGCCACATTTTATCCGTAGGAAGAGGTAAGTCCTCTACGTATCTATACAATAAGTCAGCAGCTAAAGCATGACCACCCATTGCACCTAAGATTGGTCCCATCTTAGCCACATCTCCATCTTCAGAAAATTTAAAATCTGAAAAATCTGTTTCACCTTCTTGAGTTGCTCTTGCATAGTATGCACCGGTAAACATTAAAGTACCAGTCATTTGTTTTGACCAACGTTCTAGTTGTCCCTTGTCTTTACTAAAGGCGAAGTCAGGGCCGTAGTATTTTTGAGCAAGCTTTTCAGAGATACCTTTAGCACCACCTAATAGAGGTACGTAGTCAAACATAAACTCCATATGATTTGCTACGTATCTTGGGAAAGGTAAACCCGCTGCACCAGAAACAACAAAAGGTAATTTTCTATTTAAATTTATAATAGAATTAGCACCCATACCAAAGATTGTATCAGAACCTTCATACCCTTTTTGAAATGTAAAGTCTAATGCATCACGACCAGCACGTTCTAGTATATCAGGGTCAATCTCTAACATTGTCTTACCTGACTTTGCAAAGTCTGCAAAACTACTACCTGCTTCTGCTAGTTGCCTATCAAGAGACGCATAGAAAGCTGCTTGTTTAAACACATGGTCAGTAGCACTGTTCAAAGTATTAACAAAGGTTGAAGCCCTAGCAAGAAATGTTTGTGAACCTGTGGCTACTTCAACTCTACTTGTATCTCTAAATAACTTCTTATAAACAGCAGGAAGATCTTGTTCTAACATTGTTCTAGCAACAAGAGCCATGTCTTTATCATAAGACATTCCCCGTAGCATAGTAAAAGTATTTCTTGCTGGTGTGTGAGGAATATCTGATCCAACAGCCCTAGCTGTACCTGTAAGAATACTTCTAAAGACTTGATCACTAGCATCTACACCAAGTCTAGCAACAGAGAATCCTACGTTACGTGCTGTTGTAGCAAGCTGTGATGTCATAAAGCCAATACGAACAGCATCTAGTTCTTGTATACCTTTGTACAACTTCATTCCAAAGTTAGATTTACTGGCAAGGTCTACTTCCTGTCTGGCAAGTAAGTCATCCACAGTTGAGATACCAGCTTTACCTAGTGTTGTTATGTCAGACAACAAAGCTTCTACATCTTTGTTTGTATCACTACGGAATCTAGGAAGTTTAGCCTGATCAAAAGCTCTACTAATCATACCAGCTTGACCAAGGGTAGTACCTGCTTCAGATAGTTCTGCTAGGTATACGTTACTAAACTCCTCTCTAGTTATAGCATAACTATCTAGTATATCTGTTATTTCTTTAGTGCTAACAGCTCCTGGAGAACCTTCTGGTTTAGAGATAGCCTTAGCAACAGCAGTACTAATTCTCTCGTTAGGACCAATTTCAAGTTTTTCTACTATCTCAATAGTAGCAGCAGTAATACCTTGAAGTGTTTGTGAAGATAACCCACCAATAATATTAGTGTTTGGTTTTTCAGCAAAGATTTCATTAAGAATTTTTTGACCTTCAGCTACACCTTGAGCAGGTAGTGGTGCTTTTTGTCCTGCTTTTCTAGCAACTCTTTTTTCTAATGCGTCAGTCATTTTAACAAGACGCCCTAAAGTGTTCTTTAAATTTTTTTCTGTACGTGGATTTCCAACTTTAGAACGTAGAGTAGCTAAAGCATTCTTAGCACCTGCAGTAGCTTGTTGTTCAATCTGTTGTTGTTGTTTAAACAGAGTATCAATAGCACTATTAGCAGACCTTACGTTTAACCATGAACCAAAACCTGCAGTCACACCACCAAAGGTTGCTTGAAGGCCAGTAGCAAGAGCTTTTTGTCCCGGTGACATGCCCCTGTATTCATCTATTACTTCTTTACGGATAGCTTCTTGTGTTTCAATCTGACCGTAACCTAGTGCACCCTCTACTGCCATACCTGCACCAACACCTTTAAGTGTTGTTGAAGTAACACCTTTCTTTAAAATCTGAGCAGTTGTTTTCTTTGCTACAAGATCAGCAAGAACTTGACGTAACTTTAACTGCATACCTTTTTTAGCAGTTTGTTTAGCTAACTGTCCAGCTACAGCACCAGCACCAAGTGTTGTGGGTATAGCTATAAGACTAGCCCAAGTTGATGGGGCAGAAAGAATACCTGCAGCATAGTCACCAACGGCTGTGAGTGTACCTGTGCCACCTTTTTCAGAACCATCCCATGCTGATATTAATCTTCCAAATGCAGCAAGTTCATCTGGTGTATTATTCCTGCTATCCCTAGCATAAAATAAATCTTTAATTTGAGTAGCTTCGTTCATATCTTGAAAACGCATATGCTCTACAAATTCTTCAGCTAAACCTTCAGCACCACGATCTTTAATTTCTTTTTTAGTATATTTATATCTACCACCATTAAAAAAACGTACTAAGTCTTTTTGAAACTCAATGTTTTCTTTTAGGTCCATAAAGTTTTTACCTTCTACGTCTTGCACATAGTCTAAATCAGGGTCAAGTTTAGGTAGCACTGGCTTTGCTGCACCAGCAGTAAGATTTGTTTCCTGATCAATCAGATTAATTGGAGAACGAAAGCCAGAAGAGTCTGCAAGAATTACGTTATCAGCCATGTGTGTGGATGCCTTTATGTAGGTGGATTAATTAAGTCGTCTAGTTCATCTTCAGCTATATTAAAACCGGGAATGGCAAGCCTTGGTAACTTTTGCTCGGATGGGTTTTCTGGTCTTGAAGGGGCTGCGGGTATTTCAACAAAGTATATCTTACCTGTATTTGGATTTACTTTTATACCCTTGTCTAAGAACTGAATAATATTTATTCCTGCATAACCATTTTGTACCATCTCCTCAACTTTATTAAAGACTATGTTTTGATTCCCATAAAAATCAGGGGAGGTTTGTTGGATTCTAGTGACAACTTCAGTGACTTTTCCTACAATTTCTGCAGCTTGATTTTGACCAAAGTCGGTACTTTTATACTCTAGTGAACCCGGAGTACCAGCCTCGGGCACAAATTTAACACCAGCTCCAAGTATAGTAGCCATACGTCTATTAGTTTCTCTACCTATAGCAGTTAGAGTACCTTGAGCAAGAGGTTTTCCCTCTGCAAAATTAATGTTAATTGCATCTGCAGTACCAGCAAAGTCAGGGATAGTTATATCAAGAGCACCAATACTAGTCATTAACTCTTCTTGTGTTTTAGCACCAAAAACAGTTCCCATAATAGATGCTATTTGATTACCATCACTCATGTCATTACCAAGTGAATTATAACCCTTCATAATCATTGCAGTACGTTCTTTTTCATTTGCCGCAGGAAAAGCATCTTCAACAGCTTCTGTTATTTGATTAAGGTATGCTATACGAAGATAACCATTATCTTTTTCTGCAGTTTTAATAACATTACCAGCTTGACCTGACTTAACTAAAGCTCTTGCTATGTCAGGGCGTAACTTTAAATTTTCTAAAGTTTTAATTTGTAAATTAATTGAATCACGGGTAGTTTTAGCATTAGTAAATTTATCTAATACTTGAGGTAATAGAGCAGCTCTTAAACCAGTTAGTTCAGATAATCTAAGATTTTCTATTTTATCAGCACGACCTTCTTGATAACGTTTTTCTTCTTTGTCCAGTGTGTCTTGTATTTGTTTGTTCTTGATGCGATCAACTTGAGCTTCACGCATGCCAGTCCAGAAACCTAACTCCATAGCCATCTTTACACCCTCGCCATTAAGCCAGAAGGTTTCTCTTCCTTCATTGGCATTTCTTGTACAGTAGGTTCCTCAACAGGTTCTTCTTCTTCTACGTCAGGTTTCTTTCTTCTGTACATAGCCTCATCAATTTCGTCATCTTCATCAAAGCCATCTCTAAACTCAATCCCAGCAGCTAAAGGTATACCTCTAACAAACTCATGTACTACAGGAGCAATAACTAAACTTACATCTATTGAGTGTATGCCATTCATAACACCACCACGTAGTATCCCTTCAACTAATGCACGAATGGTGACACCTTGATCAACAAACTCTAAGATGTCTTCCATTGCTTTGGGTTTAGAAATATTTTTTAGGTGAAAGTTAAGAGCTTTTTCTGGGTCAGTGATCTGCGGTGGTTGCTCATACTGTGCATTCTTTGGAGTAGTCGTTAAGGACTGTCCAGGAATTGGTCTATTAGAAAATTGTGATATCATTGGTTTCTTCTCCTTGTCTTAACAATTAACTCTGGACCAGTCATGTCAGACTCAATTAAGTCTGCTTCATCATTTCTTCTAACACTATTAATACCATTATTATCTACAGCTCTTGCACGAACAGCATCAGCTAATTTACGGGCACTACCAGAATTAGCAGCTTTAATAATTGACTCACCAATATTTCCATAGTTATAAATATAAGAAGTTAAAGCTGTTTTTGTAGAGTCACCTAAAGTATTCCAAGTATTTGCACCAACACTTCTTTTAACTCTTGGTATAAACTCTGTTTCTAGTCTACGGTTTAAATCTCTAATTGCATCTTCTTTAGATATAACGGAGTTTTGTTTTACAGTAAAAACTTTACCGTCTTTTGTAGTATAAGTATCACTACCAAAACCCCCACGCCAAACTGGTTTAGAAGCACCTTTTTTTCTATCATCATAAGGTTTAGATTTAAAACCTTCTTTACCCACAATAAAATTAAAAGTAAATTGTTCTAAAGACTCAGCTTTTTGTGGACGAATATCAAGACCTTTTTTAGGATCAATAGGTGGTCCTTTTTCTGCACCCTCTTGTAACATACTTAAAAATTCTTTTTGTAAAGCATCGTCACTAAGAGCACTACTTGATACCACTGCATCAGGATCACGGGTAACTGTTTCAAGACCGGCTGTAAGATACTGTTCGTTTTCATCAGCAAATGCATTCATATACTGTTGACCTAAAGATTCTTCAGCCATCTTTTGCATTTCTTTAGTAAGTTTTTTAGAAGCTCTTCTTGCCATAATAGAATCTAATCTACCTTTAGCACCCCTAGAAATATCAACATTAGTAGGTAGCTCTGCACCTGTTGCAGAAACAAAACCACCCTCAGAAAAACCCCTTGTCTTTCTAGCTTCGTGTGCATTCTTCCAATTTGTATAATATTGTAATGTCATTTATTTACCCATTTTTCTAATCGTCGTCGCCTGGAGCAATGGTTTACGCAATTGCACCAAAAACTCCACTTGAATTTGAACCAAAAAGTAATGTATTAATCCATGCAGATTTAGCTGTTGTTTCTGTAAATGCAAGTTTTTGTCTAACTTCTTCCATATCCATATCTCCAAGTAACAAATTCATAGCTCTTTCTGCTGCACTTTCAGAACTAGCAATAGCCCATGACATTACGTCTCTTTCTCTTTGCCATATATCATCAATAGATTTAGCAGTCAATCCATTCTTTTCAGCAGCATCAGTTCTATTAGCATCATTTTGTGCAGCAGTATCTATTGTAGATATATTTTGTCTCCATACTGCATTAGCTTGTGCTATTGCTAGTGCTTGACCAGAATTAAATTGTTCTCTATTATTTTTTAATTCAGAGTTAAATTTTTCAACAGCATTTTCTTCACCAACATTAAATTGTTCCATTGCATTAGTTTGCCCAGTATTAAACTGAGAGATTTGATTTTTAAGTGTTGCCATAAACTGATCAACTTGATTTTTACTAGAAGCATTAAACTGAGAAGTAGCATTCTCAGCAGCAGCATCAGTAAGTAAAGCTTGTTGCATAGCCTGAGCTTTAAATATACTTGTCTGTTGTTCATTACTCATATTAGCTAAGTCCATCTGTAAGAAGTTCTTAGCATTTTCAACTGCAGCTTGTTGTGCATTACTTAGGTTAGCCATATCCATAGAAGCAATAGCAGCAGCACCTTGTAGAGTAGCTGCTTGTTTAGCATTAAGATTTGCCAAACCTACAGTTTTCATTAACTCAGAGTTATGTATCTCAGCTTGTTGTGCTGCAGTAAAAGTTAAGTTATTAGCTTCACTAAACTTAGCAGCATTTAAGATAGCTGTTTGTTGTTTGTTATCAATTTTCTTACCTTGTAGTGCTGCTGCAAGTTGTGCATTAGCTGTATAAGCTTGTTGCTTAGTACTAAGATTTGCAAGATTAACTTGTAAAGTATTTGCACTGTCTTGTAGTAAAGCTTGTTGACGATTATTAAGATTAAGATTACTTACTTCAGCATATCTTGCAGCTTCTGCTATGTTAGCTTGCTGTTGATTGCTAAGATTTTGACCTTGTAATGCAGCTTTAATCTGAGCATTAGCTAAGACAGCAGATTGCATATTGCTGAGATTTTGTGTTTGTAATGAGAATGCATTCTGTGAGTTCTGAAGCATGGTTGTTTGTTCAGCATTAAAGTTTTGTAACTTAACACCTTGTTGGGCAGCAGCATTAGTTAAAGAAATTTGTTGCTGACGACCAAGATTATCTAACTTCATTTCACGAAAAGCATTAGCATCTTGCACTGCAATAGGTAGTGCTGACTCCATAGAGGCTTGTACAATAGCTGCAGCAGCCATAGAAGAACCACCCATACCACGTGCAGCCATAGCAGCATTTGCAGCCCTCATAGCACCAGCAGCCCATGCAGGTGTACCGTCATCAAACTGTGCCATAAGGTTAGCAAGCTGTCCTTGCACAGTGTCTTGTGCTTCTATCTTACCTTCTTTAAACTCAGCTAATGTACCATCATCTACATTAAATGCTTCCATTTTTTTAGCAACAGCAGTAGCATCATCTGATAAACCATCTGCTGTGATTGCTTCAGCTTGAGCCATTTCTGATTCAGCTATCTGTGCAGCGGCAGGAATCTCTTCTGGTCTTACTGTAGTCTGTGCTGCCTTAATACTATCAGGCATATCAGCTTGAGCTATTTTTGTTTTTACTGCTGTCTCATTTAAACCTTGAGCTTTTGCAAGTTCATCTTCAGAAACATTACGTGTACCTGATGTTACTTCAGAGATATAATCAGGGTCCATAGCATTAGCATCAGGTGTAGCACCATCAGATAATTTACCAACAGCACCTTCAACATCTTTAGTAACAGTACCTTTTGCAGGATCAAGATCTTTTAATGCATCTTCAACATCATCTTTAGTTTTTGTAGTACCTGCAAGACTTGTTCCTACTTCTACCGCAGAATCAGCAGTAGAGGCTGTACCTGTACCAGCAATAATTGTTGGATCAGTTTCACTTAGTTTACCTGTACCTTCAGCTATTTCTAATTTAGCAAGCCTAGCAGTTTTTTCTTCAGGAGTTTCTTCTTTTGGTAAACCAGTTGCAGGATCTATTGGTGCATCAGTTAAACTTGCTACATCAGCTTTAGTTACTAAAGATGTTGGATCAAGAGCAGCAGTGTAAGATTTTTCAGCTATTTTTCTATTTTGTTCATCAGATAATACTGATTGAGCATCACCGGCTTTTTTTGTTGCGCCTTCTATTTCTTTTTTTACTCCATCTATACGAAGTTGAAGGCTTTCATTATAATTTTCACCTGTTCCTTGTTGAGATTCTAAACTTGATAATGTAAGATTTAAATCTCTAAGTGCTTCATTAGAATCAGTAACGGCAGTTTGAGGATCTCCAGTAATATTACTAACATAATCCTTTGCCTCCGTTTCTTGTGCTAAAATATTTTGAGGTCCAGATTCTTTTGGTAGTTGGGCAAGATCTGCTAATTCCTCAGCAGAGGCATCTGTAGTAACAGCAGTATTAGTGTATGCAGGAGGTGTTGTTGACCACCCCATACTTTTAAAAAGGTCTACACTACCATCACTAACTTCTGAAGTTTGCCCATCTTTATATATTGTAGGATAAGCAGGTACACCACCGGGTCCGGGTTGACCTGAACCACCAGCTTTACGTAACATCTGTTCTTCTTCAGGATTAATATAAGCAAGTGCGTGTGGTTGACCTTCAATAGTAGTTTTACGTGGTACAGACCCACCTTCTGCAGCAGACATTGGAGTAGGAGAAGTATTAGTTTTAGCTAATACATTTCTTAATACTTGCAGTGCAACAGGATTATCTTTAATAGATTCTACGGAAGGTAGATTAAACTTTGCCATAATTCTTTCAGCAATCATACCGGGGTTTGGTTTATTAACTGCTGCAGCACGTGAGTTAGCTGTATTAATATTGGTATTAACTCTTGAGTCTATCATTTAAAATCCGCCTTAAGTCTTTTTAGTTGTGGTTTAAAAGCCATCACTTAATCCCTTGAGTATATCTTTAATGCTTACTTTAGCTTTAGCATTAGGTGAGTACTTACATTGAAACTGTTTAGGACATTCACGAAAACTATTCTGTGCATAGTGATATGCTATCGTTTTATTCTTACCTAAGTAAATACATACCTTGCCTTCTCGTTCACTCTCTGTGTACTTCCAAAGATTACACTGGACATACTCAGGGTTAAGCAAACTATTTGCTAGTATTAGGGGTAGGATAATTGCTTCCATATTACATTGCTGACATAACTAAATACAAACCACCACCTATTATACCTATAATACCTATTGACAAACCAAGTATAGCCATGTTGTTAGCTATCTGTCTTTTTGTTTCCATTGCTTTGTAGACTTTATCTTCTCTATCTTTACGTATTTGTCTACGCATTGTAAGCATTTCATCGTAAGTCCCAAAACCAAACCTCATGTCAAGCATAAACTTTATTTCTTTTTCTTTCTCAGCTAAGGTCTTCTTACGTACTACAATGTCCATTGCTTCTTGTTCAATAGACTCAGTGCCGTGAGACATCTTATCTAAGAACGTTGGGTTCTTACGTTGGCTCTCAGCCCTAGTTATGTCTGCTACTGCACCATACCAAGCACCTAGTTGACCTGATATATCTTCTAGCTCTCTGCCTGTCTGTACGAGTTTCTTAATCCCAGTAAAGGCTGCAGAGGCTGCAGTAAAAGCTGTAATGGGATCAATCATAATTTTATCTCTGTGCGACTATGGAGTGCATTGCATTCTTTATTGCCTCTACATTTGCATCTATTCTTGCAATAGTTACATCATTCTCATGTATTTCTTCAGCTAGTCTTGCAGTACTAGCCTCTACTTCAGCTATAGTAGATTTGTTGTACTTAATGTCAGACACCATGCTAGACACAGCCCAGACAATAGCAGCACCTTGTGCTAGTAAGGCACCTACTATTGTTACTACTGTCCAGTTAATGTCCATTATCCTGTAAATGCATCTGCTGCAGTGATTGCTGCATTGATAACAGTAAAATCTTTATCACCCCAATCACTGTAAGTTTCCTTTTGATGCTTGAGATAGCCTACACTGCGTTTAACACGTTCTTTCTTTTGGTCATGCGTTAAATCCCATGCATAGTCTGAACTTGTAGCACTGTCACCTTTAGCATGGGTAGCAATAACTACATTTACTGTGTCTGCACCATCAAGACATGCCTTGTGTGCCTGAATCATTGTTTCTGTTGTTCTGTCCATTTTATTTATCCTCTATGGTTATGTTGCCTGAGATTGAAATTCTTTCTCCATCATTGTCATAAAAGGGAAAGACTTGATGGAGCATTTGTGATGGAAACATAACCATGTATCCTTCAGCTTCTTTCTCCATATTATACGCAAAGGTACTTACTCTGCCTAACGTATTTGTGTAGCTAAATGCAAAGTTAGATATGTGATTATCCGCATTTGATTCAGCACAAATAGGTAGCTTACGTTGTTCTGCGTAGGACGTAGGTATTTGCATCCATATTACAAAGCTGTACACGCCACTGTGGTCATGCGGTGGATTAAACTCATACTTCTTTTGGAAGTTAACCCACAGGCTTTCCAAGTTAAACCCTTGGCCTTCCTTTATTACTGCCCTCCAAGGTGAGCCATAGTTCTGTATATGGCTGTCCATAAAGGATGGCAGTACCTCACCTACAAACTTCTCTAGTAGAGGTGAGCTTGCGTCCAACCTAATAGAAGAACTAATGTTACCTGCTAGTTCAGGCTTCATGTCCTCTGGTTGTTCTCTTGCTTCATTGATTACTTTCCATATGTTTTCTACAACGTCTTCTGGTAGTTGGGCTTCAACTACACCTACGTTTGGAAAGTGTCGTGGTATCAGTTCCATGTTTACCCTTCTAATGTGGCTATACGTGCTTCTAAAGCATCGTTCTTTGCGGAGAGTTCTTGTACTGCTTTGACTAGCATTGGTATTAACGCAGATGGTGCTAGTTGTTGTGTCCCGTCAGGATCTTCACTCCACATAGTAAAACCATTTTTTAAACCACTATACGCATCAATAACAGTTTTAACTTCTTGAGCTATAAACCCATGTTGTGTTTTTCCAGAGCCATAAACAGGGTCTGATGAATCTTCGTCATATTGCGGAAGAGTATCTGCAATAACATTTTTAGCATTCCATTTATATGTTATAGGACGTAAATCTTTAATAAAGTCTAAACCTACAGCACAATCTTCAACATCTTTTTTAAGTCTTTGGTCAGAAGCCGCCGCCCAAGAGGTATCAGAACCATCAATATTAATTGTACAAGAACCTGCACTTGTTTGAAAACGTACCGTATTACTTCCTGCCCCAGTAGCATTGCTTCCAATTACTATTGAGGCAGTATCATCAACTGCTGATACATCATTATTATAACCAATTACTGTATTAAGTGTACCTGAAGTAATATTATCTCCTGCTAAAGCACCGATAAGGGTGTTAAGGGTTCCTGTTGCAACGGCTGCACCAGAATTATAACCAACTGCTGTGTTGTGAGTATCGGCAGCCGTTGCAATGTTTTGATCTTGTAAAGAACCCCATCCAACAGCAGTAGTTTTACTACCTACATCATCTACCGTAAGAGCAAATCCACCCAATGCTGTATTGTAACTACCTACAGTAAGAGCATCACCTGATCCAGAACCTATTAGGGTATTATTAATACCTGTTGTGACTGCTGCTCCTGCTTGTGACCCTACTGCTGTGTTATAAGCTGTTGCTCCTGCGTTTTGAGCAACCAATGCTAAATACCCAATAGCCGTATTTTGTCCATGACCATCTTCAGAAGAAAGCGCAGCATGTCCTACGGCAACATTTTGCCCACCATTTATAAGAGCATCACCTGCTAAACCGCCTATTAAGACGTTTTCTGTACCTGTTGTGACATGTCTACCTGCTTCTTGTCCTACTGCCACATTATAAACGTCTGTAGCTGTAGCTGAATTTTGATCTCCTAAAGCAGCAGTACCAATAGCAACAGACTTACTCCCCACATCCTCTGCTGATAGAGCAAAATAACCTAGTGCAACATTACTGCCACCAGTAGTAATAGCATCACCTACTAGTCCACCAACAAGGGTGTTAAGTGTGCCTGTTGTGACTGCTGCTCCTGCTGTTGATCCTACTGCTGTGTTGTAAGCATTTACCGCAGTAGTTTGATTTTGAGCAGATAATGCGTTATCACCAATCGCAACAGAAGATTGTCCTTGTGTATCTGCACCTAACGCATTGGTTCCTACTGCTACGTTATATAATCCGCTAGTTAATGCATCACCAGTTAGACCACCAATAAGTACGTTAGAAGTACCTGTTGTAATATCATTACCAGCAGTATAACCAACGGCTACGTTGAAAGTATTTACCGCAGTAGTTTGATTTTGAGTAGCTAAAGCAGCGTGACCAACTGCAACACTTGTTGAGCCTAGTGTATCAGAAGATAAAGAAGACCTACCTATTGCTACATTAAAACTGCCAGTTGTTAAAGCATCACCAGCACTTCCACCAAAAATATCATTACTAACACCAGTAGTAATTGCTGTTCCTGCTTGATAACCAACAGCAGTATTTAAATTTGTGTCATCTTTATTTTGTGTTGCTAAAGCCTGATAACCTATTGCTACATTTTGTCTGCCTGTATCTTCTGTACCTAAAGATTGATAACCTACAGCTACGTTGTTATCCCCAGTAGTAATTGCAGTACCTGCCTCATCGCCTATGACAGTATTGTAATCACCGCCAGAGGCTATTGCATCACCTGCGTTGACGCCAAGGCGTAGGTTGGATGTACCTGCTGTGTTTGTAATAAGATCAGCACCAGTGCCAATAGTTATATCACCACTAGACCCATCCACAAATAAAGCAGTTGCCACACTACCAGACTTAACAGTAAAATTAATATTAGCATTTTGGGCATTGTTAACCGTTATGCCACCACCAGCAGTCATTCTCATTTCTTCCACACCGCCACTAGCAAGCGCAATCGTGTCTGCCGCTGGGAAGAATATGCCTGTGTTAAGATCACCTGTGTTTGTAATTGAAGGTGCTGAGACTGACCCATCAGCAAACGTACCTACACCTCCCGCAGCAAACCCACCGTTAAACACAGTGCCAGCCGTGGTGGTCAGGACGCCTGTTACTAGGGCAGTGCCTGACACATCAAGCGTACCATTAAGATCAATGGCGGTAGCATTAAGTTCAATCTCGTCTGTAGCAGTAATATCCAACACGGTGGCAGATGGCGCATTTATAAACTGACTTGCATCGTTAAACTGCAATGCCATTGTGCTGTTCAATAAAAGACCAGTGTCGTGAACGTGTGTAAGAGTTACATCATTATTTACTCCAAACCCAAGCACAGCAGCATCATGATCTAAAAGAACATCACCTTTTATTGTAGTAAGAGATCCAACAGCACTACCAATAGTTACATCAATTTCATCTTCAGCATCACCATCTACAATTATTAAACCAGAGTTAAGTTCTCCATCGTTAGATGCAACACTAAAAGTTAGTCTACCACCTTCTTGACCACTGGTAGCTACAGCAGCTTCACCAAGTATACTAGCAAACACTTCTTGAGTTTCACCAGAATCACCTGCTTTAAATTCTATTGTACCAATATCATCACCACTAGAACCACCAGTTCCAGAAGTCCTGTCTTTTTCAAAACGCAGTGTTGATGCACTAGCATCATTAGTAGTATTTTTAATGATTACTACAGGGTCAGTAGAATTTGCAGAAACAAAACTTGCAGTGTCTGTTGTTATTGTTATTGCTGCAGTATCAATAGCTACAGAAGTAGATGCATCAATATCTATAGTAGGAGCAACAATATCTAATTCTGCACTAGAATCGATCCTAAGATTAGTACCGTCACCTTCAATTTTTTCTCCGGCATTACCAAATACCATTCCTATATCGTTAGCTAAATGCACATCTGTTGTTGCGTTTAAATTAATTTTAGCTCCAGAAATAGTTAAATCTGTGCCATCACCCTCAATCTTTTCTGAAGCCCCACCAAATACAATGCCTACATTATTAGGAATATGGACATCTGAAGTAGCAGTCAAATTAATCTTAGCACCAGAATTAACTGTCAGGTCTGTACCGTCTGATTCAATCTTTTCATTAGCATCAGTAAAATGTAACCCTACGTTAGTAGGAATAATAACATCAGCTACAGCAGTAAGATTAATATTATTACCTGAAATAGTTAAATCTGTGCCATCGCCTTCAATCTTTTCACCGTCATTACCAAAAGTTAAGCCAATGTCAGTTGGTATATTTATGTCTCCACCTGCACCTACTGTAATTGATAAGTCTGTTCCATCAGATTCAATCTTCTCTGCTGTTGCAAATGTTAACCCTACTCCCGATGGGATATTCACATCAGCTACAGCAGTAAGATTGATATTATTACCTGAGATAGTTAAGTCTGTACCGTCACCTTCAATCTTTTCAGCATCGTTACCAAAAGTTAATCCTACATCTGCAGGGATATTAATGTCTGTAGTTGCAGTAAGGTTAAGATCATTAGATGAACTAATGGTTAAATCAGTTCCATCACCTTCAATTTTTTCACCATCATCACCAAATGTAAGTCCTTTATCTGCAGGTATATTAATATCCCCACTAGAAGCAGGAGTAAGGTTTATATCACCAGCAGATACAATATCTAATATAGTAGAACTACTTGCACTTACATAATTTCCTGTAGCATTAAACTGTACTTTATTTGTACCAGCGACAAGTAAGTCTCTACCTAGTCCATCAATGTAAGCTGTACCATCTAAGTACAGGTCTTTAAACTCTAAGGCATCTGTACCCAAGTCTATTGCATTATTTGATTTAGGTGAAACAATAGTAGCACTAACAGTAATATCCTGTGCAGGACCAACCACACTTACTGGCCCACCCTCAGCAGCCGTACCGTCATGTGTGTGACCACTGGTAGATAAAGCAGTTACAATGGCATCAAACTCTCCATCAAGGTCTGCTGCATTAATAACATTACCGTCAGCAATATTATTGTCTGTATCGTTTCTTGTATAACCTGTTCCCATTATCTTACCTTCTTGTGTTTGTGCCGTATTCTAATGTCACTGTGTCAAGTGAAAAAGGTGGGTCTGTACTGTCGCTTCTAAATTGAATTGCTGTGGTAAAACCTGTACCTACTGTTTGCGTTTTAAATAAATTTTGTACCTGTCCACCAAACACTGATGCTGAGTTTGTAACCCTAACATTACTTATATTAGATGATAAATAATTACTTATATCAATTGTTGTGCTTTTAAATGTTAAGTCTGTATTATCTGTTAATAATAAAGGTTTTGAAATTGTTATGCTATTAGTTGCTACTGCTGTAACAACTACTGTTTTATCTATACCTGTACCTGTTATTAACATACCTGTTAAAATAGTTGCACTTTGATTATCTACTGCAATAGTTGTAGACTGTTCTTTTTTAGTAAAGGTTAAAGCTACATCATCACTTAATGTTTGTGCAGGAGAAAGTACTAAACTAATTTGACTAGATAAACTGGCTACTGTAGCTATTCCTGTAATACCTGCTCCGGTGACTGTCATACCTGCTAAAATAGTATTACTATTACCATCAACAGCTAATGAAGTAGAATTAGAAGTTGCACCATTAACAGTTGCAGTTGCAACAGGTTCATTAACTTTAGCTGTAATAGTAGTTGTAGTCCCTACGGGTGCTGTGCCTGTTGTAGTAATTGTTGTATTACTAGGTATACCTGTTCCAGTTATTGTATCTCCAAATGCTATGTTAGTATTATCTGCTACTGTTATAGTTTGTGTTCCAGTAGTAACGGCAGTACCAGAGGCTAATGTCCCAAACTTTGAAAATGTGTTTACTCCATAAAAAGCAATCTGTGCGCTTTCATTAGAGAAAGTTATTGCCGCAGGTTGTACGGAGTTTAGCTCATCAAAGTCAAACTTTAAGTTAAACGTAAAATTAACAGCACCCTGTGGATCTGTAAATAAATTAGCTTTGTATACTGTTTTACGTACTCTTGGATCATTTAATGGTAGGTATGGTGATAAATATTCAGCAGATATATCAGACCCATCAAAACTATTACCGTCTTCCATCTGATAAATAAAACCATTATTACCAGAGAAAACAATAACCTCGTTTGAACCTACCATCTTACTTGAAGCAGAAAATACTTCCATACCTCGTATTTCTGCAAAAGCAAAAGCTTCACCACCTTCAGGTGCAAACTGTGTAGCTATTACACCCTTAGCTGCAGCACCAACTTGATCAGGATTAAAAGCAAACAATCTATACTGTGATTTAGCTCTTACAGTTAAGCTAGTGAATAAACTAGCAGACTGTATAAAGTCACCTAATGTACTCTGTATAGACTTAGAAATAATACCTAAACCAAAGTCACCAATACGATCAGTAGCACCTAATAGTCTTAAACCATCAGCGGTGAGGAACATAATGTCTCCACCTATTTCTTGAATTGTATCTCCATCAATACACCCAATGTCTTCACTGATAGGCTTTAATGCAAAGTTACCTACACCAGTACCTGATATTTGTTGTATAGTTCTATCTGTAAATATTACAAGAGATTCCCTAAAAGGTATCAATCCTGTAACAGAACCACCAACTCTAAAACTACCTCCACTTGTTGCAAAATTACTATCTAACGACAAACTTGAAAAAGAAACTACATCAGCTTTACCATAGAAGATATGTTTTTTAAAATTACTTACATGTGTTGCAGATATTACATCTGCTGGTGCTGATGTTAATTCTGTAAAGGTAGTGCCATCATATAGTGCAGGTGGATTAGCCCCATCAACTATTGCAACCTTACGTGTTCCTGTAAAGTTATACTCAGAAAATCTTGTTCTTCCTGCACCTTCTCTGTTTAAACTTATAAATGTTACTGCAGCATTATCAGCAGGACTAGAAGCTAAGTCAGGACTTATAGCAAGTGTCTGCCCACCTGTACCACTAGCATCAGAAGTAACTGTATAAACCTTGTCAACACTTGCTATTGTAAACATATCCCCTATTTGAGGGGCAACAGTAAGTCCATCTACTGCTAATGTACCACCTGTTTGTGATCCACCATTAACCAGTACAGTTCCATATGCAGGTACATTTACTTTAGTGAATGCAACATCTCCACCAGAAGTTTTATAAATATCTGAGTTTAATGCTACTATAACATCATCACCAAATACTTCCATACCTTGTGTTCTGTATGCAGTATCATAAGTTTTAAATGTTAGTGCTGCTCCATTTAATGGGCTAAATTCTAAAGGTACATCATTACTTAAAGACTGTGAAGAAGAAAGTACAATATTATTTTGATCAGTTATACTAGCTACAGTTACAGTTCCTGATATACCTGTTCCTGTAACTTCCATTCCTGCTTCTATAGTACCAGAATTATTATCTAATACTAAAGCAGTAGTACTACTTGTTGCACCATTAACTATTGCTGTAGCACCAAGACTACTTCCTAATGTTAATGTAGTTCTATTATTAGTGGCATCAAAAGACAAACCTGTTATAGTAAAAGTACCTGTTATACCTGCTACTGTAAATGTATCCCCTGCTACAGGTGTAGTATGTGTCCTAGCAATAGTTAAACTTGTACCAGTTTGACCTTTTCCATCTACAACAGCTAATCCATATGGTGGTATCTTAGCTGCAGCAAACTTAGAAAATCCTAATATTCTTCTGTATCCACCAACAATAGAAGGCTCAAAGTTCTTCAAAGTAATTGCAGAACCCGGCATGTTAATACCTTGTTGTAGGGGGCTTATGTTTGTAACTAAGCCACCTTTAAATTCTACAGGGAAAGTTTCTCTAGTTGTAGGCATTAATTAATTCTGCTGTTGGTCATAGAAGAAGTTGCTGATTTATTAATTAAAGTAGAGCTAATGTAGTCATACTTATTAATGTAAAGAGTACGCATATTTTTAATACCCTCTTCAAAGTTATTCTTCATAATAGTAGCTTCTTGTGTTTCACCCCTAAACATATATGCTGTGTACATAGCACCTTCTACAATAACAGTTCTAAACTGCTCAGGTAAACTTGGTGCATCTGTTGCAGCAGATAAGTCTGTAGGTAAAGTAAAATAATCAAAGACTAATGTATATTGTTTATCTGGAAAAGGATACAGTAAGTAATTATTATCTGGGGTACGTACAATATGTTTAGGTATATTACCGTTATCAAACTGTGTTACCGTAACATCATCAGCAATAGTTGCTGCTGTAGTACTGTTAGCACCCCTAGTGCAACCTGTGAAATCATTACCTAGTATACCTGTATAAGTTATTTGTTCTCCTCCTACATACAAAGTTCCTGTTGAACTAAACCCTGTTGAAGAGGTAACTGATATTGTTTCTACTGATGCTGATAATCCAGACGGAGCATTAATAGTAGTCGATTGTATATCATCTTCTTGATTAGCATAGTCTTTAGCAATGTATTCATAGTAAGTCATTGTTGATAAATTATTGCCAGAAACATTAAGTGTTGTATTTTTTTTAATTCTTGCAGTTTTATAATCTATGTGTTTAGTATTTGTAGGTATAGTATATCTCACTACTCCCGGAGTTACAGTACTGCTATTAACTGCACTATTAAAAGGATATGAAAATTCATGTTGATTGATCTGTCTTATAGCAACATTGATTGCATCTTTAACCATAGCATATTCACCTATAGCATTAGAAAAAGTATCTGTTGTAAGTGTTTTAACAAGCTCTACTTCATTGAGACGTTTGTTTACGTCATTGACTAAACTTAGATAATTATATGCCATTATGTTTCCTTAAGATGTACCAAAGGGGCCAGCATATAGCCAGCCCCAAAGTATGTTTAATTTAAGTTAAGCCAGTAGATCACGGTCTACTTCAGCGGCTGAACCTGACTGTGTAACATCATCCATGATAATGCAAACTGCATATACACGAATAATACCACCAGTAATAGTACCACTTGATGCATCAATTTCTACATCAATAGTATCTGCTGCTGCAGTAAAAAATGGTACTAAGGTAGCCACAGCACTAGATAGTTGTGGCCCACTATGATCACCTACGGATGCACCATCATAATCAAATGCATCTGTAAATTGATTAACATCACCACCTGTCATACCAAGGAGTAAAGAAGAGTCAGTAGTTGTACCTTCCATTGCAGTAATAACCTTGATACCTGCATGTAGAACCATTGTGTTAGTTGGAAGTGCAATAGCTTGAATAATGTCATTTGCTGCTAGAGCAGTTCCACCATTCTGCAATACTGCATCTGCCATGTCAATATCGTTTTGCAATACAGTGATTGCACCACGAAGTTTTTTATTCCCCGTTCCAGCATTGTTTGATGTTGAATCGGAGTTTGTGGACATTGTAATTGTAGCCATAACGTATTACTCCTTTATGCTGCGTTATAACGGGCAGTGACGATTGCTTCTGGACGAAGAATCTTCCT
>Ga0209337_1000416_pt1 | contig 34367 bp, 40 predicted proteins | sample LinPmetageLP53_FD_184044 | JGI IMG/M metagenome (GOLD analysis project Ga0209337, IMG submission 184044) | Marine viral communities from the Pacific Ocean - LP-53 (SPAdes) (version 2) | ecosystem: Environmental > Aquatic > Marine > Oceanic | place: Pacific Ocean | collected 2010-02-08
CGGCTTCACTTGTTGGCCATCGAGTCGAGCTTGCCGTACAGTCCACCGACCTTGCGCTCGATGCGGGCCGAGGTCTCGCGACACTCCTGCATCTCAGCCAGCCACGCATTGCGGTCGGCTGCATGCTCGTCGATGAGGCGGTCGACCTGTTGCAGGTGCAGGTCAACCCACCGTGATGCTGCCGGGACTATGGTTCCTGTCGCGAATCGCCAGCCCGCCAGCCCCATGCCGAGCAGCAGGATTAGAGAGGACGTGGGGCCAGTAGCCAGGGTGAGCAGGGTCGATTCATCCATCACTCACCGCCCACGCAAGGGCTGCAGCCGTCAGCCCAAGCTGGTCGAGGTGTGACTTGAGCACTGGTGAACTGCTTCCGCCGGCTATCCGCGCCTGGATGTCCACCCGCACAGCCGCGACGGTCTGGTCGTCCTCGTTGGAGGTCACCATGTAGGTAGCCAGCCCGTCAGCGATGGCGGACTGCATCAGTGGGGTGCGCAGCGGTGACCATCCGTCGATGTGGACGACCGGGTTGCCGTCTGGGTCGTAGGCGACCTCGACGACCCGCAGGGTAGTGTCGCTCATTGCAACCTCTGGACAAGCAGGCGAGTGAGGGTGAAATCGGCGGTGTCGCCCGAACAGACAAACGCACGCAGCCCGTTGCCTTGGTAGTCGGGGGCCGCTTGGGCCAGCCCAACGCTGTCCGACCCAACCATCAAGGTGCCGCTCGCGCCGGGAGCCGGGGTTGGTGGGGTGGTGCCCGCCGTGTCCATGGCTTCGACAACCTCGCCGCCCGTGAGGATGAGCGTGATGACGCGCGAGGTCTTGATCGCTGTCGTCGCCTGAATGGCGCTACTGCTCGTGTTGCGACGGACTCGGACTTCCTCATTAGCCCCGTCACCAGCATCTTCCGCAAAAAACATGCGGGCAATACCACTGTTGTGGGTGATGTTCGTCCCCTGATTGAGCCCGGCAAAGAAGAGGCTGTTGCCTGCGCTCGGATACGTCAGGCCATTGAGGACGAGATGGACCGCGTACTGGTGCTTGCGCACATCCTCGACGGTGTAGCTTTCCAGCAGCGGGGCTACGTTAAGGCTCAACGTGTTCCCGGCGCTTGTGTCGCTCCCACCATCGAACACCATCCCGGTGCTGGATGTTGGGGTGACCGTACCGTTTCCACCTGAGTAGACCGACCAGTCCATCCCGACCGACTTGCCCGACACCGCGATTGTGTGGCTGCCCACGCTCAGCGCGCCGACAGTCGACACGGTCGTAAAGTCCAGGTCGAGCAGGTCGGTCCAAGTGGGCGTCCCACCGCCACCGCCACCGCCACCCCCGCCGGCCGCAGGACCGCCGCTCGCTCCGGTCGTGGGGCTGAATGCTGGGACGATGCTCATGTTTCAGTCCACGTCACGGTGGTCTGGTCGACGGCTGGCGACCCTGTTGCGGAGTCCGCCTTGACGAACACGTACAGCTTGCCCACCTCGCCCGCCGAGGACTGGTACAGCGGCAGCTTCACCGAGTAGGCAACCGCGCCCTTGGTGGCAGTCGACACGCCCGTAGCAATCGTGGCCTCGGTATCTGGAAGAACGATGTCGTCCCCAAGCGCATCGAGCGTGACCTTGACCGTTACTTTTGTTGCCGAGCCCACTGCGCTCAACCGAATGTGAATGCCCTCGACCCGCTCACGGAACCGTTGACCGGCAACACCTGGCGTAGCTCCAGCCCGGAGGTCGTGCGTGTGCTTCTTGTTGACGTCGAAGGCAGTGCCCAGGGCAATGGCACCGCTCACCACGCTGTGGTGAAAGAACGAGACGATCTTGGCTGGCATAAGTGCCTCCTCGGCATGGACGGCCACTACTCACAAGGTGAGTCTATCACCTACTCTGCTTTCGCGGACCAGATTCACGGGCCGCCTTCTCCGTCGTGCGCAACGCGCGGATGGACAGGTCTTCAGGACTACGCAGCGACAGGTCGGTAGACAGCCCAAGGCCGAACATGATGGGCGACGACAGCCCCTGTCGCTTGATCTGCAAGTACTCGCTGGGGCTGACGCGTATTGCCATGTTGGTGCTGTCGATGATCTGCCGTTGCACACCCGCCTGAAGCAAGACGTACATCATGACCTCGAAGTTCTGGTGGTCCTCGGGCGAGGCGAACCTGTACTCCTGCGGACCCGCCTCAGGGTTCTCAGGATCGATAGCAGAAGGGCGACCGCGCAGCCGCTCGTCAGGCGGCACCGCCTCGATGTTGAACTGGTCCTTCATGTAAGGCCAAAGCCAATCTGGACTGGCCTGAATCGCAAACTCGACAGCATCAGACGGCACGCGCCGGCCGCGCCCCATCGGCTTGCTGCCCAAGCCACCGTACTTTAGCGCCAACGTCAGGATAGGAATGAGGTTCTCGTTCTTGGCAGCATCAGCCAGACGCACCAGCGCCTGGTTGTTTTCAGCAAACAGGTTGGCGACGTAGCTGGCCATGCTCATGCCATCGATCACCGCATCAATCGCAGGAATGCCGGGGCCGAACGACGCAGCGCCCGCATCGGTGTCGAAAATGAACTCCTTGCTCAACTGCGTCCGAGCCTTCATGTAGTCGGCACCGTATGCCCACGCGTTGGTGCGCTGCTGGTTGATCTGCTGCATCCGAACCAGCTTGCGGAACATGCCCGGGTCGCGCGCAAGGGCGTTGAGCGTGGCAATGTAGTTCGCCGTGCGGAAGCTCAGGAACAACAGGTACTTGTTCGCCGTGTTGCCGATCCACTTCGGAGTTGCGCCGTAGTCGAGCACGACGTTGCGGGCGAGGTCGGCAGCTTGGCCCTCGGTCAGCCCGCGCATGATGCCTGTGGCAAACACGTTCTCGCGCAGTGCGATGTCTGTCGCGTTCGCGATGTACTGCAGCAGCTGCGTGCGCCGGGGGTCGAACTGGCGCGCGAACTGGCGCAGTTCAGGAGTCGGAGCCCCATCTGCCATCAGCTTTGCAGCCCGCGTCAGCTCGCGGTTGAACGACTCGGTGAACTCGACCTGACCCCGCGACGAGCCCAGGTTGTTGCGATCGATCATCCTGCGCATCTGCCCGTAGGTCAGCTCCTGCCCCGTGTCCGTGGGCCCCATCGGAGAGGTCAGCGGCCGAGGGCTGACGGCATCCACCAGCGGACGGCCCCGCAACATGGACACCTGGCGCGCAACGTCCCGCATCTGAGACGCCGGGCCGATGGTCGAGGAGTACGCACGCAGCCCTGTCTGAGCGCCCACTGTGGTCTGAGCAATCGAAGGCCCTGATACGATGTTCGTGCCGATGTACCGGCTGATGGGGATGGGGATCGCTCCCGCAGCAAGCAGCCCACCAGCTGCCGTGCGCCGACTCAGGCTCAACGCATCCTTGAGCAGCCCGAACGCGTACTCGCCGAACTTCGTCTTCTCTCCTCTCGTCCCTCGCACGAACTGGTCACGACGGCGCAGGGTCTCAAGGTTTTCCAACAGCTCCCCGGTGCGAGACGACTTCTGAAGCGCCGCCAATGCCTCCGACATCTCTGGGCCGAGCAGCATCACAGAGTCGTCGTAGGGGTCCAGCGACTGTGCAGCCCGGACGAGGTTGGTCAGAGAGCCCTTGCCCGTGGACGGCCTGAAGCCGGTGGCGCGCATGTTGGCGTTCATCTCGTCAACGATCGGCGAGATGTAGGTCTTGAACGCGGTCTCAACGATCGTCTGTCGCATGTTCTGGAGGATGAACGAGTTGCTGTACCCCGCCTTGCGTGCAGCTTGGATGCTCTCATACAGCAGCCGGTCGCCCTCGGTGTCGAACGCTCGCTCGATGATCCTCCGCTCGAGCAACGGCTGACGACCAGGCACGCGAGGACGTATGCCCTCGGCGCGCTCGATCGGCATCATGACCTCGCGCACAACCGCAACCTTCTCGTCCATGCCCCGGATGATGGCAGTCAAGCCGCGGTACATCGCCTCTTTCTGCAGCGCCGTCAGGTCCAGGTTCGTGACCTTCTCCATGCTGCGCAGCATCGCCGTCGTGTCAGGCAGCGCCCGACCCGTGCGCAACATGTTCGACAGCACCTGCTCGGCAAGGTCAAGCCGGTCAGCCGGAAGCAGCCGCATCGCAATCATCTCGGACAGCGAGTCCAGCTCCTTGACGAACTGTCCTTGGTCGCGCATCGCATACGTCATCTTGCGGTCGACGTAGAACCTGCCGTCCTCGTTCACCGCCCGGCTCACAAGCTCCTTGAACCGCGGCGACCCCTCCAGTTCAGCCATCGCCTCGAACTTACGCCCCGCGTCCGCCTTGCGACCAACGCCCAACTTCGTCAATGACCGCACGACATTGCGCCGGGACGACAGGGGAAGCGACGCCTCGCGGAACAACCGCTTCGGGGTCTGGCTGTAGAGCGTGGGCACAAGGTCAACGAACACCTGTGGGTGCAGTTCCTTCAGCTCGCGAGCAGCCCGACGAGTTGCCTGCGCAACGTCTGACCCGATCGCCCACGCCGACAGCGTCGGCAGCAGAGCGTCGCGCGACTTGATGGGCTGCACGTCGAACGAGGCACCCAACCCCTTCAGCTCTTTGACGTCCTCTCGCATGTCAGCCACGACATCGCGAAGCCCTTTGAGAGTGATGGGGCGCATGTCGCTGACAGCCTCAATCGGCACATCGAGGCGCTGGATACCGGGCTGACGGATGGCGATGTCCACAATGTCTGTCGACGCGTCGTCGATGTACTTCGCAAACACCTCCTCCCCAAAGAAGTTGCGCAGCACCGAGTCCCACGCTCGCTTGACGACCCCGACGTACTCGCGCTGGATGGCAATGTTTGCGATGTCGTCTGGAATGGGGGCGCCGCCCAGACCAGCCTCGCCCAGATCCACCCCGCGCTGGTAGGCGATGGCGTAGTACGCCTGCTTGGGAGTCATTCGCAACGAGTCCTGAAGCTCCTGCGCCTTGCGCTTCGTGATGTCTGCAACCTCCTTGAACTCTCGCTGGAGGCGCCGGTTGACGACGATGTTGAATGCTTCCTCGGGAGACTTGCCCTGGGCCACCAGGTCGAGGCCGGCGTCTCGAACCTCCTTCAGGAAGTTGTCCCCGATCGATCCGAACTCCCCCTTCAGCTTCTCCATCATTTCGCGAACACCGGGGGCCGCATCGTCTGCCACCCCCAACGTGTCGGTCAACTCGGCGCCCAAAGCCTTGGCAACCCTGCGCACCGTTGATGCAAGCTGTCGACCACCGCCCTCACTCAGCACGACGCCCAGGTCGCGGAGCAGCGGCGAACCCTCGCCGGGCGAGTACAGCGGAGCCCGCATCACCTCAGCCTCGCGCGCACCCTCGAACCCGCGGGTGACACCGGGCTGCTTTGCAATCTCGAACTGCCGCGCCTTGCTTGCAGGGAAGCCCACCGCCTCGACAGCCACCGGCCCAAGCACCTCCTCGTAGGCGCGCGTCTTCAGCATGTCCTCGACCAGCATTCGTTGATCGGCAATGAGCGGCTTCTCAGCCCGGATGCTGCTTACGATGTCGCTCAACACACGCGACTGCGCGACGTTGTCGGCACCGAACCCCTCAATGACCTCGTCGGCTACAGACCGTGGGTACTGGAACACGTCCTGCACCACGCCATCAATCCGTGGGCCGGCCAAAACCTCGGGCTGCATCTTTGCGACGCGCTGCGCAACCTCGTCCACAACCTCCTCGGTGTGCATCTTGCGAGGCACCATCAACGTGCGAGACACGAACACCATGTCTTCAGGCACGATGTCCTGAATCCTGGCCTCGACAGCCCGGCCACCTGCTGCCCGAGCAGCAGCAAACACCTCTTCGGGGCGGTTCGCAATGGTCGAGCGGGTGAGCGCCTGGCCCCCCATCCGGCGAGACATGATGCGGCCCATCTCACCGGACAGCCTGCGCACCTCGTCTGACTGCGCCTGCCTCACCACCTGAGCGCCCAGCTCGTGCAGGGCTCCAACGACAGGCTTCGCCGGACCTTGTTGCACCGTCCTCAACTGCCGCTGGTACATGTCGTCCAGCACCTTGGTCAGGTCTCCACCACTCCCATCAGCAATGGCTCGCAACTCTCGACCACCGGGCAGGTACTTGGTGTTGATGCCGCCACCATGCAGCTGGGCGAGGACAAGCTGCGCCCGCTCGGCTGCCGTGCCCTCACCCTGGGCCAGCCTGCGAACGATGGACTGGTACGAGTCAGCGTTCAGCTCTGCTACAGCGCGCTGCAGGGCGTTGACCTCCTGGGGCAGCACGGTGTGCGACAACGGGCGCCCCAACAGCCCCGCCTCCTGAAGCACGAACCGACCCCGCGGAGAGTCGCCCACCACGTTCACCAACTGCCGAACCAGCACCGGCTCAGTCGTTGCATCGAGCAGCGCTTGCACCTGGTAGGGCGCCAGCACCTCGGCAGCAGTTGCCTCACCCGTCACTCGCCGCACCGACTGAAGGTTGTTGCGAACGTCGATGTCACTCAGACCCTCAACGCGACCCTCAGTCATCTCCTGCACGGCCCGTATGGCCCTGCTACGCTTCGCCGCCTGCACTGGAGACCCAGCGACATAGGCAGCCTTGTCGACAACGTCAGCGGCCTTCTCGGCCCCCTTGAGCACGGCTCGCACTGCACCTTCTTCTACGTACAGGAACCGAAGGTCGGCCGGCACATCTGCCAGGTACGCAGCCTCGCCCGCCTTGGCGGCTTTACGGACGGTCTGAGCACCCGCTCGCGTCGCTCTCGCGGCACCCTTGCCCAGCATCTTCGCGCCGGATGCTATCGGGGTGCCGGGGTAGAACATCTCGACGCCCATGCCTACCCAGTACGGGATGGTGTTCGCACTGTCGGCAAACATGATCATGTCCTGGTCAGCTAAGACGCCCATCCCGGGAGACAGTAGCGGCACTCCGTCACCACGCATTGCTGGCATGGACATGAACTCATCGCCCAGGCTACGACCAGTTGTTGTTGCTTGCGCCCAACGCCCCATGAAAGACCCCATCGCAGGAGCGACCCTCTTGCCTGTGGGGTCGACCGGCGTAGGCAGCGTCCGCTGCGTCGGCTGGAAAGGCTTGGGTAGAAAAGCCAACGCCCCCATCGCACCCGCTCCTGTGGGCGCCCTCATCGTCCCGTCTGCCTGTAGCGCCATCGGCCCCTTGGTCAGGCGCTCGATTTCAGTGTCGTCGTAGCCAGCCATCCCGAGGGCGTCGCGACTCAGCTGGTGCATCCTGTACGCGAAGCTGTCAGGGTCGACCGGCTCGCCCGTCTCTGGGTCTTGCTCCCAAAACAGCGGGGTGAACTCGAACAACGCCTCGTTGATGAGGCCCGCACCTACGCCAGCGCCGCCGCGCAAACCGGCACCGGATGCCGTCTCCAACACCTGTCCTGACTCAGGGTCGAGCGCACTGAGGTATCCCTCCATGCGCGGGGTGCCGGTCTCAAGGATTGTTTCCTCAAGTCGAGCGCGCTCCTCCTCGTTGAGAATCAGAAAGCCGTCATCTCGTGCGGCGTAGAGCAATCGCTGCAGCGTCGCGGCTCGCGCAGCCCGGTGTCGCTCGACCTCTTCAGGGGACAGGACGCGCTGCCGGGCAAACGACTCGATCATCAGGTCAAAGTCAGTCGGCTTTCGGAACGTGCCGTCGGGCTCCCGGTACATCAGCTCGTAGGTCGGGTATCCGCCAGGAGTCAGGACGGGCCTGCCTTCCTCATCTTCGACCCGGCGCTGGAATATGCGCGACTCGCGGAAGGGGGGCGCATCGATCAACCCGCCTTCGCCCGAGGTTGTGACCCGACCCTCCGGGTCTACTCGGATGCGACGAAACCGCTCGACGGATGCCTCGGCCTGTTTGGCTGCCTCGTCTGGAGCGATCCCCTTGTTTATCGCAAGGTCGTAGTATTTGCGCTTGTAGTGGTCATCGAGCGAGTCTTGCGTTCTGCCGTACTGCTCCACGATGTCGGTGCGAGCATCCAGGCCAAGCATCGAGATGGGCTTGCTGGGCGCGCCCCCAAGCAGCCCCCCGAAGTCTTCGCCTGGCAGCTCCTGTACGAACACCTGCTGTGAGCCTCCCGCGTATCCGGGTTCCTCCAGCGTCTCCTTTGCGGGGAACACATGGTCGAGCGGGTCAGGCTCGAGCGGGTCAGGCTCAACCGGGCTGATTGCAGCAGACACTGGTGGCGGCGGGGGAGCCCCGAGCAAGTCGTCGAAGGAGTCGTCTGGAACTGGCTCAGGCTCAAGCTCGAACGTAGACTCTGGAGGTCTACGGAACGTCTGAGGCATCCTGCCCGTTGGCTTGTCGTCCGCAGGTGCGGAAGTAGGCGCAGCACCGCGCGCAGCCCCAGAGGACACGGCGGGACTGCGAGCGGCCTGCGCCTGCTCAGCCTCTAACCGGTCAGCCTCCCCGTAGAGGAAAGACGCGGTAATCGACTTGCCTGCGAGTTCGGCCCGCTGCGCGGCTGCTCGGTACTCGGCTGCGGTCTTCATCTCGCAACCCGCACGGGCCTGGGTACTGCCACGTCCAGCCTCGTGTCGCCCAGTTCCACCAAGCGATCGATCGGCCGATCACCCGGGACGGTCAACTCGGTTGCCGCCATCAAGTCGAGGTTGGGGTCGTCAGACACGCCTGACGTCAATGCAGGAGCAGGGTCAGCAGACACTTCTCGCATGAACGCCGCCGCCTCCGTCGGAATGGCAGCAGCATCAGCGTTCAACGCTCCGGGCGACAAGGTGTTGCCCTTCATGTCCTGCTGGTAGTGGTGGGCGCCGTAGTAGGCGAGCGCCCTGCGTCGAGCGAGGGAGTCTTGGGGGAACTGTTTGTTGACGGCGTCAACCAATGCAGAGAAGTCGCGAGCGCCGGCCTCCGTCTGGACGTACTGAGCAGCCCAGGACTCTGCTGCGTCCTTCGGCTCGACGTCGACCCCCAGCTGGTCGCCCGCACCGCCCGCCTCCATGACTCGGCGCATCGCGTAGGGCAGCACCTCGGCCGCGATGGGGTGAACCTGACCCGCGGCTTGGATCGCCTCAGGGGACACGACGGGCAGCTCAAGCGCCCGACGCGCAGCAGTCTGCATCGGAGACCCGAAGTCCTGAAGGCCCGCCATCTGCTCGTCGATCTGCGACAACCGCCCGAGTCCCCGCAGGTACGACTCGTCGTAGAACGCAGCCATGCCACGAGGCAGGCGCTCAAGGTTCCGAGCCTTCTCGTAGGCTGCTTTCGCCTGGTCGAAGTCGGTGCCCAGCTCTTCGCGCGTTGCAACACCGTCGTCGCGCAGCGCCCCGACGTACCGGTTCAGGAACTCCTGCTCCTGCGCATCGAGCGGAGCGGCCAAGCCGTGCTGCTTGCGGTACTCAGCAATCCGGGCAGCCTCGGTGGGGTCAACCGTGCCGTCTGCCATCGCGTCGTCCAGCAGCCGCTCCAGCTTCACTTGTGCGCTGGACTTGCCAACCGGGTCGGAGGACGCCGCCATCTCGTCTGACCGCATACGATTGAGGGCAACTGTCGGATCGATGTTGCTGCTCAACGACGACTGCAAGAAGTTCGTCTTGAACTGCTCATCGATGATCTTTGCAACCTCATTACCCGCAGCAGTTGCTTGCGGGACCATCACGCCGTTGACCTCAACGCGCTCAACCAAGCCCGGAAACTTGCCGGTCATCGTCAGTCGAGACCACAACTCTTCAACAGCAGCAGCCTTTTGCGACTCTGCCACCTTGTCCTGCGTCGCAAGCGCATCGCCGTACCTGTCAGCTTGTCTGCTGATGGTCGCTATCAGCTGCCTTGCGTCCAGCGTGCGCCCCGGACGAAGATTACCGTCAGCTAAAATGGCATCGACCAGCCGAGCGTGGGGGCCGGTTGGCTCAAAGCGCAGGTTCGTCGCCAGAATCTGGTCGGTCGTCAACCTCTTGCTGTCGATCAACCGCTGCGTGTCAGCCTCGGCCGCCTTCTGGTACACCCCGAGGTTGCCGCCACCACTGCGCCCCGACGCACGCGCACCACCGGACGCACCGCCCCCTCGGCCAGACGGACCCAGCCCGGTCTCGCGGAAGTTGGACAGCGTCCTGAGTACCTGGTCACGCTCTTTCGAAAGGAGCGCCCGCTGCTCGCTGCGCTGCTTTGCCTGGAAGGTCTCGTCTTCGAGGATGGTCTGGTAGATCCGCTGTTGCATCGCACCGGGGTGGTACTTGCTGTAGATCTCCAGCGCCTTGGTGAGCGCGCCCCCACCACCAGCCTCAAGGAAAGACTTGGGCCGGTAGCTCGGGTATGTCGGCTTGGGGAGTGCCATCAGAAGCCCCCCTGCGAACCGTACAGTCCGGCCTGGTCGAGGCCGTAGACTGGAACCCTTCGTCCATCCGGCAACTGCTCAAACCCAACAATCTGTGGACCACCGACCGAGGTGACAGATTGTCGCGCTGGCGGCATGACAAGCTGGGCGCCCGACGGCTGGGCCGGAGGCATTGGTGCAGGCATCGGCATCGGCATCGAGCCCTGCCCTGTCAACGACCCCGCCATCGACATCGCCATCTGCCCCTGCGCCATCTTCATGGACGCTTCACGGGCTGCCTGCGACCCTGCCGTAGCGGCAAGCATCTGCTCGGAGCCCTTGGCGAACTGGTTGGCGCCCGCCATACCGACACCTGCCGTGGCGCCTACACCAATAATGTCTGCCGCGAGGTTGAAGCCTGCACTGCGTCGTGCTGCTTGTGCATCAGCCTCACGCTGCTGCAGGTCCATCAGCATCTGCTGCTCCCGCTCCCGCTCCCGCTCGTCTGCCTGCGCAATCTGCCGAGCCGCCTCGGTTGCCTGCTGGGCCTGAGACTGTTGTGTCGCCATCTCGCTGAGGAACATCTCGCGACCCCCAAAGGCACCACCGCCCGCCAGCATCTGCGCCTGCTGAAGCTGCCGAGCCTGGTCGCCTGCGAGCTGCTGGCCTCGCTGCGCCGCGAACTGGTTGCTCATACGCAACTCTTCGCCCTCGGTCAGCCCCAGCCCCCCGGCTCGACGACGTGCCTCGAGCCGAGCGAGCCTGCTCTCCATGTCGTCGCTGAACAACTGGTTGGCTTCTGCAAACGCCCCGCCAGCTCGAAGGCCGGCGCCCGCGACGCCCGCGGCTCCTGCTGCCAGGGGGATGAGGGCAAGCGGTAGTGCCATGGTTTACCTCAGAGGTAGTAGGCTTCGATGGTGACGCCCCAGTTGATGATCGCACTGCGGTCGATGAGGGACAAGTGGGCGAGTCCGACTACCACGGTGTCGGTCTTCGTGAACACCTTGGTGCCGGCCATGTTGCCGTACCCCAGCAAAGTGTACGGGTACGCAGGTCCGCCCGGGGGGTTGTTCTGCCATGCTCGATAGTTCTGTATGCACTCTGTGGCGTAGGTCGACACGACGGACTTTTTGCCCGTGCCGGCCAGCAATCCGCCCGCGTCGTACTCGGTGACCCACATGTAGGCGTTGGAGCCTGGCGACGCTGTGGAGTTGTCTGGCCCGTTGTTCGACTCCATCCACCAGTGGAACAGAATGCGGGCAGACTTGCGCAGGGTGAACTGCATCGTGGTCTGAGGAATGATGGCGAACGACTCGTCGTTGGTGGTGCCTGAGCGTCCAGCAGTCAGGAACGATGTGCCGAACTGACACCGCACAACTGCCCCAGTCCGCGACTGGCTGCCCTGTACGCCCGTCACGCCGTGCTGAATGCCGGGAATGGGCTCGATGATCGGGGGCTGAATGTGCCGGGTCTCAATCCACGCCGTGCTCTTCAGGTCTCCAGCAACCACACCCTCGTGGAGGTACACCTTCAGCGCATCGTCGTTGCCTTTGATGTCGGCTGCAGTCAGCGGGTTGCCGTCGACAAACGTGTTTGGCTTTGTGTACGCCATCAGTCACCCCTCATCTGCACCGCTGTCAGCCGGCCACCCTTGTACGTCAGTGTGCCGCTGGCGTTGATGTCGTACAGCAGCAGGTTCTCGTAGGGTGACTGTGCTGATGCGTGCGCAGGATGCAGCATCCCGGTGAACACGAGGCGCAGCCCGTACACCGTGGTTCCGCTGGCGGCCTGATGCGCGTACATGCCGTGCGTTCCGAACCACCCCTGCTCTTGCCGTGAGCCCTGGCTGGACACCTTGCCGTTGTTGACTACACCGCCAACACCGAACACCGACCACGCGCTGATGAGTGTCGTCGCCGTGGTGTTCTTGACCTGGTCCCCCTTGTTGGCGCCTGAGTCGTACACCTGCTCGAAGGTTCCCTGCCCGGGGACGGGCGCGAAGTTCGACAGTGAACCAGAGGTGATGTCCCATTCGAGGTACGCCGCCCAGCAGTGGAGCCCGTCCGTGATGTTGGTGTTGGCGCCTCCACCAGTGGTTGGCACAGCGTAGCGACCCTTCGCACTGGCACCGTTCCACGGTGTTCCGGTCGTATCCGGGTAGACCGACAAGTCCCAAAACACGCGCAGGACATCTCCAACCGCAAGCGTCCACGGGGACGAGGACAGGTTCATGATCGTCTGAGTGCCACCGCTGTCCTGAACGATGTGCTTGACCGGAGACCCCAAGCTTGTGGTGTGCGCGAACGAGGTCGTCGGGGCGGTGTGCAGCATCCCCGTGTTGCCGAGCTGCGACACTTGGCTCTTGATGAGGATGGGCGCGTTGGTCAGATGCACCAAGTCGAAGGCGGCGTCACGCGTGTTGAGCTGGTCGAGCGCGCCGGTCTGGCTGTAGTCGTCGTAGGTGTTGTTCAGATCGGTGGCGCTGGTGGTCTGCCCAGGCTCTACTCGTGGTCGTTCGATGCGGCTCATCTCCACCTCCCCACAAACACGGCACGGTTGCTGAACAGGTGCGCCTGCATCAAGTGGTCGTTCGCACCTTGGTCGACGACGAAGTCGTCAGGACCGATGGAGGTCGCCCGGAACTGCAGCGCCACCTGCACCGGGCCGGCTGGCACCTGGGACTCGCAGGTCACTCGGAACGAATCGATCGGCTTGGCTGGACCGACACGCTCGCACACAACCAGCCCGTTGTACAGCACTCGGAGCCCGATGTTCCTGTCGTTTGGTCGACCCGGGGGTGAGCTTGAGCCAAGGCTGTTGGCGCTCCATGTGCAGAAGATCTGCTGCGCGATGTTCCCGCACCAGTCTGTCAGGAGCGAGCCACCCTTGAACGGGGTCAGCGTCTCCTCGAACGCGGTCGTCCACCCTGGCTGGTACTGCTGATAAGTCAAGGCGCGAAACTGCTCGGGGAGCGTGTCCGCCGTGGGCGCCCGATACGCGGTCTGCTCACCCTGGCTGTGCGTGTGCGAAGCATCGGCTGCCCAGGGGGCAAACACCCACACCTTATGCCGGGCAGCGGAAGTGAGCATTGCGTCGGTGACACAGCCCGATGGGTACTGGTTGCGGTCGAGACCCGCAATCGATCCTCTCGCCGCACGGTTCTGTCGGTTGAACTGGTCGGCTTCCACAAGGTGGTCAGTCCGAGCGTCGTGCTGTGTCCATCGCTTCATCGTTGCTTCCCCTCAATGACTACCGACCCGCGGGAAGCGTACTCTACCTCGTAGCCAACCAGCAGGATGTCGTCAGTCGTGTCGATGCGGAACTTGAACCACGAGCAGGACTGCAATGCTGTCGGCAGGCGAATGGGGACCAGTCGAGCGTCCTGCCACTTGTCTGTCCCAACGACTGCGGAGCCCAGCACGGGCTGGTTCGCTCGGTCGGGGGGCTGGTAGATGAAGCGGTTGTCGGACGCCACCTCGGCGTTCTCGAAGTCCTTGTAGTATCGGAAGTCGATCGTCACGTCGCCCCGGGTCTGGCACCACAAGGTGACGTACTGGACTTGTTTCTTGACCTGCGCGTCGCCCATGTCGTGCCAACAGGACTCGTACACCGACACCGGGGCTGCACCAGGCTCGTAGTTGTCGCCGACAATCGCACCGCCCATAGACCGGATGGCGCTCAGTACGAACAACCCAGCAGGCGGGTTGCTCCCAGCCGCCTCAGCTCCGGTGTTGTGGCCGAAGACCAAGGTGCCGTCGTGCAGCCGATCGATCGCTCCCACCGGAAAGCCGGTACGCAGTGACCACGCTTGCTTATCGAGGTGAAACACGCAGCCGAGGTTCGGCCGATCGTTGCCGTCCACCGGAAGGTACAGATGGTAGGCGCGCTCAAGGGGCGCGTACCTGCCAACCGCTCGTGACGCGCACTCCAGAGTCATGCGCTGCAGCTCCTTGCGGATGCCAACACCGAGCGACACGACCTCAAACTGAGCACCACCGTCGAGGCCACCCCGCAACACGTACACGCCGTCCTCGGCCAGAAACACCACGCCGATGCCTGGCACCGAGTCAATGCTGTTTGGCGCCCGGCACGCAACCTGGCTGGTCACGGTCTGCACAGTGAAGGACGGATACGCCCCCGTGAGCACGTCAATGCCAGCCGAGCGGAGCACGATGAGGTTGTTGTTGTAGGCGTACAGCCCGGTGACTTCTCCACCGCGCCCGTCGAGCGTGATGTAGTCGAGGCCGCCGTACTGGTCGGGGCGTCCCGGGTTGCTGAAGAAGATCGTCGTGCTTTGATCCCGGCCCCCGTCAAGGAACACGCAGTCTTTGAACACCGCACACACGCGAGCGTTGGGCGCAGGAAACGGCACACTCGCGAGGTCGTCAGGTGCAGTCGCGCCCGTCCCAGAGACCGAGGTGTGGTACAGCTGCTCCGCGTTGTTCCGAACGTCGTCCACAAACAGGTACGACTGCTCGTCGTTGAGCGTGCGGTACACCCGGCGAGCCACCGTGCCGCGGGGGCCAAGGGGCAACCGCATCGAGGGCGCGTATCGGAAGCCTGAGTTGTTGGTTTCAATCCTCCACGTCGCCAACGAGTCGGTCGACAGCGGGCTCTCGCTGCCGGTGTCGCTGAGGTACGACACCCTGAACCGAATACGGTTGTCGCTTTCGGCTGAGGACTGACCGAGACCGAAGCGGCCCGGGTACGCGATCGCTTGAGGGCGCACCGGATACCAGTTGGTCGTACTATTCCCAGTGAAGCCTGCCGAACTGTTGATCGAGCCACCGGTTACAGCAGCAATCGTTGCAATCTGCAGCATCTCGGGCGCAGCTGGTGGACCGTAGAAGCCCAACGGCCGCACGATCGCATCCTTCATGGCAGACGTGATGTCGGTCGACGCAGCAAGCGGCCAGGGCCGGATGATGATCGGAGCATCCAGACCGTTGGTGACGATTACCCGGTCCTGCCACTGCGTAAACACCGAGGGGGTGTCCGTCGCGGTCGGAGCGGTGCGAGAGGCGAGGCCCACCAGCACGTTCTGCTGACCCGTCTCCAAATACAAGTACAGGGTGTTGCCGGCTTCGATCAACACGCTTTGGCGCGCACCGCCCGGGAGCTGCTGCAGCACGTACACGCTGTCGATGCGGCCGAGCGCACCGAACGGGTTGAACTGGTCCGCCGGGTCGGGCCTGTACCGCTCGTAGCCGACGCGACTGCTGAACGCTTGAGTGTCCTCGTCGAGCGTCATGTTCTCAATGAGCGTCGCGTGCTCAATCTCCTGCGGGAGCGTCTGCTGCATCCCGCCCAGGATGCGTACCTGTACGGTCGAGCCCTTCATGTATGCACCAGCGTCGAGTACCGACTGAAGCTGTTGGACTCCATGTTGTTCAGCCAGTTGCCCTTGACGATGCGCCTGGCCGGCGAGATCAAGTACCGGCGCTCGAGCCGCAACATCATTTCGTCGAAGCGGCGACGGTACAGCTCCGACTGCGTCAGGTTGTCGTGCTTGACGAAGATGTCCGACAGTGCCCGATAAGCGATGAGCATCCGGTGGTCGGGCGGAATGGCCGACACGTCCCCGTCCTCCTGCATCGGCTTGTGTCGCTGCATGTACCGGACAGTGAAGACATAGTCCTTGTCCTGCCGAGGGTACAGCCGGACGCGCTGAACAAACCCGTCGGTGTACCCCAGGCGCACCTTGTTGTAGAGGCTCTCACCTCCAGTGAAGTCACTGAGGTCGAGACCCGTGAACGTGCGCGCAGCAATGTCTGTAGCAGCCAGGTCCATCGACTGGCCCGGATTAGTCGGGTCGTCCAGCAAGCGCCACGCATGGTAGCCGTGAGCTGGCGCCCGGAAGTAGTACCGCTTGCGCAGACCGTCGTTGGCAACGCCGACGAATGGCGTGATGACTGGATCTTGGTTGTCTTGGAAGGTCTGGGTGACAACCTCGCCGTGCGAGCTTTCCCGGCCGCCCTGAATGTAAGTCGATGTGAACTCCAGGGTACGCACCCCAGCCCCGCCTGCGCCTGCTGTACTGACACTGAAGTTGCGGCGAGGGCCGCCGATGAACGCTGGGTCGTAGTTCATCCAGTAGATCGGCAGGTTGACCTCGCCCAAAGGCAGGTTGTTCCACTCGTCCTCGTATCGGGTGAGCGAGGTAAGCATCCCTGGATCGTTGGGTGTGCGAGTGTTCGACCGTCGCGCCACGTTCAGCACCGAAGTGCAGTCGCTCGGGAGGTCGAGGTATCGGTTCATCACCGTCGATGCGTAGCTGCCGGTGGCGGACTCAAAGCCCCTCTCGATGCGCGCCTGGGTCGTGGAGTCCACCGCGTTGATGCGGTACGTCTTTCCGTCAGCCTCAACCTCCTGGTTCACCATCCACGACTCGAAGAAGGCTGCGCCGGCCGTGACGACCTGGTTGCCGTTGGTGAACGCAAGCGTTGCGGCCCGGTCTGTGTACGCTGTGACCTCGACCGCCTTGTTGATGAAGGTGAACGGCTTGGCGAGAAAGATGGACCGGTCTGCCTCGTTGAGCAGGCGATCGATCTGCCGCTTGTAGGTGTCGTTGTTGGGGTCGTAGTCGAGCACGTTGGCGACGTACTCGCGAAGGGCGCGGAGGTCTGTACCGGACATTGTGCTCTCCTACAAGAAACCCCGCCCCGGCGGGGCCGAAGCGGGGCGAGCCACTGTGGGGGGAGTGACTCAGAAGGACTTGTGGACCACGACGCGCTTGAGCGTGATGCCCGCACCGCCTGCGATGGTTTCAGCCAAGGTGCCGCACGCAGGGAACTGCACACTGGCGCCACCCACGAGGACCGCATCCACCACACCAACGGTGGAGGTGATCTGCAACTGGGTGCCGATGGCATTGCCTGCGCCGCCCTTGTCGCCAACCTTTGCGTCGCACACACCCTTGATGCACACCTCGATGCGAGCGCCGGCCGTGAGGTCAGCAGCTCCCGCGAGGGTGGTGTCAAGGGTTCCGACAACAACGCCGAAGGCGGGGCGAATCGGCACAGAGTTGCTGTCTGCCTTGAAGATGCCCAGGGTGACGTCGCCATCCTGTGCGGCTGCAAGATCGAAAGCTGCCCAGTCACCGACCGCGACAGTTTCCTTGGCGATGAACACCTCGGTCTGACGACGGTTGGATGTGGTGACACCGAAGTCGGCGCCGCCGTCGAGCTTCTGGAGAAGATCGTTGGTTGCCATGGTTCAGGTCTCCGCGTTGATGAGGACGCCGTGGCCCGACAGGTTGCTGGTGCAGATCTGCATCCGCACAGCGATGTCGGAAGACATGGCAGCGTAGCCCGAGATGTTCTCCATGTCCGACAACTCGAACTTGGCGTCGCGGTCGAAGTACACGTTGAACAGCTGGGAGTTGAGGTAGTACATGCTCATCTTGTTCGCGCCAGCACCACCGGTGAAACCGAGGTTGGGCTCGATGAACATGGCCGCGCCGTTGAACTCAAGCGCGAGACGCCCAGCCATGTTGCGCTGCTCGGTGGAACTGACGTACCGCTCAAGCTGCTGCAACTGGTCCTTGTACAGACCGTAGCTGATGGGGCTGGCGAGGATAATGTCTACATCTCCCTCGGGGGCGAACTGCTGGCAGTCGATCAGCATGGCCTGCATTTTCTTCAGCCCGTTGGCTGCGAAGCTGCCGTTCTGCACCTGGTTCTGCCAGGACTTCGGGAAGCCACCCTTCGAGATGCCGCCGACGCTGTTCGTCTGAGCACCGAATGCAGCATTGCCCTCGAACCAACCGGTGTCGCCGTTGGCGGTGCCGTCCAGACCGTTGAGGGTCTGAAGGTCGGTCAGGATGGTCGAGTTGCCGCGGATGAGCTGCTTCTCGATCTCACGCTTGAACATGCCCATCGTCTGCTTCAGCCGAGCCTCGGCGATGCGAATGACGGCGCGAGGCCCCTTGTTGGACAGCTCCTCCTTGCGAGTGATCACCACCGGTGCGACAGCGTCACACCACGAGTAGGTGGCCGTGCGCAGTGGGTCCTTCACGGCAAGGCTGACTGCCTCGTAGCCTGTCGAAAGCTGCGTGATAGAGGAGTGATCGGTGAGAATGACAGGGCTGTCGATGTACGAGCCGCCGTCGACATCTTCGACATTGCCAAGCGTCTGAATCGCGTCCAAGAGCGGGATGATCTTGAACGTGTTGTCCACGTACTTGTCCCGAAGGATTCGCAGTGTAGACGCGAGAATGTCGTTCTGTACGCCAGTAGTGGTAGGCAATGAACTTCTCGAATGATGGATGCGATGAAGGGGCGTATCCGACAGACAGGCGGGGCCGTGCCGGCGACGTGTCCCGAGGGGTTCACCGGCAGTACAGCCAAACTACCTCACTACGCGCGCGCTTTCAAGAGACGGTTGTAGATGTCCCATGCGTTGCCGTCGGCCATCTCAGCAGTCAACACTTGCTTGCCAGGGCGCCCCCCGCGGCCCGTAACCTTGGCAGCCCGCTGGTGGGCACGGCGGCGGACCTCGGCCCGGTCTGCTGACTCTCGCTGCTGGTGGGCCAACGCCTTGCCCTTGACCATCCAGTACGCTGACTCCAGCTTCAGGCTTGGGTCCTTCTGAAGCGCCGCGTAAACTCCCGACTTGATCGCACTGTCGCTGACCAGGTCGGGATGCTCAGCCTTGAAGTTCTCGTACCGAGCACGCGACTCGTGCTGCTGATGCTGCTTGTGCATCGGCTCAAGCACTTGCTTCAACCGAGACGCAACCTTCGACTCGATCACTTGCATCAGGTGGTCAGGGTTGAACGGGTCGAAGTCATCCGGCACCTTGCCGGCCTCGGCCGCCAGCTGGTCGACGATGCCGCTCTCCATGAGCGCACGGTTCTGAGCCTCGACCTTCCGCTTCTCCGCGGCCAAGTCCTGCGACTTCCGGGTAAAAGCCTTGCGCATCTCAGCCATTGCGCGCTGCGCTTCCGGCGTTTGCTTTGAGTAGATGTTGTCCCACGACTCACCCTCACGCAAACCCTCCAACTCAGGCTTGGGAGCACGAGCCGCCGCCTCCCGACGCTCCGACGCGAGCCGCGCTTGCTTGGTCTCGTAGGCGGACAGGAGAGTGTTGACCTCTTCCTTGTACTTGTCGCCTCTTGGGTTCCGACGACCAGCATCATCGGGCGTGGCTGCCGCCACTTCGTCTTTCGCTTCCGGCGCTGGCGCGCTTTCAGCAGGAGCCGTGTCCGCCGCCGTGTCCATCGCGGGTGCTGCTGCTTGTACTTCCATTACATCCTCTCCATCATTAGGGCTTCTTCTTCAACCTGCCCGCCCGGTGCAACCGTGACGGACGCCTCGACCTCGGGGGCCGCAGTCATCATTGATGTGAACCGCTCGTCGCTCGCAAGCTGCTTGACCTGCGACGCAAGCATGGCAACGTCCCGATCGTCCTCGATGCCGTCCATGCTGAGGTCAACAGCAGCCCCAGCTTCCTCGCCCGCGTCAGCAAGCATCGCCAGCACCCGCAGAAACTCGCCCGGGAACTCCGTCACGTCCTCGGTGAACTCAGGGTAGTCCCCCTCGAAGCCCGACGCCTCCAGAGCAGCGTTCGTCGCGTCCACAAGCGCGTTCATCGCCGTCTCGCTGAACATCCCTCGGATAGAAGGCAGCTCGGCGTCCAGCATGGACTGCATCTCGTCGCCTGCGGCCTGCATTTCGCCAGCCATTGCGCCCATGTCGGACATTTCGTCCATTTCAGTCGGCATTGCCATCTCACACCTCGGGATTCGGGAAAGTCTGGGCCATTGCCATGCCCGTGCAGCCAGTATCCTCCAACACGCGCTGGTAGGTCTGGATATTCGTCTCGTGTTGGGCATGTTCGCGCGAAACGCGCCGCTGTTCGGCCTCTACCTCGCCTGGCTCGCACTCTCGGAGCCCGCGTTCGGCCATAAGTTGGTTTCTGTGGGCTCTACTGCGGTAAGTTGTGCCCAAGCCCCGGTCGTACCGTCCCTCCCACGCCGTATCACCCCACTTAAGGGCGGTCTTTGCCGGTGCGGAGACAAGCCTCGGGGCCTCACAGCCGCACGGGCATAGTTTGCGCTCCTCGTAGGAGCGCAAAACCTCGACTCGGTAGCCTGAACGGCGGCAGCTGTACTCGTACAGTGGCATCAGATTACATCTCCGTCAGGAAGCATCGCCCGAACCGACCCGGGCTGCGGAATCTCACCCACGCCGACACCCACCCCGCCTGGTGGGGGCGCTCCGGGGCCTGGTGGGGGCGGGGCAGCAGGGGCTGCAGGCTGCGGCGCCGGCAGGAAGTCCTCCGACAGCCCGTAGACGCGCACGACATTCTTCAGAATCACCTCGTTGGGCGTCCCGAGGGCCTGCAGCACCGGAATCAGGTTCATCAGCTCCTGCTTTCGCACCGCCTCGGTCATCGGAGTCGCGCCTGAGTCCTCCGCGAAGTAGCCGAAGTCGCCCTTGAGGTCGTCGCTGGTGAGCACTTCGACCCTGTTGTTGAGCCGGATCATCTCACGATCGTCCCCCAGCAGCGTCGACAGCATGATGGCATAGGACTGGGCCACCTGAGAAATCGCGGCATCGCGCTCTCTAGCCATCCGGCCGATCTCTGATGCCGAGTAAGCCGCCAGGGCGGTGATCTCCGTCGCCGTTGCCTTGGTCGCCTCGCCCCGAGTGAAGGGCGCCATGATGCTGCCGCGCGCAAAGTCGTCGTCGACCTGCTCGGTGTACCGCTGCAGCTCGGGGGGAACTGGATTGTGAGGCACCGGAGCAATCATCCTGCGCAAGTCCTGCCCCTGCGACAGCTCGATCTCGATGAACTCGCCGTCCTGGCCTTGGGCGATCTTACTCATCGCCTCCGGGTCCAGCACACCCTTCTCAACCATCCACTGCCGAGCAGCCCGCCGGATGCCGTTGGCCTGGAACGTGCGAATCGTGTTGACCTCAACCACCTGGTCGTAGACCCGGCGAAGGGCTGAGTACCCTCGAAGGGGCTCGTCGGGCTCGCGCGACATGTAGATCGGGACAATCGGGATGATCGGCCGGTCGCTTACCGTGCGAAACGGGATGCCGTCGAACTTCTCACCGACACCCTCAGCCCCGACATTCATGTCGATGCCGTCGAACAGGAACTCCTTGCCCTCGGCGTAGTCTGGAGACCACACCAGCAATCGGTCGTCGGTCAAGTCGTAGAACTCGACCACCAGCACGTAGTCGTCGACCGCCCTGGAGATGGGGTCTTCGTCTCGGCGCAAGGCCGGCGCGTCGTCGTCGTCGTCTTGGTAGTCGATGTACCGCTTGAACGTCCGCTTGGAGTAGTCTTTGTCGCCGTACCGGGCTCGCGCGTCCTCGATCGGGACGTAATACCGGTGGCCGACGTACCGCTGCGTCTGCCAACTGCCGGCCGCCTCATCCACAATCACGTCCCAAGGGCCGACAGGCGTTAGTTGCACGCGTCGCAGCGGGTCCTTTGCGCTGTTCGGACTGAGCTTGATCGCAGCCCAGGGGTAGATGAGAGACTGGCGAAGCGCGTCCTCCAGCTCGCGGCGAGCATCCAGCAGCCAAGCGTTCACCACCTCCTGCGTCAGCTCCGGGTCGCCGTGACCTCGAAGGTCTGGCTTGAGCACCACCGCCGGGTCGCGAACGAACAACGAGGCCACGAACGACTCAATCAGCTCGTAAGCCCGCGAGGTCTCAATGAGCAGGTCCGCGTCGTAGGACATGTTCCGCTGCCAGTACCGCATCAGGTACGCGTTTCGCAGCCGGCGCATCTCCGGGCGCCGATCGCGCCAGTACGCTTCGTGGTCGGAGTAGATGCGGCGTACCATCTGGGGGGTCATCATGTGCTGGTTCTCCATGGGAGCGCCTGGGACTTGATCCGAGCGACCTTGCGCTCACGGATGAAGTCCTCCATGTAGCCCGCTTTGGAGTCGCGACGGTGCGAGAGCGGGGCACTACGGACACAACGATAGGCGAGCGCGAGGGACACGGCAAGGTCGTCGTGCAGCCCAGTGGGGGCTTGTGGCGTCACCTTCCGAACCTCCAGCCCGCGCAACTCCTGTAAGGTTGACTGGTCGAGCCTGAAGATGATCCCCGCCTTCACATGCTCCCGGAGGCACTCGAAGGCGTCGAGCTTGCTCCGCACCGTTGTGATCCAGGGCTTGCCGCGGGCATTCTTCCACAACCGCTTGTACCTCAGCCGGTGAAGCTCGTTGAGAACGACGTAGCCATGGTTGTTTGCCTCGCACAGCACGAGCGCGCTGTTGTACCGGCGAGCGAGAATGGCGACCTTGGCAGCCCAGTCCACGGGCGACATCTGGTTGGACCGCTCCAAGTACACCGGCTGCATGTTCGTCAGCGACACGATCGAAAGCGCCGAGTAGTCCTGACCCACGCCGGCCGCGACGTCGACCCCCATGACGTACCCGCACTCATCCTGGGGCTCCTCGAACTCCCGCGCAGGAGAGTCGAACCACACCATATCGATCTGGTCGAGGTCTCGCGGGTTGAAGTACGTCGACTCTCGAGTCAGAAACGCGTCGTCCAAGCAGCCCGGGTACTCGCGCTTGAACTTGTGCGTGCCGAGCGAGGCGACCTGCTGACGGCGCCACCACAACTGCGCGTCGTCCAGACCGTACCGCTCCGACAGATCTTCTTCTTCAAGGTTGCGCTCGAAGTCCTCGGGGATGCGCTCGTCACGGTACGGCTCGTGCTGCCACCACCAGTACGTGAACACAGTCCAGCCGTTGTCGGGAGCCCCCTCGATGAGGCGGTGGAAGTCGTCGCCTGGTGCGTTGACCGTGGACTCGATGATGAGCGGCCCGTTGCCGACCGTCGACATCGACTGCGCAAGCACCTCGCCCGCGTCCGTGTAGAACGCGAACTCCGACAAGTGCGCCCCGCTGAACTCGAACGAGCGCGTGCCGCCCCGACCGCCCGTCGTGAAGCTGGAGAAGCCGGCGAGGGTGTCGTTGAAGATCGTGTCCTCCGCACTGTCGACCGCGAGCTGGCGGTGCAGTGCCGAAGGCAGCTCGTGCAACCACCGACGATCCATCCGGCGTAGGTTCCGGGCTGACCGCTCGTGGAAGCTCAACACCGCATACGTCAGCGGGTTGGGGCTGGTGTACGACCGGTGGAACTGCCAGGCACGCACTGCCGTCGAGATGCCGACCTGCCGAGCCTTGATAACAATGACCCGGTTCGTCTCGTCCATCAGCTCCCACAACCGGCGCTGCGCAGCATTCGGCTCGAAGGGAACGAACTTCTGAAGCTGCTTGTGCTTGATGCGGAGCATCTGACAGAAGTGCGAGCGGTTGCCGAGCAGGGACGCGACATCTTCCCGAAGGTGCGCCGGGACTGTGTCGGGGACGTAGGGCTCGGTCACTTCTGTACGAGCTGCAACACGTTCGCAAGGTCATCGAGCTTCTGCTCGTCCACCTTGTCCTCGTCCAGACTGCCCGCTTTGCGTGCGAGGTCGAGTACCTTCCACGCTGTGGCAGTGATGGCCTGGTTGACCTTCATCGTCCCCCGGAGGGTGCGCTCGATGCAGGCGATGGCGTCGGGGGCGAGCTTGAGTAGTGCGGTGTCGATCTCTTGGGGTGACATGTGGCCTCCAACTTATTTGTAACACACGCGCACTTGGATTGGGCTCCCAAGGGGTGGTAGCGAGGGACCCGGCATCCGGGGGGTCCCCCCTCCTGGGTCGCACCCGCACCCGCGCCTGCACGCACGCGCCCGCGCACCCACCCGCGTAACGCGCGCCCGCGTAGGCACGTGATTGACGTGCTGGCGCACCTTCTCGCTACGGGTGCAGGGTCTACGGGCTACCCTGCACCTTGAGAAGGTGCTGGTCATGGGGCTTCTCCCCTTTCGGGTGCAGGGTGCAGGGTACATTAGATATTAGTGGAGTAATCACTACACAGAATGAATGGCATTCATTCCGAGAGGTGAAGGGGGCGAAAAGTCCAAGGCACCCCGCACCCTGCACCCACCTGGTTCACCTACTGACGGGTAGGTTTTGGCGAGAAGCACGACCAGCACGGGCGAGCAGGACACCCACCCCAAACAGTCTCAGAAAAACCTTCCCACCACCCAGCGGTACATGCTACACCACTGGTGCCAGCCGTACCAACCGACCCAACGGCACCCAGCGACCCAGCCAACCCAGGACACACAATGACCCTCGCCACAACACACAGTCGCCACAGCAACAGCCACCAGTGGGCGGCGCTCGCCCACCCTGACGGGGCATGGTTTCTGAACGGCACACCCTGCCGACTCGTCGGTATCCTTGGCTGCGGTTCCGGTGTCTGGCATGCCGACGTTTGGCCAGATGAGCGCCCCACCACATGCCAGCTGGATGCAGCTGCACGCCTTGGCCTTACCGTCCGCATCTGCGACGAGGTGACAGTGGAGCACGCCTTGCGATCCTGAGTAGCTGACGAGACCGGAAGGTCGAAACGTCCCACACGGGACGTCCTACTCTCACAAGAGGACACACAATGCCTACCAAGAACCAGCAATTTGCCTCCCTTGCATCACTGCACCGCAACCCAGACACGGCCGACGGAGCCCGCATCTACCGCGCCCTTCGTCGCATCGAGTGCCGCATGTCACGGGCTGCAGAAGATGCCTGCACTCCGCGCGGTGCATCCCGTTACGCCGAGCTGGAACGCGTTGCCGAGAACCAGGTGATGAATTTGTTCGGTCGAGTGCTACCCGTTGACGGATTCTTCTGCAATGGAGACCCCCGCGGGTACGCTTTGAAGCTGTGCAACGATGCAGTCACCATCCCTGAGGGCATGGCTACGGATTGGGGTGGCTACGGCATCCTTGCGCCCGAACCTTCTACGCTCCGGGGTGCGTGATGGAAGCCGTCGAGATCAAAGGCGCCCCCTGCGTTTCCATCTCCATCCGTCTGCGGTACGATCGCAACGGCAACAAGTTCTACCGGGTACAGCTCGCGGCGCATGGAGGTGGCAAGCGTTTCGGCTGTGCTGCCTTCAACCCCATGAAGGTTAACGCCTCTAGCACAACACCTAACGAGGCTCTTGAAGCCTACGTGTCTCGTATCGTGGAGGCTGTTGGCGCGTCCACTTGGTGGTCTGGCCCTTGGGTCCTGGCGTACTCAGGCCAGCAAAAGAGCGGCAGCCACCGCCTGCCTTGCTGGGTGGCTATCTCTATGGGGGGTGTGCAATGACCGCGCTTGCCTTCAATCTCCGGCACACCGATACCCACGTTCAGTATGCATTGTGTGACTGTTGCAGCGCTGGCGTCGCCAATGACGACTGGACCCACTTGGACGCACAGCCCGAGATGGCCGACGAGAACCACGCGCGCATCGGTGGAACCCTTGAGCTTCTCGGGTGGCTGACACCACTCAGCCCGTACGACCCGGGAGGGTACTGGACGTGCGAGATTTGCTGGGAGACCTGCATAGGCTCGGGGCAGGTCTGGGAGGGTGAACGCAGGCGCGGGTAGCTGACGAGGTCGGAAGACCGAAACGTCCCATCCAGGGACGTCCTACCCTAACCAAAGGACACACATGAACACCCCTTGGAATACCCCGGCAGAACTGCGCTCGGCGCTTCTTCTCGACTTACTCGACCGGTGGGAGATTCACTGCGACGAAACCCCGGTATCCGGTGGTCGCTTTCGCTGGGATGAGAACGCCCGCGAAGCACTGCACGCCGCCGGTCCAGAAGCTCCGGCCGTCGTGTCGGTAGAACGTCTTCTCGCCATGGCGTGCGAGTACCTGACTCGCTTCCCCTCCGACCGTGGGAACGCAGCATGAACCGCCACGAACGAGACTTCATCGAGAGCGCGTGCGGGGCTATCGTGCTCGGCGCTTTCATCTTCTTCCTGATGTCGCTGCCTTGCTGAACAGCCACGCCCGTGCGGCCCGTCGTCTGAACCAGCTGGTCGGGCGGCGGGCTTCTGCCGGCTACCTCTTCGTCGGTCCAGTCGTGGCTGGCTGGCTTCCTGTTCGCCTCTCGGGCCGCACGGCTACCGGCGTGCGCTGGCTTGCCATGTCCGGTCGCGCTCGCTTTCGCTGGACTCCTCCGCGCGCATGGTCGACCGCGTGTGAGAACCTGACACCGTCCGAGCTTGACCAGCTCACCCAAGAGTTCTGGAGGTCGTCGTGCCAGTAGCTTTGTACATCGACAGCACGCGCGGACCCTACCCGGTGCATGTGGGCCAGGCCCTTACGTCTGCAATGGACGCCGAGCACGACGCGCGCACGTATGACGGCCCGCTCGCGGTTGTCGCTCACCCTCCTTGCAAGGACTGGGGCAGCTTCGCACACTGGTCGCTACCCGATGCCGACCGCAAGTCCTGCGGTCCTCGCGCGGTCGCTCAAGTGCGGGCGTTCGGAGGTGTGCTCGAACATCCTGCCCGCTCGCGGTTGTGGATTGAATGCGGACTACCCCGCCCGGGCGAACTGCCCGACAGCCACGGGGGCTGGACACTGGAGGTCAACCAGTGCGACTGGGGACACCCGGCCCGCAAGAAGACGTGGCTGTACATCGCGGGTGTGGCCCCGCACGAACTGCCCCCCATCCCTCCAGCCCGAGAGCCTACACACGTCATCGCACCATCGAAGACACCACAGGCGCGGGCTGCTGCCCGTGGCCGACACATCCCAAAGAGCCAACGACACCTGACACCACCAGCATTCGCCTCGTGGTTGATTGAACTTGCAACGCGCGTCGAGCGCAACCGGAGCACACACCATGTCCACATCTGACGTCCGTCCTCGCATCCCTGCTTCCCTCGCTCAGCTGCTACGCACCGCTGCAGCCCTCCACCAGTGCCCCACGATCGGCGCGTACCTCGATACTGTTGTGCGTCCTATGGTACGAGCTGACATCGCCCGGCTACTCTCGACCGACCCGACCCTGGACCTGGCCGCCCCGCCTGCGCCCGAGGTTGTGGTTCCGACCGCGGCTGTGGAATGGAGCGCGAAGTGAATCAAGACAGCCGAGTTGCGCGGGTGTGGCCGACCGCCCCGCCCGACCTGACCTACGTGCAGCAGACCCTGACGGGTGGCACCTACATCTCGACCGGGCTGTTCCGCCCCAACCAGGTGGACGCTCGCGGTCGTGGCCGCACGATGGAGAATGTGCGCAGGGTCACGTCCCTGTTCTTCGACATCGATCTGCTCGGGCTGTACGATGCCGCGCGTGTGGCTCGTGGCACCGTGCTCGAGACCAAGGTGGCTGACCGCAAGGCCAAGCTGTACGCCGAGAAGCCCGCGGTTGTGGCTGCGTTCCGCAGGCTGATGCGCAACGAGTTCCTGGGCATCATCGAGGACGTGGTGGGCCAGCCCCCAACCCTGGTCATCGACTCGGGCTGGGGCTACCACGCTCACTACGCCATCGCCCACGAGATGCAGGCCGAGAAGGTCGCCCTGCGTGGCATCGCTGCCGCCATCATCGACGAGGCCAACCGTCGGGCTGCTGACCGTGCTCGAACCATGACGCCGCCCCTGCTGTACGACTGCGCCTTCGACCCGACCCACGATGTCGGCGCCCGGCTCGCCCGTATGCCCGGGACCCTGAACACCAAGTGCCCCGAGCAGCACCGCAACGTCGAGGTTGTGGCGTCCAGCCCGACAGCCCTCGACCAGGAGGCGCTGCTGTACCTCCAGCGGGAGTACGTGCGGCAAGCACAGCTCCCCAACAACGAGGCACCCACGGGTGTCGACGTACCCTCGCCCGCCCGACCCAAGCAGTCGCGGTCCATCGACGCGGACTTCCGCTCGATGTCCCTGCCCGACGGTCGAGGCTGGCAGCAGATTGCATTGAACTTGGCCCCCGGCGACCGCCTGAAGGTTGTGTGTCCGTTTGGCGGATCGACCGTGGGGTCAGGTTTCTTTGCCTGCGAACCTGATGGGAGGGTGCGCTACTACAGCGGCCCGACCGACACGACGTACTGGAACACGTACACGGCCCCGGCTCGGCTGGGTCGGGCTGACCTCGTGCGAGGCCCCGACAAGAAGGGTGTGCCCGGCCCCATCCTGAAGACCATCACCAACCTGCTGCGCATGTTCCGAGACGACGAGCAATTCAGCCTCTGGTACGACAGCTTCAGCGAGCGGGAGATGGACGGTAGCCGGCAGCTGGCAGACACGGATTGGATTCGAGTGCTGTCGCACATGGAGCTGGTCTACCAGTGGAACTGGCGGCCCGGGAAGGACCAGGTCTTCAGCATCATGGAGTACATCTGCAAGGAGAACACCCGCAACCCCGTGCGCGACTACATGGATGGGCTGGTGTGGGACGGCGTGCCTCGCATGGACCGCTGGCTGACCGAGGTGTGCCACGTCGAGGACAGTGAGCTGCACCGGACCTACTCGCGGAAGTGGCTCATCGGTGTGATGGCTCGGCTGTACCTGCCGGGTTCGAAGAACGATTGTAGCCTCCAGTTAGTTGGGGCTCAGGGGTTCGGGAAAAGCACCGTGTTCCGGGCGTGGGTCGACATCGAGGGGCTGCCCGGCCTGTTTACCGATAGCCGCATCAACCTGAAGGATAAGGACAGCTATATGACGCTGTATAGCTGCCTTATATTCGAGGACCAAGAGGCAGCCAGCCTTTCCGGCAACCACTACCAAGCGCACAAGGCGTTCATGAGCAGCCAGGAGGACCGGTTCCGCAAGCCCTTCGGGCGCAAGGTCGAGACCTTCAAGCGGCACACCGTCATCGTCTCTACCTCCAACGAGGTGTCCACCCTGCGCGACCCCTCGGGCGACAGGCGCTGGTGGTGCGTGAGGGTTCCCGACCGCAAGCACGCCAACCTCGACTGGCTGCGGCAGTGGCGTGACCAACTGTGGGGCGAGGCGGTCGTGGCCTTCAAGTCGGGCGAGGCGTGGTGGCTCGACCGTGCGCAGGATGCGCAGCGCGCTGTCGCCAACAACGACTTTCGCTACCACGACTGGTACACGCAGTGCGCGCACGTCGTTGCTGCTGCCAACGGGGGGGGCCGCAAGAACGGCTTCACCGTCGGACAGTTTGCCAAGGCGATCGATGAGCGCATCGACATGTACCGGGCCGGTCGGAAGCTGTCCGCTGCACTCCAGAGCGCAGGCTTCCAGCGGCTTAGGTCCCACGGGGTCACGACCTACTTCACCGAAGGCGAACACCGCCACAACGACAACGGGCTGCTGTCCATCCAAGGACTCACCCGCACCTCGGCCACTATTCAAGCGGTCGTGGGCCACTGGTCCGACGACATCGCACGCTGACAACAACAAGAGGACACATCATGGAACTGTTTGAACAATCCGACAACGTGAACGAGCTGTACAAAGCACTTGCCACCGCCCAGTCAATGCTGGGTCGGGCCGACAAGGACGGCAAGAACCCGCACTACCGCTCCCGCTACGCCACACTCACCTCGGTTATCGAGGCAGTACGCCCAGTCTTTGCCGAGCACGGGCTGTCCATCCAGCAGCACCCGCACTTCGACGACGGCATGGTCAGCCTCACCACCGTCATTGGCCACGCCTCGGGGCAGTGGACCCGGTCGGTCGCCTCGGTCCCCATCGGCAAGAAGGCGGACAGCCACGCCTTCGGCTCGTGCGTCAGCTACCTGCGACGCTACAGCTTGGCCTCGGTCGCCTGCCTCGTGCAGGACGACGACGACGGCAACCAGGTCGCACACATCCAGCAGCGCCGACAGCCCGCGGCCCCTGCCCAGCCGGCCGCCAAGCCGCTCGACTACGACGAGCTTGCCCGTCAGGTCACAAGCCACGACGTCACCTACGAGGAGCTGTTCGCGTGGTGCGACGCCCACGGTCGAGGCGACCCCGCCCGCTACAACCGTGGACGGCAGCAGCAGCTGCTCGCATGGCTGAGCAAGGGCGGTGCGAACACCGTGCAGCAGTGGGCCATCGACAACGCATTGGCTGGGGGTGAGGGATGAGTGACTACGTAAAGCACAAAAGCCCGTGGCTGCCCGGCATGATGGTCATAGACCATGGCCGCTCGCGACGCGGCAGGGTGCATAGCTTTCTGACAGGGTCGTCAGGGGACTTCTTGGTCTGCATCAGTTCGGGAGCACTCGGCTCGACCACCCTGCTTCATGGTCTCGCGAACTGGTCTGTGGAGGTTGGCAACTGGCTGTCTGCCGACATCAGCGATGAGACCACCCGCCGGCTGATGGACAGCCTCAAGGCCGACGGGGGTGCAAAGTGACCCGGTCACACGTTGCCCTTCTCATCCTTACCCTCGCCCTCGGCCGTTGCAGCTACGAGGCAGGCCTCCGCAAGGGCTCCGAGGATGGCTGGTGGTCGTGCATGGCTGAACACGGGGAGGTCGCATGAGCCCCGGACAAGTCATGTTCCGAGCCGTCTGCGCTCGTCTGGGTCTCGACCCTGAAGCCCGGGGCACCTTCACCAAGGTGGTCGACGAAGGCCGCCGCCTTGGCCTTTGCCATCACTCAAACTTGTCCAAGTGGGCAACCGGTCAAGCGCACCCAAGCCGGCGGAAGATGCGCCAGTTTGAAGAGGCCTTTGGGTTTCGCCTGGTGACCACGTGGGAGGTCGCGTGAGCGCCTTTCTCATCGGGTCAGTGTGTGCATTCATGCTCGGCTACATGCTCGGCTATTCGTTTGGGAAGGCTTCCCAATGACCGCAATCGAACCGCCCGCACCCGACGCACCCGCCGAGGAATGGGGGGCGTTCGCCACTCGGATTCCCGACTGGCGCTGGCCCTGGACGTGTTCTGTCCTTTTGTCCTTTTGCCCTTCGCTGCCGGGGTACGTGTGGCTTGAAGGGGAGTGGCGCTACACGGACGACATCAGCCCAGTCGCGCGGTGGTCGAGGATTCGAGCCATTCCCGACCCCGATCACTGGGCCTGGGAGGGGTGGCTGTTGCGGCTCATCGGGGATGAGCGTTGGCGCATAGACTTAGACTATGTGGGCGAGTGGTCATTCTGGGTGAACGGGCCGCCCGAAACTCATGGGACCGGGCACCTCAACCATGTGGGTGAGTCTCTCGGACGCGCGTGCATCGCCGCCGCCGCCTCCCTCGGCAAGTGGCCTGGAGGTGAGGGATGAGCCGGGACGACAAGCTCCTCCGACTGTCGGGCCTGTCGGCTTTCGAGCTGAAGCTCGCCCGCCTGCTGTGGCCCGGCCTTGCGCTGACGATGACCGTCGAGAAGGAGGCCAACTACTACCGTCGCTCGTGGGCTCAGATGCCTGAGATGTCACGGGTCGCACAACTGCAACGCGAACGAGAGGTGCCCAATGATCGTCGCGATTGACCCAGGCCCACGCACCTCGGGGCTGGTGGTGTACGACGAGGGCAACATCCTGCGCGCCGAGAAGGCCGCGACCCTGGACGATGTGCGCGAGTGCATTCAGTGGCGCGCGTGCGAAGAGCTGACCGTCGTGTGTGAACGCACGCAGGCTGGCCCCCCCTCGACGCAGGTGGTGCTGACGACCGAGGTGGTCGGCCGCATTCAGGAGATGTGCCACCGCTACGGCATCGACCTCCACCTGTACTACCGACGCCAAGTTCTCCAAGCACTCAACTGCGCCCGCAAGGGCAACAAAGACAGCCTCGTTCGCATGGCCTGCATCGAGATGCACGGCGGCGACAAGGCGACAGCCATCGGCAAGAAGGCCAGCCCCGGCCCGCTGTACGGCGTCTCTTCCCACGCGTGGCAGGCACTTGGGCTGGCCTGCGCGCACATCATCTACACAGCCCAGGAGTAGGACACATGGACACAACAACAATGACAGAAGCCGAGTACCGGCTGCTGCCCGCCATCAACTACAGCAACCTCAAGCACATGCGATCCAGCCCGCTACACTTCCGGCACAAGGTGGAGGTGGGCGACGAGCCGGGACTGAGCGAGAAGCTGGCAGTGTACCGGGCCATCCACACCCTGGTGCTTGAGCCCTTCATGTTCGATGAGGAGTACGCCGTCTGTTCCATGCGCCGCGACAAGCGCACGAAAAAGTACCAGGAGTTCCTGGCTGAGAACGAGCGCAAGTCAATCCTCTCCGAAGCCGAGCACGAGCAAGCCGTGGCGGTTTCCGAGGCGGTCAATGACCACGAGTGGGTGCAGTGGATGTTGGGGCTGCCCGGCACCTCGACTGAGCAAGTGCTGGTGTGGGACGACAGCAAGGCCGGCGCTTGCAAGGGCAAGGCAGACATCATCCACTACAGCCCCGAGCAAGGGCTCATCATCGCGGACCTTAAGACCACACGGTCGACCGACACCCACCACATCCGCACGACAGCAGGACGCTCGGGCTGGCACCTCCAGTTCGCCCACTACCTGCAGGGTGCCGCCCGACACTTCGGCATCAAGCTCGACGAGGTGCGATACCGGGCCTTCACCGTCGTGGCCGAGGCCGCAGCCCCGCACGACGTGTCTGTCGTAGAGTGGGGCGGAGCCACCCTCGACGCCGGCTTCATCCTTCACCGCTCACTCCTCGACCGTCTTGTCGACTGCGAGGACAACCAAGCGTGGCCTGGTCGCGCTTCCCACCAAAGCCTGGACCTTCCAGACTACCTACTCTGAGGACACCAATGCCTGCATACATCACAATCACAGCCCGACTGGCGCGCGACCCTGAGTTGCGCGAAACCCCGCACGGCAAAAGCATCTGCGAACTCACGCTCCCCAACGACACCGGCTACGGCGACAACAAGCTCACCACCTGGTGGCGCGCCTCCATCTGGGGCAAGCGTGGAGAGAATGCCGCCAAGTACCTGCGCAAAGGCAGCTGGGTCACTGTCACCGGAGAGCCAAGCCTGCGCAAGTACAGCAAGAAGGACGGCACCGAAGGCAGCAGCCTCGAAGTCAACGTCCACGACTGGGGCTTCTGTGGACCGAAGCCCGAAGCTCAGGGGCAACAGGACCGGCGCCCCAAGCCGGCACCCCGCGCGTCTCGCCCCGACGGGTGGAACCGCGAGCCCGTGCAGGGTGACATCCCGTTTTAGTCGGAGCTGTACGGCTCGTAGCCCCCACCACGGGGAGCCCATAGCATCTGCCTCCGGGGGGTCGAACCCTCGGGGGCCAACCCGACATGGACGTGCCCCCCCCTCGACGGAGCATAGGCGATGACCTGGTCGTAGTCGAGGACGCCCTGCTCACGCAGCTCTTCGATGCGGTCAGCCAAAGCTGAGGACGACATGCGCCGCACCTTGATGTCAGCCGCCAGCCCGAGCATGTGCCTGGATGTGCGCGACCCACCCACTGCCTTGTTGACGTAGGGGCTGCGGTAGCCGCTGGTCACACGCACTGGCTGGCCGAGGTCGTTGCGCAGGGGGTCGAGCAGGGTGTGGACCAGCCGCCCCAGGTTGGCGTAGGCGTCGTCAGGGGGGACGTTGCGCAGCCCCGTGCTCGTGCGGGTCAGCTCCCGCAGACTAAACCACTGCCCGAGCATGGTGCTACGCGGCATCGTCGGTGTCCGCAATGGCGAGCACGGTGGCGCCGAGGTCGAGAAGGTCAGCAGCCAGCTCGCGCAGTTCGGCCCGGGTGTAGCCACCTCGGCCCAGGCGTATGGCCTTGGCAACGAGGCGCACAATCCGACCGACGGGAACCGAGGGGGCAGACCGCAGTACGTTGTCCTTCACTTCTTCCTCCGCTTGGGCTTGAAGCCGCCCTTCTTCGCCTTCATCTTCGCGTATGTCTTCGTCGAGATGGTGCTGTTCTTCTTGCTTCTCGACGTGCCCGCCTTCTTGCGCTTGTTGATGTTCGCGTACAGACCCTTGGGCATGGCTACCTCCTGCTCTTCTTGCCGCTGCACTTCCACCGCTTGCGCGACAACCGCAGCGGGCTGTTGGGGTTCTTTGCCGCCGCGGGCGACTTCTTCATCTGGCCGGCAGACCGGGCACAGTAGGCGTCGCCTTTCGAGGTGCCGGGCTTGACCCTCGGGCCGCCGCCCTTCGCCTTACCGGCCTGACCGTAGGACACCTTGCGCTTCCGCCCGGTCTTCTTGTCGGTGTAGGTCTTGGCCCGGGCCTTGCCCTTCGCCGGCTTCACTTGTTGGCCATCGAGTCGAGCTTGCCGTACAGTCCACCGACCTTGCGCTCGATGCGGGCCGAGGTCTCGCGACACTCCTGCATCTCAGCCAGCCACGCATTGCGGTCGGCTGCATGCTCGTCGATGAGGCGGTCGACCTG
>Ga0209337_1000417_pt1 | contig 34315 bp, 46 predicted proteins | sample LinPmetageLP53_FD_184044 | JGI IMG/M metagenome (GOLD analysis project Ga0209337, IMG submission 184044) | Marine viral communities from the Pacific Ocean - LP-53 (SPAdes) (version 2) | ecosystem: Environmental > Aquatic > Marine > Oceanic | place: Pacific Ocean | collected 2010-02-08
GGTACACGCTTCACAAGTGTTCACAAAGGGTAACGCACCAAAGGGAAAAGAATGCAAGGCTCAATCTCGTGGCAATGCGTGTGGACCATGTCGCGCTTGTTGGGACCATAGCGTGCCATTGATTAGTTACCCTAAACATTAGGGATTGTAAAAACTAGGGCATGGTGTAAGCTGTGCCCTATCTTGTGCAATCTTGAAACAACGAGGTAAAAAAAATGACAGTATCCTATGCGCCAATATTTAAGTTCGACGGCGACGAATACCATGGCAATTCACAACGCTTCGCCACCCAACAAGAGGCGTATGACAGTGCGCAGGACCGTTTCCGCGTGTGGACCATGCCCACCGGCTTCAGCACACGCGCCACCAGTGACCCTGTAAACTATCGTCGGAAGTATGGTTCTGACGTATCTATTAAAACTAATATAATCGGGGACTGACATGAGAATTCTGATAGCGTGCGAATATAGCGGAAAAGTCCGAGACGCATTCGCCAATCTGGGACACGACGCCACATCGTGCGACATACTGCCCAGCGATGCGCCGGGAAAGCACTATCATGGCGATGTGACAGACATCCTTAACGACGGCTGGGACATGATGGTTGCGTTTCCGCCGTGCACTCACCTCGCTGTTAGTGGTGCGCGATGGTTTGCTGAAAAGCGTGCGGATGGTCGCCAACAAGCTGCGCTAGACTTTGTACGCTTGTTAATGGACGCGCCAATACCGCGCATCGCAATTGAAAATCCGGTAAGCATCATCAGCAGTCACATACGTAAACCAGACCAGACTATACAGCCGTGGCAGTTTGGGCATGGTGAGACAAAGCGCACATGCCTTTGGCTTACAGGACTTCCCAAACTAACGCCCACGGACATTGTCGAGGGACGCGAACAACGCATCTGGAAAATGCCACCAAGCGTAGACCGTTGGAAACTACGCAGTCAGACATATCAGGGAATTGCCGACGCAATGGCAAACCAATGGGGACAATAATGGACGACCATACAGAAGCAGAAGAAATTGAAAACCAGGCTCGCGAGTGCAAGCGCAACGGACACCGCGACACTGGTAGAGGTGAATGCGCCTACTGCGGGGAGTTTTTAGACGACGATGATTGGAATTAATACTATACACCATTGTGATCATCGTGTACTTTACACTCGACCAACTGTTAACAATATTGTGGGAGGATGACTAACATGCACGACAGTAGAAACCCCATCTGTTACCATTGCTGCAAAACGGCAACCATCCGGGAACAAGATAGACTAATATGCGCTATCTGTTGGATGTTAAAATATAGGAGCACTAAAACATGATTTTTGAGCAGCTTGATGCTACTTTTATGCTGGCGACACTACTTAAAAGTATATCCATTTTATTAGCCACCGTCGCGGTTGTTGTAATATTTTTCTACATTTGCCAAAACTTTAAGGATGATTAGCACCATGAAAAATTGCACGAGATGTCAGACAATTCTTGAGTTTATCTACACGGTTAATTTTGCAGATCACTATTACTGTCAAAATTGTAACCGCGAGACTGCGTATAACTACGAACTGGTAAGCCAAGATGAAAAATTAGAAGAACTGTACGGAGTATAGCAAGCGATGAGCATCAAAATGGACAATTTAGACGAGATGAACCTCTGGTTTACACTGGTAAATAAGGGATTAGGCATAAAAACTGTTGAGTTTTACCAAGAACTAGCAGACATAAACGGTAAAGCATCGTCTCTGTACTATTTGCTAGAAGCAGCCGAAACCTTCAAGGAATATCTAAGCCAGGCTGAAGATGAGGAGGAGGATTACTTTATGTGGACCAAGGAGGAAATATTTCACTAATCACTTGACAGAATTACAGAGTGCTGTATAATAAACAATATTGAACAATAATGGACTACAGTAGAGATTATACACTTAGTAACAATATTGTTCACTTAGATTTCAACATTGAACAGGAGTGTCAGTAAAATGACTGCCAGAGTTACACAGAAGCAGAAGATATTAAAGCATCTCATGAGTAAAAAGAGTTTGTCTCCCCTGAAGGCTATTGGATTGTTCGGGTGCTATCGCTTGGCGAGTCGTATCCATGAACTAAAAAAAGACGGTTACCCCATTGATACTATCCTCAAGGACGACGGGCAGGGGCGAACCTATGGCTCTTATAAGATTAACTACGAAAAGATGGTGCAGGATGTAGTTGACGAATACAAACGACGACACGTTGCGTAACGTTTGGAAAATATGGTGCAAGGCTATCGGTCAGAAGGCATTTCAAGATGATCTTAGGGCCGATAGAGTTGCCGTCGTAAGAACAGTGTGGGTTGTCCTGCACATCGTAACCTGTTTTTTCATAATTGCACACAACGGTTTTAAAATGAACATGTGGAGTTTATAATGTCTGATATTAAAAAGTGGATGATGGACGTTCAGGAGTTCTGTGACGGTTACTTTTTCGACGCCCCCATTCCAAATGATTTCAGTATCGATGAGGTGGTTGAGGATGTTGAGGCGTTTTTTAATAGTAAAGAAGCATCTAAATATGCGAAAATCTACCTCACTACACCATGAGATGCGCTATTTGTGACGCGCCGCTACCAATTTTGAGCAGTGGCGACATATGCGGAGTTTGCACTTGGCATGTCCGTGAAGCACTCGGATACGTTGATCCCTACGCACCTAAAATAGAACAGGAAAAAATAGATGATTTTATCACAATTGATAGCAACTTTACTCGGAAAAGCGATCAAGATTGAAAACAGTTTTAGGAAGAGGAAGTAGCGATGAAACGAAACGACTGTCTAGACACTGCCAAAGACTTAATTACAGGGCAGCGTGCTACCGACTATGGTTCTGCCTACGAGAACCACGCCCGTATTGCAAGTTTATGGTCCCGCTACATGTCCGGTAAACTAAACCTACAGGTGCAGTTGACACCTATGGACGTGGCGCATATGATGATTCTACTCAAGGTAGCGCGGCTGATGCACACTGGCACCGACGACTGTTACGTTGACATTGCAGGATATGCAGCAATAGCTGCTGAGATGAACGAGGAGTATGCTAGATAATGGAGAGCACTGTTAGCAAGGCGCACCTGCCGTGCGAGGACTGTGGGTCGTCTGACGCTTTATCAGAGTACGACGATGGGCATAGTTACTGCTTTAGTTGTAACCAGCACCGCAAGGAAGACGGGGAGAGCCACAACGTGTCGAATATCCAGGATTATAAGAAACCAGAACAGGACACACTATGGCAGGACCGCAAGATTGGAGGCGCTATCTCGGACTTCTACGAGGTCAAGGTATCTGAAGGTGGTTCTATAACGTACTTTCCCTATTTTGTGGATGGAGTTCTTACCGCCAGTAAAGTTCGTATGCCTAATAAAGCTCACAAAACTGAGGGTGAGTTTACCAAGTGTGACTTGTTTGGAGCGCACACTTTGAAGAAGGCTGCACCTCAGAGAGCTAAGACTATTATAATCACAGAGGGTGAGGCTGACGCGCTGGCAGCGTTCCAAATGGCTAACCGTATACCTCTAGGCTCTACCAAGGTCAGTGATAGTCCTAAGAACACTCTTGTACCCGTACTGAGCATAAAGAGCGGTGCTGCCAGTGCGGAGCGTGACTTCAAGAAGAATTTGGAATTGCTAGAACGCTACGAGCGGGTCTTTATTTGTTTTGACACAGACACACCGGGACGCACGGCGGCAGAGAAGTGTGCCAAGTTATTGTCTCCCGGCAAGGCATACGTTGTTAACTTAGAACACAAAGATGCGTGTGAGTACACGAAGCTGGGCCTACAGAACGAGTTCTTGGCTCACTTGAAAGACACAAACTCCTACACTCCGTCTGGTATCCACAATGGTGCAGACAACTTTGACCGACTGTGGGAAGAGCAGAACATCAAGAGCTTGGCCTTCCCCTTTCCCGGCCTACAGGAGAAGACACTGGGAACCAGGGGCAGGGAGATTGTTACTTGGGCTGCTGGTACAGGCGTAGGTAAATCAAGTATCCTGCGCGAGTTGCAGCACTACTACATCAAGAACACGGACTTAAACATAGGTATAGTCGCGCTGGAAGAGAGCGTAGACCGTACTAGACGTGGCATTCTAGCTGTTGAAGCTAACCTACCTCTACACTTAAACGAAGTATTCAACAAGTATCCGAAAGAAAAAGTTAAACAACACTTCGACAATACTTTGGGAACCGGACGTGTTTACTTGTACGACCATTTTGGTAGCATGAACACCGACGATCTACTGAGCCGTCTTAGGTTCATGGTGCAGGGTCTGGACTGCAAGGTTATATTTGTCGATCACCTTAGCATACTGGTATCAGGTCTTGAGATTATGGACGAACGCAAGGCCATTGACAGGACTATGACACTTCTGCGCCAGCTAACAGAGGAAACAGGCTGCACGTTACACCTTGTAACTCACCTTCGACGACTTGGTTCTGACAAGTCACACGAGGAAGGCGTGGAGATTAACCTAGGACATCTGAGGGGATCACACGGTATTGCACAGATTAGCGACACCGTAGTAGCCTTGGAGCGTGACACACAGAGCGACGATCCAGTGGTGTGTAACACGACGACGTTGCGGGTACTGAAGTGCCGTTACACTGGCGATGTAGGATTAGCTGGTAGGCTGTTCTACGATAAGAAGACGGGACGCATGGACACTATCGAGCAGGAGTTTTGAGTGGCAAAGAAAACTAAATTCGGAACTAACACCTACGTGCCTAGAAACTTAAACAGAAGGCGCGGTAAGCTATCTCCCAGAAATCATACTAAAAATTTAAATAAACACTCTCCATATTCGGGGTCATATTCTAGAAAAAGGGGTCAAGGATGATGGATAAAGATGTATCTTTAGTGGACTCAATGGGTAGTGATTTATCAGTAGTTAACGCAGCCCGTGTTAGTTTCGGTAAGATTAGTACGGAAATTACAGTAGGGGATAAAAAACTTATCGCTTACTTAGCTAAGAACAATCATTGGACACCTTTTGGACACACTAGTATTTCTTTCCACATAACAGCTCCAATTTTTGTAGCTAGGCAGCTTGCAAAGCATCAAGTAGGGCTAGTGTGGAACGAAATTAGTAGGCGATACGTCTCTGAAAAGCCCGACGCTTGGTTTTCCAACATGTGGAGAGAGCAGAGCGAAGATAAAAAGCAAGGTTCTGAAACCTTTGGTGTTATCTCTCAGGGAATTGTAGAGGACATCTACGCTTCATCTGTTGCACACTCTATTGACGCATATACTAGACTACTGAAGTTAAAAGTTTGTGAAGAGCAAGCTAGAGCAGTGCTGCCTCAGTCTACCTATACCGAGTGGTACTGGACAGGCTCAGTGGCAGCGTTTGCACGAGTGTGTAAACTTAGGACAGAGGAAACCGCTCAGGAAGAAACACGAGAAGTTGCCCTTGCAATTTCAGACCACTGTGCTAAACTGTTTCCAGTAAGCTGGAAAGAATTGAATTGCTAGATACACTTGTAATAGACATCGAGACAGATGGGCTGGACTACTCTGTGATCCATTGCCTTGTAACTCTCGATGTTGAAAACAATATTGTCAAGACTTTCCTAACACAAGTAGGTGTTCAGGAATACTTTAACAGTTTTGACAAGATTGTTGCTCACAATGGCTCTTCTTTTGACTTCCCCGCGTTGCGTAAACTGTGGGAAGTTAATGTCCCTGTCTATAAACAGGCGGACAGTTTAGTACTTTCGCGCATGGCGAAACCCGATAGGGAAAAGGGCCACGGCTTGAAAGCATGGGGAGAACGTCTAGGGTTCTTCAAGGGTTCTTACGAGGAGTCTTGGGACCAGCTTACAGATGATATGATAGTATACTGTGAGCAAGATGTTCTCCTCTGTGCTAAAGTGTATGGGATAGTCTGTGAAGAGACCAAGGATTTTTCAGAGAAGTCAATCGCTGACGAACACCGTATGCAACGGTTGGCTACGCACGTTGAAGAAAACGGATTTGCCTTTGACAAGAAACTGGCACACAAGGTTTACTCTAAACTTCTTAAAGAACAAGAAGAAATCGTAGTGCAGATGCAGGACACTTTTGAACCAGAGGTGATACAGCTAAAGACTAAAACAAAACTTAAACCGTTTAACCCGGCAAGTCGTAAGCAGATAGGTGAGAGGCTCATAGAAAAAGGGTGGAAGCCCACAAAGTTTACCCCAACTGGTCAGCCAAAGGTAGATGAAAGCACCTTAGAAGAATGTAAAATAGAAGAAGCGCAGATACTGGCTCGTTACTTTATGCTACAGAAGCGCACTGCAATGATTGATTCCTGGATCAAGGCATGTGGAGAAGCAGATAGAGTACACTGCCACTACCACACGCTAGGAGCCATAACAAACCGTATGTCGTGCTCTAAGCCAAACTTGCAGCAGATACCGTCTCTGCGAAAACCTTTTGGTCTAGAGTGCAGACAGATGTGGCAAGCAGACTACGGAAATATTTTAATAGATACCGACGCCGCCGGTTTAGAACTTCGAGTACTAGCACACTATATGAACGATGCAGAATACACCAAGGAGGTTCTGGACGGAGACATACACACAGCCAATCAGAACATGGCTGGACTAGACACCAGAGACCAAGCTAAGACTTTTATCTATGCTCTGCTCTACGGTGCCGGTGATGCTAAGATTGGTTCTGTAGTTAACGGCACTGCTAAGGACGGTAAGCAACTTCGGGAAAGGTTCCTGTCTAACTTACCAGCATTCTCTCGCCTGAGAGATGCAGTAGTGGCTAAAGGGACATCAGAGAAACGTTTGAGAGCCATAGATGGACGACAAATAGTGGTGAGACATCCACACGCCAGCATCAATACGCTCATTCAAGGTTCCTCTGCTGTACTTATGAAGAGGTGGTTTATGAACACTGCATCTATAATGAGCCTGAAGAATACTGGAGCTAGGCTAGTCGCAATGGTACACGACGAAATGGTTATAGAATGTAGTAAGGAAAGTATTGACTCTGTGTCTGAGTGTGTTAAAATAGCTATATCACAGGTCAATAAAGAGTATAATTTACGCTGCAAATTAGACTGTGACGTACAAATTGGTAACAATTGGAGTGAGATACACTAACATGGTTGCAAGACAAGATTCATACATTGAGGGTAACCTCTACTACACCTATCTGTTCGACACCAAGGACAAGTTTGACCGTTGGTCCTGCGCTGTTTCTTTGGAGGGTGACCAAATTATTCACGTCAAAAAGTTAGGAATTAAACTTAACCAGAACGACGAAAAGTTTAACGGCCTTCCCTATGTTCAGTTGAAGAGCAACTACCAGCCCCAGTTGTATAACAAGGACGGTACTGACTACGATGGTCCGAAGATGCTGGGAGAGGGTACTACGGGTGTTGTGAAGGTCAGTCAGCGCCCTTACGATAACAAGTTTGGCACAGGTGTAACAACGTTTATCGCAGGTGTTAAGTTTACGAACATTGTGGAGTACAAGTCATCCAATGCTGCTTTTGACGACGAGACGGTAGACGATTTCCAGGAGTCTACAGAAGAGGTGGAGTTCTAACCTTGTCTGACTACGGTCACTGGGACGTGAGTCTGGTAGGCAATTTTAACCCTGATGCACATCTTGGGTTTGTCTACCAGATCACTCGCTTGGATACAGGTAAGTCTTACATAGGTTGTAAGCACCTTTGGAAGTTTAAGAAGGGTAGCCGTAAGCGTATTAAAGCCAGCGGGTGGAAGAAATACTGTAGCAGTAGTTCCTACATGGTTCCTGAGATAAAAGAACTTGGCAAGGAAAACTTTAAATTTGAAATACTTATGCTCTGTGACAATAAAAGAAACCTGTACTATAACGAGATGAAGTTACAGGTTGAACTAGGTGTCTTGGAGAGTGATAGTTACTACAATGCCAATGTAGGGGGGTTGCGTTTCTATAGACCCGTTAAGAGTTACCTGAGTGAGGAACTTAGAGACAAGTTTAGAGGAACTAACAACCCTGCCTATAGAGGAACTTTTTATGTAGTCAGACAAGGTAGTACTGTTGTTGAAGAGGTAGTAGATACAACCCTTACACAGTGGTGCGAAGACAACGGTTACGACCATAGACGTGTCTCTGACTTACGTAACGGTAAGCAAAAGTCACACAAAGACATTGTAAAATTGGAGTATGCTGATGAGCAAGAAAACAATTGATACACTTGTACCAGATATTTATAAACTTCTGGACGAGGGTAAAAAAGAGCCTGATAAAGCTGCGCTATTTGAGATGGCGTATACCATGATGGAGGCAATGCGTAAACAACTGTGGTTCTCTACTGCTGAACGCAAACCCGCACTGCGTATGTCTAATCTAGGCAAACCGTGTGATCGCGCTCTCTGGATGGACATCAAGGGAGAACACGAACCAGAGCCGTTTACTCCTGAGACAAGGCTCAAGTTTCTCTTTGGCGATCTTGTAGAAGCTCTTATTCTATACCTTGCCAAGGAAGCTGGACACACAGTGGAGGACCAGCAGAAGCGTATCGAAGTAGATGGTATTGTAGGACACATAGATGCCGTAATTGACGGACACCTCGTAGATGTTAAGTCTGCTTCTAGCTTTGCAATGAAGAAGTTTAAGAACGGTACACTGCCTGACGACGATGCTTTTGGATACATCTCTCAGATTAGTGGCTACGCTAACGCAATGGGCAAGAAGAGCGGTACATTCTTGGCTATGGACAAGAGCGGTGGTGAGCTTGCTACCTACACGCACGAAGACTTAGAGGACACGTCAGCCAGGATCAAGCACGTTAGAGAAATGCTGGCCGTTGACACACCTCCTGATCGACCTTTTAAAGAGGTGGACGACAAGCCCTCTGGCCGTAAGAAGCTAGGTATAAACTGCTCATACTGTGCTCACAAATTTGTGTGTTGGGAAGACAAAGGACTAGAATTAAAGTTTAGGGCGGGACGACCTGTTTTCTTAGTAGGGGACGAGGGTAAGTCAAAAGAAGAGATCGCTCATGGTTTCTGAACAGATACTGTTAGACCTATCGGAAGCATATAGCCCAGACGAGATACTAAGTATAATAGGGTTAGACAATTTTGATTTAGTTGTGCTACTGTACGACAAGATTGAAGAACACATTAACGAGTTTCAACTAAGGCCGGTAGATTATAATGAGTTTTAAAAGTAATGAAAATCCAATGTTCCGCTCTAAGTTTAGCGAAGATATCTTTAAACACAAGTATGCTCACGAAGGGTGTAATAACTGGGCAGACCTTTCGCGTGTCTTAGTTGAAGACGTTTGCGGAAATTATCTTACGGCAGACGAAATCTCAACACTGACTCAAATGGTTACAGAGTTGAAGTTTATTCCCGGTGGTCGCTATCTGTATTATGCAGGACGTGCCAACAAGTTTTTCAATAACTGTTATTTGTTGAAGGCAGAAGAGGACAGTAGAGAAGATTGGGCTAACCTATCTTGGAAGTCTGAGTCGTGTCTGATGACAGGCGGGGGCATAGGGGTAGACTACAGCGTCTATCGCCCCTCTGGGGCCACCCTGAGCAAGACAGGAGGCATTGCATCTGGACCCATACCTAAGATGCAGATGATTAACGAGATTGGCCGTAGAGTTATGCAGGGAGGTTCTAGGAGGTCTGCAATATACGCAAGCCTTAACTGGAAACATAGAGACATTGAGCAGTTTTTAGTTTCCAAGAATTGGTACGACATGCCCGTTGCCAACACTGGCTTCTCTGTTGGACAGATTAAAGAGCAAGACTTTAACTACAACGCTCCTCTGGACATGACGAATGTATCAGTCAACTACGACACCGAGTGGCTTCTTAACTACTGGGACACTGGTGACGTTGGAGATGTGTTTAAGCAGAACGTGCGTCAAGCTCTACAGACGGCGGAACCTGGTTTTAGCTTTAACTTCTTTGATAAGGAAGACGAGACTCTTCGCAACGCTTGTACAGAAGTGACCAGTGCTGACGACTCTGACGTTTGTAACCTAGGTAGTATCAACCTTGGTCGTGTAGAAACACTTCAAGAGTTCAGAGATATTGTAGAACTTAGCACTAAGTTTCTTATATGTGGTACGTTAAAAGCTAAACTTCCTTACGACAAAGTGTACCAGACACGAGAGAAAAACCGTAGGCTTGGCCTAGGTCTTATGGGTATGCACGAGTGGCTTATTAAAAGAGGATACAGGTATGAAGTTACGGAAGAACTTCACAGATGGTTGGGAGTTTACAAAGGCCATAGTGACCATATTAGTTCTGGGTACAGTGATACTCTTGGCATATCCCGTCCTGTCGCTAATAGAGCGATTGCCCCCACCGGCTCAATTGGTATATTGGCTGGTACCTCTACTGGTGTTGAGCCTATTTATGCTGTTGCTTACAAAAGACGTTACTTAAAAGGGCAAAGTCGTTGGCACTATCAGTACGTTGTGGACTCAGCGGCTCAGGAGATCATCGACATCTACGGTACAGACCCTAGTAAGATCGAGTCAGCTATTGACCTAGCAGAAGACTATAAACGACGCATGGCTTTTCAAGCGGATGTTCAAGACTATGTTGACATGTCCATCTCTTCTACAATTAACCTTCCTAAGTGGGGTAGTAAGCTCAACAATGAAGACACTGTTGAAGAATTTACCAATACTTTGGCTAGTTATGCTCACAGGCTGCGAGGGTTCACGGTGTACCCCGACGCATGTAGAGGAGGACAGCCTCTATCTAGTGTGCCGTATTCTGAGGCTGTAGATAAGCTAGGCACAGAGTTTGAAGAAGGACTGGAAACTCACGACATATGTGAGATATCTGGACAAGGTGGGAGTTGTGGAGTCTAGTAAGTGTACAAACAAATGCAAGTTAGACCTTGACCACGAGTATTGTATAGGATGCTTTAGAACAGTAGAAGAAATAAGGCAAGCCTATGAAAACAAAAGGCAGGAAGAACTTCTCAAGAGAGCTTGGAAGAACTTACCTGCCTAGGTTTGTCGCTTAATAGACACGCGGGGGGCCTTGGTTAGCCTCCCAAATATTTTGGTATGTACTCTTTTACCTTTTTATTTCTAGTCCAAGGGAATAACAAAAGTGACTTGAAATATTTTATAAACATAATGTATCTTACTTCTTATGAATCATTTGAACTTCAAAACTTGCTTTTTTAGATCCGCCCTTATGTGCAGCGTATCCGGTAGGAGGATTCTTCATAAGTTTAAATCCTTTACCAGACTTCATCCAGTGAAAACCTTTAGGAGCGTCTACTGCTTTTTTCATAGTAGTCTCTTTCTTTTTTTTACATGTAACCGTTTATATAAGCAAATACCTCATCGCGGCTTGCTGATCTTGGTATTGCCCGATTAGAAGCCTGTTCTGCTCGTACAATCTCGGACTCCTTGGCTATATTATTTCTGATGTACCAGTCGTCCGATTTCTGAGGAACCGTTGCTGCTGCCGGGGTTGCAACTTGTTCCTCTACTGCTGCCGCTGCTTGCTGTTCTCCCGGAGGAACTGTGCCATAAGCGTTAGCAACCTGACGACCAGCCACGTCTAGTGCGCCCAATAGATTTACTGGCATTTGAGCTTGTGTTATAGAACCGTTCTGCATACCGCTAATCATGGACAACAAGTCTGTTACACTTAGTTCAGAATTGTTTGCTGGTGCTGACCCTACAGTGTTGTAGCCAAACGCAGAATACTCTGGTGGAGTTGTAGGACTAGTAGCATTAAGCGAATAGTTTGGGTAAGCTACCTGCATAACAGCGGGACTCTGCTCATATCCAAAAGGATTATCTGTGTAACCTGCGTTCACAGGGTTTGCTGAGTACACGTCTCCCTTAACCTGTTCGTTAATGGCTGCTATTTGAGCGGCATACGGTATTAGACTTCCCATTTTATTTCCTTCATGTTACTTTGAATTTTTAACTATTGATGCACCAAAGTACAAACCAATTATAGCAGATACCAGATGTGTGTCAAGGGGGGTTAATACTAATCCTTTAACCGCTTGCCATTTAACTTCTTCTGAACCCTCAAAGAATAGAAATCCCGGACTCCAAGAAGTGTAACCTACCGTGACACCTATTTCGGGCCAGAAAACTGCTACAACCTTGGGCCAAACGATAACAGCGCCTATTGCTGAGAGAGCAATGATACGGCGTGTCACTTGAAAACCTTTGTTTTCGTAACGCCTAGCTAGGTCAGTGGCCTTAGACTGTGCTGATAGACCCTCTATAGCTCTCTGAAAAGAATCTTGTTTAGCCTTTGCGCTCTGTCCCCACAGTGTCATCACACCGCCCATAAGACTAGAACCCAGCATTGTTACAAGTTCAAGTGGTATCCCCAGCATCTCTTTTATTCCTTCGATCAATAAGTTCTAGAATGCTTTGGTAAATTCTAATAGACAACCAAACAATTGTAAATACACTGGCTATTGCGGGAAGTACATCCATAACCGCTCCGAACGCAACCATGCCAGCAGTGATGTCAATGGGGGTTTTATCGTCCATTACCCTTTACCGAATCTGCTTATAACTCTTTGTGCTCTAGACGTAGTATTCCTATACCAATCTGAATCTTTAGCTTCTTCCTGAGCCTCTTCAGTCTTGCCTTCTTTTAGAAGTTTTAAAGTATTTCTAAAGTACTTTTGTTTATTACTAGGATTTACAACCCCAGCACCCATTTGATAAATTAGTTCAGCTAAAGCGTGTATAGAAGAAGCCCCGGCTGTGCCAGACAACTCTCTGGTTGCTCTTCTAAGAGCGCCCCCCCAGCGGTTTAAACTAATTGCGTCTACGGCACTAGCAGGTAACATGTCCCCTTCTTTAGGAGTTTTACTAAGGCCTAAACTTTTAAGAGCTAGGTTGTTTAAAAGAACCCCACTTCCAACTGTTGGTATTTTCTCTTTCTTACCTTTTTTATCCTTAACTATATAGACCCTGTAGGAATCTGTCTTTGCATCGTAGTACTTTTCACGATCTCTGCTGCTTAATTCTTCTGGTGCCACAAAAGTATTAAAATACTCTTTTACCGGACTAGGTTTTGGCATCCCCGCCACAGCAGACATCAACCCTTTATCTTGTCGGGGTTGGTTTTTTCCAAAACCCAACATTTCTAATATTCCTGCCATAGTACTACCCTTAGAACTTAAAGTTGAGTTTAGCTGTTGCATATAAGTCACTGGAGGAAGGAAACTTTGGACCAATATTAGTGGAAGAAACAGAAGCGTCAAAAGAACCAGCCCCACCCAGTACCGGCGTACTATACCCCACTGTAGGGTTAGCCATTCCTTGAGGCGTGACAGTACCTGAACCATAGAAACCTCCCCCTGGTGCTTGATAGGAGACATTAGCAGACGGGTTCATTGGTGGCATACCACCTTGAGACAACAAGCCCCGTACTGCTGCCATTGGTGACACACCTGTGTTCACATTGACATCCATACCCTGTGGCAACATTTGACGCAACATTGGATCAATGGTGTAACGGCCAAAGTCATCTGCCACTTGGTTAGCGCCCTCAACAACAGTGCGACCAGTGTCGATAACAGACTCTGGAAGCATCTTACTTATTTCCAGTGCAGCCGCTCCTCCTCCGTAGAGTGCAGCATTGTTTTTCAATCGTGAAAACTCTTGACTAGCTACTGGAGTGCTTTTAACTGCGTTTTTAAAATCTTCAAAAAAGTCAGCCATTACCTTGATCCTGCAATTCTAGAGCCTTCGGACAAAGAAGTCTGTGAGTTTGGCACGCTTACACTCTGTTGACCAGTTGCCTGTATAGCCCTAATAACATCTGCCATAGCTGTACCTAAAGTTGCGTCTTGATACTGAGACACGGTTGCTTGTTGCTGTTGCTTCTGTAAGTCTTCGTCAGACTCTCTTACAACTCTAGGAACAATGGGAGTACCCTCTGGTGGCAAGGTTGTATCAGCTTCGTTCATGTAAGAGGCTACTGAAGCTGCTAGTAGACCTGTACGACCGCTTAGAGTTGCTCCAGCGGTTTTACGAGCTTTACTAACTGCTGATCCAACGTAAGGGGCCATTAATGTGTTAACCTCTTCTTGAGACTTACCACTAGATATAGCGGCCTGTACTCTTTTCCAACCAGGTTGTCCCGGCCCAAACCCTCTCATAGTATACATAAGTGTGAGTGGCTTTAGCGTAGATAGGAGATTACCGTTAATAACACCTCGGGTAGCTGCTATAGGAAGACCCGCTGCACTAATAGCACCAGCGGAAGGGTCGATGTTTAAAGCACCTTGTATTGTATTAGCCATGTCATTCATTGGCTTGTAGTACTTAGGTCCAAGAAGTTCTTTAAGAGCTTCGGGAGAAGCGTTGTTGGCAGCTACAATGTCGTCAGCCCAACTTTTCATAGATGCGTTTCGCTGGGCAGCTTGTAAACCACCAAACTTTAATACCTTTGAATACATCTCTGAATAGAAAAGTTCGTTGTAAAACTCTCCTGCTTTTGGATCGACAGATTTAAGGTTTCTAAACTGAGCAGCGGCTGAAGCTAGGTCAGATTTAGACACGTTTGAAGCAACGTTGCTTACATTGTCTACAAAGTTTCCTGCGTCTTTAAAACTAAGAACGTGACCCAACTTTGCAACACCTTCTGGTTTTCCGTCCGCTAGTTCCCGAAGAGCTTTTTTGTAGTCTTGCATACCCTGTGTGCCTAACAAACGATTAATTGTAGACTTAAACTTAGGAGTACTGTCCGCCCTCTCTAGTGTTCGTATAGCCTTTAAAGCATCCTTAGCATTGTTCCTAAGAGTTGGTAGGTCATTAATAGCAGTCACGTTTAGATCAAACTGATCTTTAATAAAACGCATGTATTGAGAAGAAACTTCTCCTAAAATTTGATCTGTAGTAGCTACGTCTACTCCTCTACCACCAATTGCATCAGTACCCTTCAAGGCTTTATCTAACTGTTCAACAATATCAGTAAAAAGACGGGGCTTACGACCAGCAACTAAATCGTCTACGTACTGCTTAGGAGTTTGAGCACTGGTTTCAGTAATGTTTCGCATTGACTGTTTAAACGGGCTAATAAACTTTCTATACTCTTTATTAACTCTTTTAAGTTCAGCACTAAAACCTGAACTGTATTTATCCAAGGTGTTTAACACTTGTTCAGAAGACAAAACGCCCTTACGTTTTGATCCAGCATCTGAAAATTTAAAGCCACTGTTTGCAGAAAGTTTACGGTTTAGTTGATATAAGTCATTAGCGTTAATGTCTGCTAAATTTTTAGCACCTTTTTCTAAAACTGCGTCGGCAGATGCTTTAAAATCAGGACCAACAATATCATCTGGAATATTTTTAAGAGCAGACCCTTGAGCTTTAGCCCTAGCAACTCCGTCTTTTACCTCAACAGCGCCGTCAATTTTTGCTAAGAAATTTTGATCGATAGATGCAATAAAACTTATAGCTTCGTCAGCATTGCCACTACCCAACTCTTTTGCAGTTTTGTTTAACATTTCTGCAACGTCAGTGTTCTTAACAACGATGCCAGAAAGATTACCCAGATTAAGAGCAGGATTTGGATTTTCAGCAGTTCCGTAAAGTTTAGAACTTTGAAATTGTTTTTGTCCATGAGCCATCTGTTTTGCTAAAGCAGTTTGTATCATTTCTGTAATTTCGGTAACGTCCCTAGCCGCGTTCATTTTAGGGCCAAGCTCGTCTTGTAACTTAACAATACCTTCCAAACCCTTTTTAGCCTGTGCAATTTCAGTTTTAGTTAGGTTTTGTTTAACAAGATCAGCAATTTCAAGCGAACTTCTAGGAAGACCCGTAACAGGATCAACATTTCTAACAAGATTGTCAATCTTTCCTAGAAAATCTACAGCTTGGCCTGGAATTTTATCTCCAAGTTGTTTAGAACCAATTCCTTCCAACACTGTTGCAAACTTGCCAGCAAACGTACCCTGATCGCCAAGCATGTGTTTAATGGTCAGAACTGGTACAATGTCGTCAATGTCTTTAGCAGAGTAACCTGCGTCTTTGAGCATCGTGGTAATACTTTCGCGTGCTTCTATAGCATTCTGAGCAGTTACCGCAACACCTTTGTTTGAGTTACCTTCAGCAAGTTTGGCTCTGGAAATGTTTGAAATTTTATTGGTTGCAGAGCCTAAAGCATTAAGTGGAAGACCTAGCCCAAAGGTTAGACCAGCAACGATAGCGCCTTGAGAACCAGCACGAGACCAAATCTCTCCCGGTGTTTCATGTTGTTCTCCTCGTAGAGCTTGTACTGCTTCCACACCGTAGTTACCAGCAATGTCACCAAGGCCAGCACCTGTCGCCATCGCCGCTGCTCTACGAGTACTAAAGGCTCCTAGGAAACCACGCACGGCTGCACCTGCTGCAACACCTGAGCCGGGAACAAACACCTGTGGTCCTAGAACCTCTCCGACTACGGAAGCTGCACCAATTGCAAGCGCGGGAGCCATGTCTACCAAGTCGTACAATGAGCTTCCAATTTCGTCTACAACAACCTTACGGTCATCTTCAGGCTCAACTCCTATATTACGCAGACCTTCCGGCTTAATAGCAAGCTCACCCCACGAGGTAATTTCCCAGTTACCGGGACCATAGTCGGCATCTGCTGCCGCCTTGATCTCTTTAGTGTTACCCTGAGCTAGAGCCTGTGAGAACCGAGCAGAGGTGTTCTTAACACCACTGGTCAAGTTATACTCACGCTCCACGTCAGAAGTAACACCTTGAAGGGCTGCTTTAGCCGGAAAAGCTCTAGAAATAAGGTTAGTGACTTCACCGTCAGACAACCCTTCTGGAATTTCTACCTGTGTGCCGTCATATAGGCTAATAGTTTCCATTTAATTACCCCGTCTAAACAAAGGTTCGCTTGGAGCTATCAGTTCATCAAGCGGTACACCCATGGCTTCCAGAACTCTACTATCGTTTTGAATATTATTGTTAATCCTAATCAAAAGAGAATTTAACTTTTCTATCAATTCTGGACTACCTTTCGTAGCACCGGGTTTAGCAATTAGTTCAAAAATAAGTTGCCATTCAGATTTATTTACTTCTTTGCCAAATATACCACTGGCTACCAAATCTGTAGCTAGTTGATTTGTTTGAGTTGTGTATTCTTCTAGGTTAGAAGGTTTAAGCGAAATGTTTACAAGATTACCAAGGCCCCTTAAAAGACCTACTGCTTGAGGGAAACCGCCACTAACAAAACCCTCGCTTAACAATTTTTTCATATTTTGGATAGTATCTGCTGATTTAATAGTTCGCTGTAGGTTGTCAAATTTTTCTACCTGAAAAGACTTTGCATCGCCCCAAATTGGACCAGCTTCTTCAATACTGCTCAAGGCTTCTAAATTTGCTGCCTGAGTAGCAGCATCCTGCGTGTCCATTGCTCTAAGAGCATTAGTAGCTCCAAGTACAGTAGGTCCAAAACCCTGACCTTCAAAACCAGCTTGCTGAAATTCAGGCTGTGCAAACATGCGAAGAAGGTTGGAGACAAAGTCACCTTTGGGAGGTGTTGGATTTTGCTGTGCAAGAAGATTTTTAATAAAAGCTTGCATGTCACCACCCATAAGCAACTGAGCGGTTGCAGCTTTGCGATCAGCATTGCCCATGTTGGTGCCGTTATTGGAACCTGTAGTAAGAGCCGCCTTTACTTTTTCGGATGCACCTTCTGCCACTGTCTTCGGAATTGGCCGTGCGGGTATAAATCCACCATCTGGAACAGGACGTAGTGCTGTTCTTATTTGTGAAGAAGAAGGACTGCCGTATGGAGTACTTTCATTTAATCTTTCTACTCCTAAACGAAGCGGTCCTGCCGCCGAACTTACAAGTGGCGTACTGAGAGTACTTAATCCACTATATGTATTAGGAGATTCAGGTACTGTATTTTGTCTTAGTTTTTCAAGTACACGATTAAAACCGCGACCTAAAAGACTTGGATTATTACCACTAAAGCCTGTGTTTGTTTTGTCTACCATGTTCGTACCCTGCTTAAATCAAACCTGTAAATCTTAAAAACGGCCTATCAACAATAGTGTTTTCTAAAGATTGAGATATAGTTTGAATTATATTTTTATTTATTGCTGCTTGACTGTTTAGTACAGAAGGTATACCGTAAGGAGATTGCGTGGGAGAATAACTTGAGCTACCTCTCGGAATACCCGGCTCAGGAGGAGGCCTACCAGAAATAGGCTTTACTGGAACTGGACCTTTACCACTACCACCTTTAGCAACCTCTTTTATAATTCTATCTCTGTCATCTTTGTAACCAGCTTGTTTACCACCTGAAATTGATATATTGTGTTGTTCTCCAACGTTAGTAGTAATACCGTCTTCACCATACATTTCTTTATCTGACATTGAGTATGGTTCGGACGTAGTTTCAGAAAACATATCCCCAAAATCAGACTGCTCTACCTCTTTTGGCATAGCTTTTCTTGTAACTGTACTGGGAGTGTCGTTCCAGTAATCAGAGGAACCCATTCTTTCCAATTGTGCTAAGATTTTACCCATTTACAACTCTCCCGTAATCAACTCGATAGTACCCGTCAGAGCCAATGGAGACAGCTTCTGGCATAATGTTAAGGATTTCCTGAGCAAGGACACCAAGGGTTCCCTGATCTCCAACAATCTTTTTAGCCTCTTTTGTCCATTTCCAACGATACACCGGAATGCCATTCTCAAGCTCACCGACACGTTTGATCTCAGTCTTGAGCCTAATGTCAGAAGAAAAGGCACCTGCCTTTGCGGCAGTACCCGCTGCACCAGCAAGCTGCTGGAAGATAGACGAACCCGGAATAACCTGACCAGTCATACCAGAGGAGGTCTGCTGCATCTGAGTGGAGCTGCCAAGACCAGCCAAGCCACCCAGCAGGTTAGCATATGTGATAGCCTGAGCACGCTCTGCTTCCTGCTGCTGCTGTGACAGACGCTGTAGATCAGCAAACTCAGCACCTTGCCTAGACTCAATGTCTCTACCAACAGCCTCCTGTAGCTGGGCAGGTGTCATTTGCGATTGTATTACACCTTGAGCAAAAGGATTAACTTGAACCATAGCTCCAACTCGTCGAGCTTCTTCTGCTTCAAGAGCAGCAGCCATTTGAGATTGAATAGTTTCTGCTCGTTTCTGTTCCTGAAATGCCTGTAGTTCTCCAAGAGCCGTAGAACCCAAACCAAACTGACCAGCATCCATAGCTTGCTGCTGTGCTACCTGTTTGTCACGCTCGGTAAGTTGCCTAGCTTGATCCGCTAACGCACCTGTCTGAGCTTGGTAAAGCGCACTGGTACCCGGTGCTGCTGTTGCCTGTGCAAAGTTCTGATCGTAGACTTGCTGAAAACCAGGCTGAAAACCAGCCGCTGTCTGCCCTACCTGACCGTACATTTCTCTAGCTACTGCGGTATTAGCAGAAGTTCCGGGAACAAGCGGCCCCTGATAAATCTGGGGAGCTACCTGAAAACCACGACTTAGGTTAGGAAGAAAGCTCTCAATGTAAGGAGCAACTGATTCCCAAGGCTCTATCTTACTAGTACCCTGCGTCTGTGAACTAGAAGGAGCCTGAACAACAGTGCTGCTTGGTTTAAAGATACTGCCCATTTTATAGCCTTTTGTATACTGTTATACTTGTTAGTTCATAACCTAAAGGTTTCATTACTTTTTCCCAGCCTTTTCGACCAGTCATTTCAAAGAAAGAATAACCAAGGTTTTTATAATATTTTTCCACCACTGGAACTATGTCTGGAAAATTAAATTCACCGCCTATTGCTTCTGCCATTATTCCAGTACTCTGAGGATAAGCTGCTGCTCCTATAACAAAACAACCTACTATTTCACCTATACCAAAAAGTTCTTTTTTTACAGAATCTACTTTTATAGCTACCCACAAATCAGACTGTTTATCTGCTACTCTACTTACCACGTCTACTGTTTTTATAAGATCAGTGTTGTTTCTTTCAACCGAACTTTCTATGTATTTCCAACACTGACCCAATATCATTTTAAACTTGGAGTGGTTGGAGTTTACTTTTTTATAACTTAACCCATGCTCCGGCTGAGTTGAAAAAGTATATACCTTCTCCGCTACCTGGGTTCCAGCTAGTTCCATCAGCATATCTTATATCACCTTGACTTGGTTTAGTTGGGGGTTCAAAAACTACGTCTAAGTGACCGTCTCTTAGCAACTCTACAACAGCACCAAGTTCAATAAAAGTATCGTTAAGATAACCCGGAAGTTCTAGTGGATCAGCCGGAGGATTAGCGTGACTAAATCTTAGAAATTCTCTACTCATCGGTCAGACACAGTTTCTGATTCAATGGTGTAACCAGATAGGTTAAAAGTTGTATCATCGTCATGCTGAAATCTAATAGCAATGTACCTACCGCGTACCCTACAATCAATTTTATTATCTTGACCAATATTAAACACAACTGGTGGTGAGTAATTTACTCCTGCAAAAGGTTGTAGCTCTGAACCAACACTAATACTTACACTGCCTGTTCCAGAAATTCTAGGGTAAACACTACTAACAGATTTTACTAAGTTTGTACTACCAGCGTGTAGACCAACCCTTTCCAAGGTTGTAGTAAAGGATGTACCTGCAAAGGTTGTGCCTGAGTCAGCTAGGTAAAAACGACTGTTGGCAGCAGAGTCAGCAGGGTAGCACATTAGCAAAGAATCAATGGTAGGGTTATATACTTGCTGAGACCACGCTAGTGTACTATTTTGCCAAGTATTGGTAGCCGACGCCCAAGTGTTTGTAAGATCAGGATTAACAAAACCTACACCAATAAAGTTAACACTTGGTAAATCTCTCGTTGCCCAAGTGTTATCTTTGTAGTTCCAAACGAGAGCACGGTTGGGAAGACCGTTAACAGCGTTGGTGAGGGGGTAACAAATCCAAACTTCATTTTGGATACGGTTGTTAACCATAAACGTTTTATAAAAGTAAGTACTGTCAATTTGAGAAAATAGGAATGTTTTAACCTGATCGTCAATAACACTCTTAATAGATTGACCGTTTGTTATAACCACATCATTAGTTGACATGAAGACATGTCGTCCGTCGCCTATGTCTACAACAGCGTCTCTAGCAAACAAGCCTACATCTTTAAACTTCTCTCTAATGTTAAAGGTAAAAGTTCCTCCAACGTAGTTCAAAGAATATATACTGTCTTCTTTATATACTAGAAGTTCATTACCTAGTGGAAGAGCATTTAGGATATGTCCCTTAGTACCACCTACAGTAGCCTCTCCTGACTCAGAAGCGGTGCTGGAAGTGTTCCAAGTGTTCGCACCGTTGGTAGCAGCACCTGAAGGAATAGCGTCACTCCACCGCACTGTAAATGGCTTTTCAGTACCACTGTCCGTTAGGTTAAGCGAAACTAAATGGTTTCTGAAAGGAACAATAACTTTACATCGTAAAGCACTGGGCCAATCAGGTAAATCTGTAAATAAGCTACCTGTTTGTGTAATGCTTTGAGGTATGTCCAGTGTATTATTAGCTACTAGAACACCACCTAGTACACCACCCTGCCAGTTATTGGTTGTTCCTGTTAACGTCGTGTACGCACCAGAAGACCTAGTAATAGCTGTGTGAGTAGTACCTATAACTTTATTTAGGGAAGTGGGACCACCGTAGACCCAGAGATCGTTACTACCCTGCGCCCAGCTAGTAGTCCATAAAGGCAAGTCTAGTGCTGTTCCGTAAACCCTAGTGTGACCGTTAATAGTACTAGCTTTTTTATCAACAAACCTTGCATTCTCTACACTTGTAAAAAATGTGGGAGGCATGTCGTAAGGAGACAGGTCAGTGTTAAGGGAAAACCCACTTGCCTGTCCGTTAATATCAAAAAGAGATTTTGCCATTAACCGCTACCAGTTGTCGTATCTATTACCCACACTGTTGAATCAAACTCTTGAAGGCACAGGTATAAACCATCTTCTGTTTTGATGTTTCCGTTACTCTCTTGAATAATATTGAAAAGGTCTTGAACCCAATTTGTAGCCATTATGCTCCCCTACGTACAAGAGAACCTGGATCACCTTGTACAGTCATTGTCATAACAGTTCCACTATACCTTGCAGAGTCTTCTGCATCCCGTACACTTTCAATAGCTTTTTCATACAACCCACCGAAACGCTGTAGTTGCTCAGTGTCGTTAAGATATACAGCACCTTCCAAACAAGCACCGTATAAATACAAGTCTGGGAAAGCAACTAGAATATTGTTAGTAGTGGTTGTATTTGACAGTGGTGTTAACTGTTGGTAATAGTTAATACCTAGCTGATAAGCACCGTCAGGTGTTGGTGATACTTTAATACTCTTACCTAGATTAGTGTATGATCTTGGAGAACCACTTGAAACACTGCCGTATTCACGGCTGGATGACTCAGGAGAAAGGTAACTAAGAGCAAAACTCTGTCCACCAGTGTCCCAAGTAATGTTACGAAGTTCAGTTAGATCAGTAGGTAGATTATAAAAAGCAGTGCCGCCAGTTGTGGTAGTATTAGCACGGTTTAAGTTTACGCGAACACGCAACTCACGGTTCATCCTATTCTCAACAAGAGAAATAAAATCGGGAATTACTGCTTCAAGGTCGCTTCTGTTTAAGTAGTTTGCAACGCTTGTTTTCAATTCTGCGTAAGTAGCCAATGCCATTATATAGTGCTTTCATGTGTCCGAAGCCAGCGATACTCTGGATCGTTCAATAGCTTTTTAATTCTTGGCATATGGTCTTTATTCATAATGTCTACACCAAGTTCACTTTTCCACTTCTCAATAATTATAAGAGGGATACTTGCTACTTTACGCATATCCGCTTTTTTATTAGGTGCTCCATACATTGAATCACCATTTAACTCTTTTTTATTTAAATCTAAAATAGGTTGTATGTCTTGAGTGTTGTGAAGTACAACTTTGTCACCGTCGTGGTTATACTTAAACTTAGTTTTAATAGGATTATTGTCCATAATTTACCTCTAAATTAGGGAGAGAGCAGCACGCTCCCTCCCCGACTAGACTAGTTAAGATCGTAAACAGCACCGAGTGCAGCTTCGTTGTTAACCTGCAAAGTGTACTCAACGATGATAGCACGCTGCTCACCGTCACTTGTAGAAGCAACCTCACGCTGGAAGAACGGACGAAGATACGCAATGTTGTAATACTCTGGATCAAGAAGCCAGCAATCACCATTACGCTGGAAGCGGTTAGGAACCACTGCCATCTCACCGAAATCAGAGACATAGACATCCATGCCGCCAATAATACGCTGATCTGCCGTATCGGTACGGTTAGAAGCACCGCCAGAAGCGCCTACACCAACAAAGCTGGAGAAGTTCTGTTTCTGACCCGGAGCCATCATCAAATACTTGATGTCAGCGCCTGAGTTATACGAAGCAAGAATAGCTGCCTTTAGAAGAGTCTCGGTAAAAGCACGGGCACCAGCGTCAGTACGCGCCGTACTTCCCGAAGAACCGTTACTAGAGCCAGAACCTTTACTTGTATTTGTAGTAACCCACGCAGTTAGAGAGCCTAGCTTACGAACCGTACCATCCGCAGTCATAGCTGTAGAAGCTTGGTTAGCACCTACAAACGCACGTTCCATATCGCGTTTAAGTTCTTTGGAACGCTTGGTCATCTGATAAGCAAGCTCTTCTTTACGACCAGCCTTGGACACTGCGTCCAACGTACCGGAAACAATCGTGGTCTCACGACTGATCTGGCAAATGTTACCCAAGCGGGTTGTGGCCGCTGGTTCGGATGCTGTGAGGGTTGCACCTTCTTCGTGGAAGTTAGTGGCAGCAGCGCGAAGACTATCCGTCTGCCATTCGTGATTAACAGCAATCGCATCAGAACGACCACCCATCGACATGAAGGGAGTATCGGTTGGGGAGATGTCGTAAATCACATTTTCAAGGTCTTCCCGCAAACCTCGTGCGGAAAAAGTTACATACTGTCCTGTTGGTTGAGCCATAATGGCCTCCTATAGTTTAGATTAAGTCAAGAAACACGTCCGTTGCATCTTGCCGATTACCCGATTTCTTTAGACGCTCTCTCTTGAGTTGCATTGCTTTAGTACTCCGTTGTTTCTTAGACTCTGGAGCACCTGCCTTAACAACTTTAGGAACAGTTTTTCTTACCTTTTGGCTGGAGCCTTGCAACGCTTTATCCTGCATCATTGCTTTATGCAATACGAGAACTACACGGTGGTCGGTTATTCCATCTATGTCCTGTTCTGAAAACCCCTGCCCTAAAGCATAGCCTCTCAGTTCATCGCGTAGTGAAGAGTCAGGCCCAGCATACTGAGGTAGAATTTGAGAAAGTTTCTCAGCTTCATCTTTGACAACATTGGTCAAACGTTCCGCATATTCTACATTTGTTTGCTGGTGTACACGTTGCTGTTCGTTTTTAATTTGAACAATTTGATCCTTAGCATCTTGAAACTCGATCCGCTTCTCCATGTATTCCATAGGGTCGCTATCTTTTAGTTCCTGCCAATTCACATTTTGGAACCGTGAGAGTTCCATGTTTTGGTACTGTCCCATGTTTTCTAGGACTTGACTGTACTGTTGCCTTTCCTTCGACACTGCCTCTAGGTTGGCCTCGTAAGCCTTCCGCTGTTCCGCTAGAGATTGCGCTTTACGGGTATAATCCGCCTGACGCTGATATCCATTTCGGAGTTCGTCCAGAGTAACCTCGTATTCTTCACCGTCTACTTTTACAGTATGGCTCAGTGGGGTTTCTGCAACTAACTCTTCTTCAGCTACCTCATAGTCTTCAGTATCTTCCGATTCCGCTATTTCCTCATAGTCGCCACCGTCATCTGTTGCGTACTCGACAGCACCACTGTCTGGCTCATACTCAACATTTGAATCAGATACTTCTTCCAATGATGTTACTTCTGGATTAGTGTTTTCTTCACTTCCAAACATTACATCAAACATATCAAGCTGTGGTTTAGTGACTTCCGTTCCCGGATTGGTCTGACCGTCGCTCATATTTACCTCTTTATTTAGTGTTGTTTTCAATCTTGTCGTTATGAATAAATGACTCTAAATCTTCCAATATGGATTGTAGAGCATCTAGTTTTAACCAACAAAATTCTCTATGTTCTGGATTATCAGAAATTCTCCACTCAAGTATCAAACCTTCTTCAAGGTCTTTGATCATAGATTGAAATGCTTCGTTACCTAAGATAACAGAAGATTGAGCAGCTTTTTCTTTAGTGTCCAATATTATTTTCCTTTTGGGAAACGATTACCGTGTCCTGTACGAGTAGCCGTGTTACCACCACTGGGCGGCACTGGGCGATTACCTTTTCCTGTATTACCACCTGCATAAGTTTTCATTATTTTTTCCTACCTTTACCTGTTTTGCCAGAATACTTTTTCATTACTTTCTCCTATTTTAAGTTTACCAGTTTTTACAACTCCAGTACCTAGCTGTTAGTTTACTAGGAGGATTTGTGTCACATTTGTGTCTAGCTCTAAAACTTTTTCTACGAGCGGGTTGATCTCGTTTGATAGTCATGTTTGGATCACCAAATCTAACTAACTTAACTGTTGGTCCTTGCTTTGCTAATACTGCAAACTTTTTTGGTCCACCTGAAGTACGTTTAGGTTTATTGTATCCTGAAAAACGTTCTCCTCTATAGGTTATCATTTGATCCGCTCCTTTAAAAACTCTACGTCTTTTTTAATTGCTTCGTTTTCCCTGTGTCGTCTTTCCATTACTTCTGGAGACATCATCGAAGCTAAAACCTGAGTTTTGTTTGTAAACAGTTCTAACTTTATATCGTGTTTGTCAGTCCGTTGGTCTATTTTTTTTAAAGCGCGGAATATTTCTGCTATACTTTCGTGTATGGTTTTAAGTTGATGTTTAGCCACGGCAGCAGCACCTATGACAGAAATAGCCAGACCCATTAGTGTTACTATTAGACTAGGTTGTATTTCCATAAACAATCATGTCTTGATAATAAAGTTAATAGGTTGTAGTTTAACAGCCGCTGAACCAGCACCTGCTACTTCAGTTGTAGCTGTACCCAGAACAAACGTACTTCCTGTACCAACAGGTACAAAGCTGCGATAGTCAGGTACTTTAAAGTTAGAGCCGTTCGTTCCAAACACTGTTCCAATAATACCGTACAGTGCCGAGTATGTGGAAGTGCTGTAATCACCGCCGTTACAAAGTAACCAATCGTTAATACCACTGATAGTCTGAGTTGTTGGAGTTGTTCCAGAAGCCCACATAACAACAGTTCCAGGTTCAAAACCAAGTTTGTTAAACTGTGTTGCAGTAGGACTAACAGCGGCAGCACCTATGTTAGGAAACTGAGACTGCAAAACTGATTTAATCAAACGAAGATGATCGTCACCTTCACTAATATTATCACTAGTTGCCGGGTTAGCTGGTGCAAGTTGGTTAATATATGTTGCAGATTCTACAGTCATGTTTTGTTACCTAAGTTTAATTCTACAGCTAAAGACAATGTATCCCCTACATGATGGTAAGAAGTACAATACAATCCGTCAGGTGTAAGGATAAAAAGAGTATAGCTATCGCTAGAAGACCAAAGCTGAGTAACAGCCCCGTAATTGTTTACCCCTGTAAAAACAAGTTTTTCATTATTTTTAAGAAGTATTGCATGGGCTTCTTTTTCTGTAAAGCAATCTAAGAATACTTGTTGGTTTATTCTCTGTGCTTGTACAGTATTACTACTACAGTATAGCACAAAAGTACATAAAACTACAGCTAAAACTTTTTTAATGCTACTAGCCATTATGACACCTTAATTACATATATATTTAGCTTGAATTATGCTCCGGGCTTTACAGGCCAAGTTATATCGGAAGGGTCTGCGGTATTTGCCGGTAAATCTCTAAGGGCTTTTCGATAAGCTGTTTCAGCGTCTGAAAGTGTACGGTCGCTGACAGCCCACCAATCAGTGTTCCCCAGCAACTGATCCCTTTTCACTCGAAGATCAGACCACGCTCGATCACCCGCAGCAGCGTCCCAAGCGGCCTTCTCGCTGTCCCAAGCCGCTTCTTCTTCCGCTGTAAAAGCTACAAGCTCGCCGTCTATTTGGTGAAATCGTGCCATAATTGTCCCCTTAACTTTGTTTCATGCCGTAGACTGTCATGGAGCCGCTGACGATAGTGCTTGGACCAAAAATCTGCACGCGATTAACCGTTTTGCTCCCAACATTTAAAAACCCACCCCAGAAGAAAGTTCGGAACTGAGGCGAAGTGCCGTTATCCAGCGAAGAACCGATGCCAAAAATAGACGATTTTGAATCTCCTGACGGGGCAGTGCAAATGTATGCTACGAAATTCAGATACGCGCCAACCGATCCGTTACCAACACCGCCCGAGGGAATTTCAATGGAGCTTGCGCCAGTGGAGGTGCGAGAAAATACCTTTCCCTCCGAATTTGTGGCTTCGATATCGCTTAGTCTGCCACCTGCCCACCTATAGTCAGTTGATCCCTCACTGTAACCGTCCTCACCAAGCCGGATGAATAAAGACCCCCCGTTAATGGTCGGTACAATTGTGCTACCCACAACCATGTAAGTATCAAATCCAGTCAGACCTGTCTGGCTCATGCTGACTGCGCTATTATTTGCGTCTTGGGTTCCGATGAAAGTGAGAGACCCACCTCCAGGAGCAGGAGCGGAGGTCCAAGCTGATCCATTACTGGTCAATACGTTTCCGCTGGTCGCTGGTCCGACCGATGTAATAGCTGAAGTGTCAGCGCCCATCAAAACAGACCCGGCAGTGTGAGTTGAAGCCCCAGTGCCGCCTTGAGCTACGCTTAGGTCCGTGGTCAATCCCGTAAGAGCTGTGATGTCGGAGTTGCTGCCCAGCGCCGCCGCACCAAGATTGGATCGAGCCGCAGATGCAGTGCTTCCTCCAGTTCCGCCATGCGCCACGGCAAGGTCAGTGGTCAAGGTAAGCGACGCCGCGTCCACACTACTGTTGAAGGTTGCTGCACCAGCAGCACTGCCGTCGATAGTGAGAAACGTCGTGTCGGCCCCGCCGTCAGTTCCCTTGAAAATGATATCACTATCTGACGCGGCGGCATCTACCGTGATATTGCCCGACGAAGTTGTGAGCAAAACGGCTGCATCGCCAGCAGTGATGTTGTCGGCAGCGACACTGGATGCAGCCGCTGGAGCCGCAGAGGTCCATGCCGACCCGTTGCTAGTAACAACGTTCCCGCTAGTACCCGGAGCTACGTCAGGTATATTAGCAGAAAGAGCCGCAGAGGTCCAAGCCGACCCGTTAGAGGTTACTAGGTTCCCGCTAGTACCCGGAGCTACGTTAGGTACGTTAGCAGGAAGGGCCGCTGGAGCCGCAGAGGTCCATGCCGACCCGTTAGAGGTTACTAGGTTCCCGCTAGTACCCGGAGCTACGTTAGGTATATTAGCAGACGTTGATTGGAAAGTGGGAGCAGTGCCGCTACCGTTGGACGTAAGTACCTGTCCACTTGAACCAGCAGTAGTTGAACTAACTGTAGTTCCTCCTAGCAAAACTCCTTTATTTGTAAAAGAAGTAGCTCCTGTTCCACCGTTGGCAACTGGTACTGTTGTAACAGCTATATTAATATTACCTGTAGAACTATTAACAGTAACTGGACTAGTAGCTGTAAGAGAAGCTACACCAGAAAGTGCTGAAGCCAGAGTAGACTTACGAACTTTATTTGTAGTTCCAGCACTGATGTCAACAATAGCAAGAACATCGTCGTCTGACAAATTAGCTTCTGTAAGCTCTGGAAGCTCCGTAATTTTTTTGTTAGTAGTCGCCACTTTTAGCCCTCCAGCCAAGTGCAGTTAACAGTTGCGGTTCCTATAGTAGCTACTTGTTCACCACCCGCGTCTACTTGAGGATTGGGTTGTCCTGCAATAACAAAGTACGCAGACTCTCCAGCAGGAATTAATGTTCCCGCTGCTGTTGCAGTTGGAGCAATTCCTATAACAATATTAACAGGGGCTGACGAACCTATTCTAACAATAGTACAACCAAAGGGGGCTTCACCGCTCTTAGCAGAAGTACCACTTGATGAAATGTTCTCACTTGTAATAATGCGAGAAGCTATATAGTTTTGATATGCCATTTTATTTTCCTATGCCTTTACGTTTTCACCAGAGGCCATTTCAAAGCCTAGCTCAACACCTTTAAGTTTTAGCTCTTCTTGCTTGAGAGCAATATCGTATTCAGTTTCAACACGGTCTAATTCTAACCTAGCAGCTTTAAGTTCAAGCTCTTTAACTTTAACCTGAGCTTGTGTCTGAGAAGCCTGTGCTTCCATTACTAGCGCTTGGCTTTGAGCTTGTATAGCTTGTTCTTGCAAGTTTGGCTCTGTACGTTCAGGCGGTGGAGGAGTAACTAAGGCATCAATATTGTTGATTCCCATTTCCTTACCAATTTGACGTACAAGGTTGTACACGTTGTCTGGTGAAACAATACCTTCTGTCTGGTTAGCTACTTTTTCAATCATTCCAGAAAACGCAGAAAGGTTATTCATACGATTATTTTGGTCGCCGTATCCAATGCCTACTTTAATATCAACGTCCATATCTTCACGCCAACTAGAAGCGTCTATTTCTTGATATTTGTTATTAACACGTACAACTTTTTTACGATCTTCGTAACGCTGGATTAAGTTGTATATAGACCTAAACATGTTACGAACACCCGTGTCCGCAAAAATTCTGGCTATAAGTTCTAGGCGACCCTGTGAGTTAGTAAGTGCTCCCTGTACTGCGCCTGTAGTAACGTGACTTTTAAGAACATCTGCTGACAACCCCTGAGTCTTCGGGTTAACACCTGTGCGTCCTGTTTTAATACCCTCCCAGTACTCTAGCATCTGAAAAGCTGCTGGCTGTAGAGCGGGTGTAGCAATAGGCTGTAGAGCGCCTTGAGAGCGTGTACGGACAATACCACCCGGTCGGTTAGTTAGTAGATCGTCAATATTAACCTGACCCTCTACAACTTGGAACCTACCGTTGTTTGCTAAATACATGTTGTCCAGAAGGTTTCTGGTAAGCGTAGAACGAATAAGCTGAATGTCTTGTACGGTCTCTGCAACTGAGAGGCCAAAGAACTTGTGAGGAATCGGAATTGGGCATACAGAACTAAAGGGGATATAATCAATAGGCTCTAGGTCTAAAATAATGTTACCAGAGTGAGTTACTTTATGTAAAACACTAATTCCGTCGTCTTCCAAATCTAACTTTAGGTACGACTCAAAGATTTGAACCATTGCCTCTGAGTCTACGGCTGCTTGGTTAGGGTACGTTCCGGTAGAATCGTAAGAGTGACGAGCCATGTATTCCTGACTAGTCGTAATATCGTCCGCACCACTTACATAAGTAGGTAGTTCGCTAACTGTTTCTTCGTCGTAACCCATGCGAATAAGGTCATTACGTGACTTGTGAGAGCGGTGACAGATAAACCGAGCATCCGCAATAGACTTAGCTCCCCGGTTAATTAGAAACTCTTCTGGCGGTACGTTTTCTATAGTAACCTTACCGTTAAAGGTTGTACGGCTAAATACAGCCTCGTGAAACACGTCCTGCACAGTAACGGGCTGTCCAGTAGACGGATCAAGAGCCAAACGTTCTGTAACTGTTTCTGTGTGCTCCTGTAGCTCTAAATCCTCATCGTTAAGGAGGGAGTCATACTCACCCTGAGTAAGGTTATCGTAGCTTTCGGTTGTAGTATCCTGTAGCTCTTCCCAGTAGTGTTTAACAATCCCTACTTTTTGCATCAGTGCGTCTAGGAAAAGATTGTACAAAATCATGAACCCGTCGTTCTGTTTATAGAACACATGGTTAACATAATTGGTAGCCTGTTCAGCTACTGCTACATCTTCTGGACCTTCAGGTACAAACTCTACAACGTTTTCTCCAGCAGTGAAGATACGCATCAGAGAAGGCATCATCCACATAATGGTATCTTGAACGTCTGTTACAACAACCTGAGAACGTCCATCTTCTTCGTTACCAAATGGTTCACCGTAGAAGTACTCCATAGCTCTTTCACGCTGAGTACTAATCTCAGAGTCATAGTAGCTACTACTTCCGTTTACTTCACTGTCTACTAGTGAAATAATTTCATTGTCGTCTAAAACTACAGCCATTAAACTATCCCTGCGGAGCTATATTCAATCTTTGAAGAAAAATCATACTTCCTATATACAGTTTTATTTTTACCCTTTTCTCCAAAACGTCCTACAGATAAAGCAGCATAGCGCATAGCACTTAGAAGGTCGTCTTTAATAGGCACCACTTTTCCATTTTTTCTATGGTAGAGGCGCATCTCTTCGAGAGTTTCGACACAGGATTTAAAAATTTGTAAGCGCCCAGTTTCAAAGCGTTGCAACATTTCGCTAATCCCTGCTTCCACAGAGTTATTACCATTTTTAGCTCCTTCAACTGGTGGGTTCGAGAAATGGTGAGGTAGCATATATACCCCTAAATCTCGGTACTGTTGAGCTAGTTGAATACCACTTCCCTTATCGTGCTGTAGACCGTCGTGTGGAAAAGCAATAGGTAAAGCAGGAGACCTAGCGTTAATCACTGCCGCGTGAGTTAAAGGCGTTTCTTTACTTCTGCGGTACTCGTCAAAAACATATATAATATCGTCATCTGGGTCCATAGCAACCCACGATACAGCAGTGGGGTGGTCAAAACCAAAGTCAATTGCGGCTAGACATAAGTAGTGATCCGGTATGTCAAAATCATCACACGTAATGTCTTCTTCAGCCACTGGGAAAACTAAGCCTGAGCCAAAAACTGGAATACCCTTGGAGCGCATTTCACGCTCTGCTGGGCTATAAACAGCCAATAGCTGCGTCTTGGTCTTTTCGTCTAAGTGGTCAACATCGTCCCACGTTGCTGTACACATTGACTGACCAGGTTTAAGCTCGTTTAGAAACCCGCTAACTACACTGGTCATACCCCTCTCTGGAGTAAACGTCATGTATACAATCCCGTTGGTATCAGCAGTCCTAGTGATACACTGAGAGAAAATCTCGTGCTTAGGTTCCTCGTCTAGCCAGACAACATCTATTGCCTCACCCATAAACTTTTCGTAGCCCTGCTCGTAAGCCTTGAAGCTAATTTGGGAATTACCCCCACTTTTATGCTTTACAAGAGCACTTGAGAAAGCGTTAGGTACTCCCGGTTTACGCACTGTAGAAACAATACTGTCCAACGGTACGGCACCTTTGCCCAGTTGTGAAGGGTCTTGAGGAGAACCGAATAATTCTTTTTGAATAATATCCCGCGTTGTATCGTTACTCTCTCCAGCAGCCCATACTCGTACTGGTTTCTTAAATATTTTTCCCTCCCACCAAGGAGGATAGACACCTGTTAGGTGGTAAGTGGTTTCAATGGCTCCACAGTATGTTTTACCTACTCGGTTAGCTGCCATTAAAATACGTTGAGGACAGTCGTTTCCCTGAGAGTGGAACTTTTTCTGGTAAGGATAAGCTGTGTAGTATTTAATTTTATTTGTGTCTACACGTCTTTGCTTTTCCTGTAAGAGTTCTAAAACAGTACCCTTACTCACCTTTTAAATCTCCTAAATCTTTGAAAGACACTACGTTGTCAGTTTCCAAAAGCTCTTTAATCTGCTCGTCAAGTTCCAAATCTGACATCTCGTGAGTCTCTTTGAATACTGTTTCCTGACGGTGTATCGCATCGTAACCCGCTCTGGACAGGATATCCCTGGCAGCGTTGAGCCTAACGTTTTCACTTTCAGCACTCCTCATAAGCTCTTCTAAGACGTTTAGAGCCAATGTAGCTGTCTCTCCTACCCTCTCCTGAATACGCTTTTCTATGTGTAACCAGAGGTGTTTCTGTATACGTTTAGCCCTGTGCTTAGACAACCCTTCTGAGCCTTCTGAGTATCCAGCAGCCTTGAAAGCATCAATTGGTTCTAGCTTGCTATCTACCAGACCAATAAGAAAAGCCTCTTCTTTTGGTGTGAGAGGCTTGTTTAAAGGTTTAGGGTTAGCATAGTCAGCGTAGCGAGACATACTTTTCCTCAATATTGTTTACTTGTAAGCTCTTACACTAAGTATACAATGTTGTAACAGTGTTGTCAACAGTTGTTTTCAACAATTCTCAATTTTTCCCAAAAGTGAACGCAATGGACATATAATAATACGCGCGGCACGGGGGGGTCGTGACATTTTTGCAACAGTGTGACAATCCTGCAACAGACTAGAATCATTCCAATGTGTGACAATATTGCAACAGTGTGACACCTGGGCAACAGTGTTACATTGTTGCAACAGTGTGACAATATTGTACCAGGTGAACAAAGCGTGAACATCCGATGGGTTGTAATAATGTAACACTACTGTGACAATATTGTTACACATTGTACAGTTTGCCAGTTTGGAATAATTCCAGAGTGAGTGAGAAGGCGCGCGGCGAACGTTATAACATAACATACGGTTGCGTATGGTACTGATATATCACGCTATGCGTTTGTTACATAACTGTTATACACAGTACGCATATGTGTCATATAGGCCATATAAGCGCCACTGGTGACCGTTGGCTCGTTTGCTAGGTGCTACTATATGGAAGACACTCTTCGCGCTCTGGTGGTACCTCCAGGGACTGAGAACAGATAGAGAACAGACTAAGGCGATAGTGTGACAATGTGATTTATGTATTGACGCGAAACGGTCTAGGCTCTATCTTGTGTCTATGTTTAATCGAAAGGGAAAACAATGTTAGTAAAACACGCGCAAGAACTCGGAAAGATATCGACTGGCAATTCAAAAATGCCGGGCACGACGTTCGCAATCGATGCGTTCGCGTGCAAGGTTGGATCAAAGCTGGCACAAATAGAGGGCACGCCTTGCCGCTCATGCTACGCCCGCAAGCTGCAAAAGCTACGCCCGAGTGTCGACCAAGGATGGAAAGCTAATCTTACCAAATGGGAAAACAGCGAGCCCGAACAATGGGCACAAGCCATGGCATTCCAGATTGTACGCTATAACGTTGACGGGTATCATCGTTGGTTTGATAGTGGCGATTTGCAATCGGTCGAGATGCTCGACGCAATCGTGCAGGTTTGTCGCATGACGCCCAACGTGCAACACTGGCTCCCAACGCAAGAGCGTGCGATCGTAGCGGAATATGGTGACTTGCCCTCGAACCTTATCATCCGCATATCTGCCAGCAAGCTAGACGGCCCAATGCCCAAAGGCGCGGTACACGCTTCACAGGTGTTCACAAAGGGTAACGCACCAAAGGGAAAAGAATGCAGGGCTCAATCTCGTGGCAATGCGTGT
>Ga0209337_1000420_pt1 | contig 34206 bp, 45 predicted proteins | sample LinPmetageLP53_FD_184044 | JGI IMG/M metagenome (GOLD analysis project Ga0209337, IMG submission 184044) | Marine viral communities from the Pacific Ocean - LP-53 (SPAdes) (version 2) | ecosystem: Environmental > Aquatic > Marine > Oceanic | place: Pacific Ocean | collected 2010-02-08
GGTGGATCCGAGGATCCAACGGAAGAAGACAGAACATGGATTGTGTCTCCCCGGACCCTACTGGATCCGGGTCGGGTTGTCGAGTCATCCGAAGATCTGGCCCTGGACCGGGGGCTTCCATGCCGGTGGCCGGGAGAGGGTCAGGTATTCGCGTTGCTGCTTCGAGAATGTCCTTTTCTGGCCCTTCCGTTCCCCCGTGATCTCCACCACGCTCCAGCCGTCCGCCACCAGCGCCCCGATCGGCTCCGCTTCCGAGATACAGACCAGCGCCCCGGCCGCTTCCCACTTCCGGGCGAGCTCCAGGACCGCCCCGCGTCCGAGGTCGTGACGGTATCCAGTCGTTCCAAGGTATGGAGGGTCCATATAGGCCACCGTACCGTCCGGAAGCCGTGGCGGGTCCACCTTCCGGGCGTCATCCGTGATCGTGGCGGGGAGGGTGGGGGCGTCCGTTATTCGGGTCGCGTAATATTCGGGAGGATGCGCGTTCCAGACTTTCGTTCCGTTACGCGATTCGCTTGGTAAGAACCCAGCCGCGGGTCCCTTCGTGTTGTAAGATCGCCCCCAGGTCCAGACCCACCGCGCCACCTCCCGCGGGTCCACTCCCGGACCTTTCGGTGGCCCTTCCGCGCGTAGCCGATCCCATAGCGCCCGGGGTTCTTCTCCGGACTTCCCCCAGCCGCGGATGATGTCAGCCGCGGCCAGGGCCAGGTCCCGGTCCCGATACGCTTCCAATAGCAGCCGGACGCCCTGGTCCGGTTCGCAGAAAATGTAGTGGGTCCGGTCCGCGCTACCCTGGCCGGGACGAAGGCCCAGGACACGGAGGATAGCGTCCGCGTATCCGGTCTTAGCGCCCATCCGAGAGACCGGTGGCCGGGCCCGTGGATGGTGAAGACGAAGAGAGAGAGCGGCCGTTCCGGCGCATAGCTCCACAAAGAGAGGACAGGTCACAGCGCCCCCGCCCCACGGGCCAGGACACGGCCACCACGGAGCGCTAGTCCTTGCCATTGTCCGAGCCAGATCCAGGACCGCCGATCGGCGCCCACGTCGAAGACGTAGACCCGCCCCCGATCCCTGGACTGGACTCGAAGCTCCCGGCCACCAGACTCCACCACGTCCCCCGGCCGGGGGTCCACCATCGGGTCCCGCCCGGTCACGGCTTCACCCGAAGCCCGAACCACCGCGCCATCCGAATCCGGGCCCGTGTCCACCAGGTGGCCCGCCATAGAAGGTGGAACAGGGCGGCCGTGTCTTCGGCGTCCTTCGCGGCCGTATGCGCCCCGATGGAGCTCCATCCCAGGAAGCGCCGGACCGAGTCGAGGCTGGAGCGGTCCAGCCCGATCCGGAACAAGTGTTCCCGGACCAGCGTAATCGTGTCGATCTTCGCCCAGGGCACGCGCCCCCGGTAGCCGTGGCGCTTGAAGTTGGCCCGGATCATGTCCACGTCGAAGGACACGTTGTGTCCAACGGCCACCGCCCCGTCCAGCGCGTCCGCGATGTCTGGCGCCACCGCTTTGAAGCTGGGCGCCCCGTCCCAGTCTTCGGGCCGGGCCAGATACCCGTTGATCTCCAGGGCTTTGTGCTGGGACATGGCCAGCTCTTCGTCCGTAGGCCGGATCTTCGTGTAGTACCGCCCCACGCGTTCCCCGTCTTCGAAGATCAAGATGGCGATCTCCAGAATGGCAGACCGGGCCGGGTCGAGTCCCGTGGTTTCCGTGTCGACTACTGCGTACCTCATGCTCTTCTCCTGATTGTCCATCCAAGCGACCGATAGAGGGAACGTCTCGCGCTCCACTTCCGGACCGCCCATTGTCCACTGTCGACCACGTCCACCACCACCGGCGGACGCTTCCCTTCCAGGGCACGACAAGCGCGCCCGATTCTTTGCCGCGTGGCTGGCTTGTGTGAGCTCGGAGCGGCCAGGACCACGGCATCCACTTCCGGAAGGTCCAGTCCTTCGTCCGCCAGTTGTGTCGCCACGACCACGCGGATCTCCCCCGCCCGGACCGAGTCGAGGACCGCCTGGCGTCTCTTCGCGGACACCGTCCCGACCAGCGCCGCTCCACCCACTTTGCCGGCCAGCGATTCGGCATGGTCCACCAGGGAGGTCAAGACCAGAACGGTCCGCCCGTCATCCACCAGCCGGTGAATCGCTTGAGACACGAGCCGGTCCCGGTCCCGGTCTTCGAGGACCCCCCGCATAGTCGCGGCCGGATGTTCCTGGACCCGGACTTCGTGGCCCGTCTCCAGGACGTGGATCGTGGGCGCCATGGTCCGGCCGGAATCGTCCAGCGTCTTCTGGTCGATCCGGTAGACCGTCCCTCCCAGGGCCAGCGCCATCCACCGCTCCAGCTTGTCCTTCCGTTCCGGCGTGGCCGTGAGTCCCACGCGCCACCGGCATGGGAGAGCGGAGACCACCCGGATCCAGGTCACGGCCGGGACGTGGTGGCATTCGTCCGCCACCAGGAGCTCGAAGCCGGCGCCGAATGATTCAAGGTCGGCCCAGCTCCACCGGGCCAGCGTCGACAGGGACGCCACCACCATCGCTTCGTCCCCGGCCGCCTTCTTCCCTCCCCCGACCTGGCCCACGGTCACGCCCGGAAGCCACGACGAGAGCCGGTCCCGCCATTGTCGGGCCAGATCCAGGGTATGGACCAGGACCAGAACACGGCCGTCCACCTTCGAAGCCAGGAAGGTCCCTATCCCCGTCTTCCCGGCTCCACATGGCGCTTCGACGACCCCGTGGCCAGCACGAAGGACCGCGGCCACCGCTTCGGACTGGTACCAGAACGGGGCGATCCCATCGGCCAGGGGACGGGGTTCGGGCCGTTGCTCGACTGGATCCGGCGCCCAGTCCATCGCCCCGCGTGGTAGCCACGCCATCCCGTCCCGTGGGCCGCCCTGGATCCATGCACCGGGGACGATGTACTGTTCCGGGGGCTTCCCCTTGCCGTGGTATTGCCACGCCTGGTGGGCGGGGTTGTGGGTCCGATGACGCGCCCGGAGACGGAGTATCGCTTCCGAGCTGGCCGGCCCGAAGACCGCCCCCGACGACAGCTCCAGGACAGACCAGTCCACGGCCGTCGGGACCGCTTCGAGCGCCGGTACTTCCGGAGCTTCGAAGCCCGTGACCTTCCAGCCCATCCGCCGACATGCCGCGATCTGGTCCAGTCTCTTCCGGCGCCACGTCCTCCATTCAGCGCCCACCGTCCCCACCGGACATGGCGGGGACTCCGTCTTCCGGCCGTCCTTGACGCCCTGGAGGCCGGACCGCGTCGGAAGCAAGTGGAAGACGTTCACGTCCGCCGTGGAAAGCTCTCGCGGGCCACTGGGCCCTTCCACGGTCCACCGGTCCCCATCGATGCAAAGCACCGGCGCCTGGCTTCCCCACGCGGGGATCTGGACTTCGGCGAACGGGACGCGCCCCCGGTCAGTCATCCCTCACCCCCAGGCCACCGACCGACAGCGGCGGCGGCAGCGATGCACGCGCGTCCAAAGGCGCTGTCGTCCATGACCAGATTGTCAGTGCCGACAGTGATGTGGTCCACCCACATGCTGACGGCGATTCTCTCAGGACCGAGCAGCCGCAACATCCAGCCCCACCACGCCCAGTGGTCGGGGTCGGGGGACACGCGAATCCGCGCGGCTGAAGTAATATCGTCCGTGTAGCACCACCCCGTCACGGCCCCCTCAAACAAAACGAATCCCGGCATGGGGGGGCAGACCTCCGTGTGCGAGCACGCCCACGGCCCTCTCCAACCCGGAATCGAGACGGCGAGCGCCCCCCACTCCGATGCTGGTGCATCTGCTGCGGGCAGTTCCGTCATCGGGTCCTCCCGGCCACCACCGCGGCCAGATCCGCCAGTCCGGAACGCTCCACCCATCCACTCTTGGACCAGTCCGCGTAGCAGTGGGCGAGCCAGCGCATCCACCGCGGCCGGGCGGAGTAGACGATCAGGGCGGATCCCTTCGGAGCTCCACCGGCCGGGACGCCATCGGGCCGCACAAAGCGGACACGAGGACGAAGGAAGACCACGGCGCGGCAGTGTTCCGAGGTGGCCACGAAGTCCCGCCAGTACCTGGTGTCCACGTTGGCGAACGTCAACATTACCACGGAGTCCACCGTCCCCTTCGAACACTGGTCCACGGCCCGTTCGAACCACCGGGACACGCCCCGTCCATAGGGCGGATTCAGCCAGACCCGCGGACCGATCCGATTCCAGGGCGTGGCCAGGGCGTCCTCTTCGGGCGTCAAGAACCGGGGAAGCCGGGAAGCGGCCAGGTCCGTGGCGCAACCGTCCCCCGTGAAGTCGAAGGCAGCGTGGAGCGGCCGGAAGACCGCGTCCGGCGTCATCCAGTCATCCCGGCCCAGGGTTCGGATCGTGGGCGCGGTCATAGCGACATCACTAGGAACAGGGCCGCGCAGATCATCATCAGTCCAGCCACGTCTTCGATCGTCTGCTTTGTCTTCGTGCTCATGTTCTTCTCCACAGTGAAAGCTGGCCCGGCAAAACATCCGAAGCCGGGAGACCGGGCCGGTCCTCCTGTACTTCCGCAACATGTCCACGCCCCCGGAGCTCCGCGGCCACCGCGTGGGCCACGTCCGGAGACATTGTCGCCCCGTCCCCGAAGAGGACCCGGCCGAATCTTGACCGGTGGCCCCGGTACTTGACCAGAACCTGGGCCGTCATCCTTCGTCCTGTGTCCAGACGGACCACTTCCCATCCGGTTCGACGGTCGTGCAGATCCACAGACCCAGGACCTTCGACGCGTGGACGAAGTCCTTCCCGCGGGGGTCCTGTTTGCCCCGGCGCCACCGGTCCACCGTCATCCGGCCCACGCCCAGGAACAGGGCCAGCCGGACTACCGAACCGTGACCAGCGCCCACTTCGGACGCGGCCAGAACGGCTTCGAAGAAAGCGGGTCCGAGCGTCACGCGTGCACCAGCACCAGCCCGCGGCTGTCGTGCCAGCCATCTGCACGCAGCGTCAGGTCGACATCCTGCCCGAAGACCGACGCGACCATGGCCACGAAATCGTGAGGGCTGTCGTAGGGCGTCGAGCCGTCCGCGTCATAGGTGTCTGACACGCAGCGCACGCCAGGCCCGTCGACGTAGCAAGCGCCGTCGACGTCGGCATCGAATGCGCCATGTCCACTGTCGTCAAGCGTGGCCTCCATCGAGGCGAGCCATTCGTCCTCAGTCGCGGGTCGGATGGATTCGCCGGTCTTGCTGCTACAAAGGTTGCCGTGTGCGGTGGTCATGTTCTTCTCCGTGAGGGTAGCGCGGCGCCGTCCCCGGCCCGCCCACTCCATATGCCCACATTTCGAGCATATGGCAAGTATTCTGCTCGGATTTCGTGAAAATAAAACTGAGAACGCCCTATCGATCGACAACACGCGCCCACGCCAACCCGACGATCACGCCTTCGAGCTTCGGCTGGTCCGGGGGCGCGACCATCCGCCACGCGTCCAGCGCCACCACGTGGGAGTCATCCACCAGGAGCCGGGACCGTTGGACGCCATCCAGGACGGACTTCGCCACGTTGTCCAGGTCCGAGCGGTGGCGGGACTTGACCAGGAGCCCCCGGCGCTTCTTCGCCGTCTCCCAGCCCGTCCGGCGGTGGACCGCGAAGACGTGCACGCCGACTACCAGCCCACCGTCCCCCGACGGCACGTCCACGTCCACGCGGTCACACGCCGCCCCTATCACCCGCTCATAGCGCCGGGTCGCGGCCGGGGTGACCAGCCGATTCTGCCACGCCCTGGGCCTTCCTTTCGGGACCGGCCGGCCAGGGATCCAGATTCGACAGTCCTGGACCACCTCCAGCCCGATCCGCTGGAACTTCGCAGTCCACGCCCCATACAGGGCCAGAGACAAGGCGCCCAGCTCCAGGGGACACGCGGGCCCGATGACGGGATGGTGGATCACGATTCCGACCGGAGCGAGTGAAGAGCTCGAAGTAGGGCGTCCATCTCTTCGTCCGTGTCGGCCAGCGCCCACGCCAGGTGGGCGAAGTTGGCCGTGGACATCACACCGGCCCCCCCATTCTCGTATCGGGACACCTGACGTTCCGAGATCCCGGCCCGTTCGGCCAGCTCAAGCTGGGAGAGTCCCCGGCGCTTCCGGAGCATGGCGATGACTTCGGACAATGACATGGCGTCCTCCTGGCCGCCCAGTGTATGGGGCGCGTTCCGGACCTACAAGGCAGGAATCGTCCTTGCGCGTCCGCCCCCGATCCGGTACCTTCGACGTCCACCGGAGAAGAACATGGATGCAAACGACCTGTTGGGGATCGCTTCCCAGTCTCGTTACCTTCGAGCCATTGATGTGGGGGACGGCCAGGTCTTCGCGATCGACCGGGTCTCCATCGAATCAATGAAACAGGACGGAGGCCAGGACCGAGATAAGGGCGTGGTCTGGTTCGCTGGAGAGGATCGGGGGCTGGTCTTGAACGTGACCCTGACCGTCATCCTTCGAGAGCTCTTCGGCGTGGATCTGGCCGGTTGGGTAGGGAAGCGGATCACGCTGCACAATGACAAGTCCGTCCGCCGTGGCGGAAAAGCCGTCGGGGGGATCCGGATCAAGGCCTCCCCGGACATCCCCAAAGACGTCACGATCACGGCTGGCGGGAACGCATTTTCGAAGGGGACCCGCTACACGATCCGAGCGGAAGCACGGGCGGAAGCACGGGAAGCACGGCCGGACGGGACGCCCCGGTCCCGCTTTGTGGATTCGCTCCGGTCCGCTGGGCTCCACGTCGAAGACTTCGATGTTTGGGCCCGTGAATCCGGCCGGGACGTGGCCGGGATGATGTCGCCCGAAGCCCTGGACATGGCGGCTGGCTGGATCTTGAAGGGGGGCGCTCTTGCCATCGCAAAGACCGTAGCCGCGAAGACGGAGCCGGAAGCCGGCCAGGACTTCGACGATCCCATGGCCGTCTGATGGTGGGCAGCCTCCCCGCCAATTCCCTGGACCTTCTGGACGCCCTGGTGGCCATGTCCCGGCCGGGACAATGGATCTGGCGGGCTTCTCTTGAGGTGGCCCTGGACACGGACGATCGGACGATTCGACGGTCGACCCGGCGCCTTCTGGACTGGTCCCTGATCGAAGCCCATCCGGTCCAGCGTCGGAGACATCTTCGAGCTACTGCACTGGGCCGCGCCTTGATAGATGGACACCACCGAAGCCAGCGACCCCTGGAGGGAATGTGCGCCAAGTGATTTCCCCGTGGTGGCCCTTTGGCCGTGGCTTCCGGGCTTCCGTGGAAGACCCCTATCTGGAGCTCGAAGTCCGGCCCGTGGCGTCCGGATGGTACTGGAGCGTGGAGAAGATCGTCCCGCAGTCCGGGTCGTTCGTGAAGCTCCACAGCGGGATCGTGGACTCCCTGGATCTCGCAAAGACCGCGGCCACCACCGCGGCTGACCTATGATTTCTGCCGGGCGGGGCACCTAACCTGGCTACGCTGCTTGCCCCGTCCGGCTTCTTCTTTGGCTGCCACCACCGGGACCCGGTTCTGTGCGTCCTTCTCCCCCTTGTGGACGCTCGAAGCCCGGCCCGACTGGTGGCGGCCACCTTCCGTTTCCGGTAGCATTTCTGGACACTACCGTCCCCGGGTCCCGGCGAACCCGTCCTTTTGACGTCCACGGCGTCCGGGGACGTGCGCGTCTCCAGGATCCCATGGACCGAAAAACCACCACCGCCGGACTGTTGTTCCCTCTCCTGGATTGGCACGGGGACCGGCTGGCTGGAGACGTCCCGGTGGAGCTCCGTGGCCAGGTCCGGGCGCTCTACGCGGCCACGGAAGTCTTCGTCCACCTTGAGCTGGCCAGCGCCCACGGTGGCGGCCGGTGGCGTGCCGTCATTGTCGCGGCCGTCCGCGTGGCCTGGATCGCTGGAGTCCTGGCTGGCCGGGCGTCAGTGATCGCGCCCCCGGAGACCCAGCGCCGGCCGGTCCGTCCCGCCGATTGACGCGATCCTCTCCGCCCCCGTGGACAGGATGGCGCAACACGCAGCAAGAGCGGCCCGCCTGCTATTCGACCAGGGCCCGGCGGATGTCGTCTCGGATCTGCTCGAGCGTGGCCGCGGTCCGGTCGCGATGTCTGCGGGCTTCGTCGCGAGTTTCGGCCAGCCGTTCCTGGATATGTTGGACATTGGTCTTGAGCTCCACGAATTCGTCCCGGTGGTGGCCGTGAACGGTTGTTGCATTGTCGCCCGTCGACGGGCCCCTGCGCAAGAGCCCGAAGCGGTCCAGTCCCAGGACCACCGCCATCACAATACCCAGCGGTCCGGTCACGTCGCCCACGCCCATGTGAGGGACGTCCACGACCACGGTGGGCGGGATCGACTCTTGCAATTCTTCCGGCATTGTCAGCGACCGGTCCCCGGATCCGCACCAGCCAGGACTCCCCGGACGAAGTCGTCCCGGACGTCATCCAGGGCGGCCACCAGGAGCTCGATGGCCCGATCCGACAGGGCTTCCACCAGCGCGGATCGTGGTTCGATCATGCGATCCAAGGAGCGACGAAGAACAGCTGGCCGTCCTTCCGCAAGTGCAACACCGGCATCATAGGCCGGGACTCCTGGTCTGCTCATGGTGTCCTCCGTTTCATCGGTTGATCTGCCAGTGTGGGCCGTCTTTCCATCGCCAGTCTCCCCCCCATTCTATCTCGCCAGACACCGTCCCGGCCGCTTTCAGACGCGCCCACGTGGCTTTGATGTGATCGGCCAGCGGGTAGTAATGGGGCCAGCTCCACGAGACCGCCCCATCGACGTACGGCGCCACGTCCACGGCCTGGGATGGCGTGGAGTTGTGCTTGCTCTTCGGCCAGGAGAGCTGGCTCTTCCCGGTCGTGACCATTTCGTTCTGGCGGTCTTCTCCACGGTGGCCTTCGAGGACCGTCATGTCCGAGGGACACGCCGGATCGGCCAGGGCTTCCGTCATCAAGAGGACCAGGTCTGGCGTGCACGTCTGGAGCCGGGACATGGACCGCTGGGAGAACCGGTAGGCCATCAGGAACCAGCCGGCCGGGCGGGCGTGGCTGCCCATTCTTCGACAGCCGCCCGAAGTCCCAGGGCGTCCATATGGCTGGCCAGGACCGGGGTGTCCCCGTTCGCCAGCCGGGTCTGGATCTCGGAACGGATGGAGCTGGCCACGTCCGGAGCCGTCCGCGTGGAGATCACCACGGATCCGTCCGATAGCGTCACGGAACAGTCATCGTCTCCCGCGGTCCAGAAGGTCTGGACTTCGTCGGCGGGCGTATCGTTCGCCGCCCCGCCTGGATTCAGGAAGACCGGCTGGATGGAAGTTTCGGCGTGGCTCATGATGGTACCCCTACTTGAATTCGTAGCAAAGGACCCGTTCGAGGACCCCCAAAGATCCCGAAGACTGATTGAAGACACCGACCCACATTTGGGCGGGGTAATACGAAGCCGTTCCGATCTCCTGGTACGACGTGATCCCCGCCGTGATGGTGGACGCGGACGTGTCCATGACGGCTTCCAGGCTGGCCGGTGTCGCATCGGCCAGGGTTTTGTGGATGGAGACGTAGTAGGTCCCGCGGATCATTACGATCCTGTGGAACCAGGTGGTGGTGGCAGACTCCCCCGCGTAGTCGTACGAGCTCGAAGAGGTGAAAGAACCGGTAATGGATCCCGCGAAAGGGCTTCGGTGTTGATATTGGAGCTGCATTCTCATTGCGGACCCGCTCGGATAGATCCGGGTCTGACAGGACGGCGAAGCGCCCAGGTTGCTGATCCCGCCCGTCCCGCTGGACCCTCCGGAGTAGAGCCGACCGCGGACCGCGTCAGACGTCCCACTTCCGCCCCAGCCGGCCGGCATGGTGATTTTCAGGATCACCATTCGCGCCCGGTCCTGGCTGGGAAAGGCGTCCGATACAGTCATCAGGACATCGTCCCCGCTGGTGGCGGTTAGGCCAGCTCCCCCGCCCACGGACTGGGTACCTTCGACTTCGAAGACCCGACCCGCTAAAGTGGTGGAGCCGGTGTTGAGTGTCGTCGATCCCCCAGAAATGGTGGTCAGGTCCAGATCCAGGGTATTCGTCCACGATTCCCCGGCCGCCACCGCACGACGGAACGAATGGATCGCGGTGGCCAGTGCGTTCCCGGCCGCGTCCTTCGCCGTCAGGGAGAGGACCCCGGCCGATCCGTCAGCCTCTCCGGAAGGACTGAAGGCGCCCAGTCCCGATCCGGAGAACGAAGTGGACCCGTTGGAATTGGTCACCGTAGCCTGGTAGCTGGCGATGGAGCTGGCGCCCGTTCCGCCGAAGCTCCCGAAAGTCACCGCGGCCAGGGACGCCCCGGCCGCCACGTTCTGGGAAGTCGGGGATGGTGGCGTGACCGTGGTGGAGCCACCGCCCCCGCCGGCCGTGCTTCCGCCGATGGTATCGAGACTGCCCATGTCATTCGCCCTGGGCGCTGATGTAGACCACGGAGCCGGACGCAGCTGCTACCTCGATGGTGTAGTCCCGCCGATCCCGGTTGCCGTGCCGGGTCCACACGCGGGTCCACGTGTCCGCCGCGGCCGGGACCAGGCCAGCCGCGGCCGTGTTGCCGGCCCGCCAGCTAAACGCCGCGTCGACGCGGACGTGGAGCTCCCGGTCTTGTGGCCCGACCGTGATCGTGGTCGTGACCGTTCCGCCACCTGACAGGGTTTCGGAATCCGTCCACGGACGAAGCTCTTGGGTGGAGATGTCGATGGCCATGGGGTCCTCTCTTTGTGCGATTCTATCACGGCTCGAACGGGCCGGGGATCATGTTTCGGGTAGCAAAATCACGCGGATGTTCTGGGCCACGGGACTAAGCCGGTCCCGGGAGACCAGTCCGAGGGCGTCCTGGATTCCGGCGTCCGCGTGCGTCACCGTCACCACGTCCCCGTCCACGAGCTCTTCGAACTCCCCCGTGATGTCCTGGATCGTGACGTACCGGGTCACCATTCCACGGACGGCCCGCCAGTAGAGGGAAAGGAACCCGGTGGATTCGTCCCCCGTCCACGCGGAAGTCCCGGACTCCACCACGTCCCCCACCAGGGTGGACGCCCTGGCCAGGACACGGTTCGCAGTCGTGAGTCCGACGATTCGGCCCACGTCGTATGGGATGGACCGGGGCCCAGCTCGAAGAGAGATCCGCGCGTCCCCGTCCGCCTTCTGGGCGGTAGCCAGCTCCCAGATCGACCGGACTTTGTCCAGCTCGTAGACGATCCGGCCGGGCGAAGTCATCCCCGGCCCCACCTCGAGGTGGCGGACCGCTTCCACGCGCCGGGCGTCGTATCGCCACGGGATGACAGTCAGCCGCCCTTCCCGGACCACCACGGCCACCGGGAGGAGGTTGTCCAACCACGCGTCCGTGACCAGGTCCCAGGGATTGGTCGGCTCCGACACGAAGCCGGAAACCCTGAAGCGATTCAGCCAGGACCGCCACGCGTAGAGAGAGGACCAGTCCACCGGATAATCGATCTTCGACAGGGCCCACGCCAGCGCGTCCCCCGCTCCACTGACCGCCCCGTCCGGACCGAGTAGGCTCCCGGCCGTGGACCATATGCACGCGTAATTGTCCTCGGTCTTGGAGATCGTAGACGCTCCGGAAATATCTACAACGGAAACGAGCTGGCCCAGTCCGTCCCCTTCCGAAAGGACAGCGAACGATTCTTTAGCGGTCCCGTCGCTGATTTCCACGAAGGTGGATTCCACCGCGTGGCCAGCGATAAGCAGCTTCGTGGTGTTGCCCCCGGACCTGGCCACAATCCGGGCCGGGCTTCCGGATTCGTGAGCTTGGACCGTAGGGATCCCCGGAACCTTCCACGCCGGTCGACCGATGACGATCGGATACCACGGGTCCCCGGTGTCGATCCCCGTGGGCCAGGTGTCCCTGGTCACCCGTTGCGTGTCGAGGTGGGTGGACCCGGTCGCCATCCAGGGCGGACTCTCCACCGTGAACGCTACCGGCTGGTTCGCCGTGCCATATTCCGGATCACGGGGGAAGCCGTCCACGATGACTTCCCGGTCCTCGTAGGCCTTTCCCGGCTCCCACAAAGAGACTTCCGCGGTGGCGTCCGAGAACCGGAAGCCGGCCGCGATCAGATCGGCCACCGGATCGTCCGGGGGCCAGACCACCTCCAGGGATACTGACTGGGTCCGGGGTTCCTGTTGGAACGGGTCATAGTCCGAGGGGGCCCGGAGCTCGGGTAGCCCGCCCAGGTGAGGCCACGGCCGGCCGTCCGCGTCCACCGGCGTCACCGGGGTGTCGCTCCACAGATAGGAGCGGCCACCGAGATCGACCCGGACCAGCCAGTGGGACGCCATTACACCACCTCTTGAATCTGGACGGACGCAACCCGGATGAATTCGTCTTCATTTTCGGAGCCCTGGACCGTGTCCAGCCGGATGTCCGAGTCAATGACGCCCACCAGGAAGTCCCGGCGCCGGTTCAAGGTGGTGGCGTCCGGCGGGCCCTTCTCCAGCCGGGGGAGGTAGATCACGGGAAGGGACGGTCCGTTGACCTGTTCCGCAAGTCCCCGAAGCGTCTTCGGCAGATCGAAGGACGAAGCGACGGCCAGCGCCCCCGAAGAGTCCGAAAGCTTTAGGTAGTCCGGATCCGGGGACTCCCCCGAAGCGTTGCAAGTCGGGACCCCGTCGCCCCACTGGATCGTCACCGAACGCCGGGACGGGGCCAGCTCTCGTGTCCGGTAGGTCCGGTCTTCCGCTTCGACGACTTGCACTCCGTGCTCCTGGCCCAGTCCACGCCCGAAGCTGTAGGGCGTCCCGAACGCGTGCACATTCGTCCAGTTTAGGGTCCCCACTCGAAGGTCCCCGTCCACCGTGTCCTGGGCGGGGATGCGAAGCCGCCAGCCCTGGGCACGGGTCCCGAGATTATTCCACCAGACCACCGCGTCCTTCATCCAGAACCGGACCACGGATGTGGACTCGGAGCCGTCCGCCCCATCGAAGGAGACCACCGCCCGCCGGCCGGCCAGCGTGCCCCGCGTGCTTCCTTCGGTGTTGTGGCTGATTCTCCGCAGCTTCCCCGAAGCAAGCTCCAGCGTGGACCCGGCCAGCTCGTTTGGCTCCAGGTAGGTCTGGGTTGCGCTGGCCAGGGTCCCGGCCGCTCGGATGGTTGAACCGTGGAGCGTCCAGACGTTGGCAAGCCAGGCGAGATTGTAGGCCATGTCTATGGTAACCACGGTGGTCCACGCCCCGGCGGACGCGTTGTACCGCTCGATAAACCCGGTCCGCCAGTTGGCGTTCTGGATCGACAGGGCCATAGAGTCCGAGAACGGCGAAGAGTCCCAGCCGGATACCAGACTCTTTGTGTCGTAGGCCACCGCGATCTTCTGTTCGCTGTTGTCGTCCACCGTCCTGGTCCCACGCCGGGGGGACGGGAACACGGCCGGGAAGACCCGCGAGACCGGGAAGTCCGAGTCCGTCCCGATGGTGTGGCTATCCCCGTCGAAGGCCGGGCCACCAGTCGCCCGAAGGTAGACCCCGTCCGTCACATAAACGCCGGTGGGCGAATGGACGATCGCGTTCAGATCGCCGGGATTCGACATCGCTGGGAGCGTTTCAAACTGGCTTCCCGCGTAGTCCTGGCCCGCGGTCCCAGCTCCCCGCGTCATGTGGAATTCATGCCAGTCCACCACGGCCGTGTCGTTGCTCAGGATTCCGAACGTCACGGAGTCCGAACCACCGGCCCCGGCGTTAGTCACCGCCCCGGCCGGACCCGCCAGATACTTGGAATCGTCCGACATGGACCGGACCCGGTACCATAGAGCGGCCTGCGACGACTGGAGCGCCACCACGACTTCGATACCGGAAGTCGTGGAGACGGACACGGGGGACCCGATCGCGGCGGACGCGTTGACGTCGTAGAGAGAGATCCCCGTGGTCGAGAACCGGACTTCGACCTGGAAGTCCGTGGAGCCAGAACCTACCGAGAGCTTGATCCCCACGCGGGACGAAGCCAGTACGGACCCGGAAGTCATCGTCAGAGCGGCCCGGACGATGTAGCCGTTCGACGCGTCCGTGTTGCTGTAGTTGCGGTTATTCAAGCCGGTAGCCGTGAGACGAAGCGCCCCCGCGGTCAGTGCTTGTGTGGCCGATCCGGCGGACGTCCAGCCGGTCATGTTTCCGGGGAGCTCTATCGGCAGATAGTTAAGCACCCAGGCCGCCATGGATGTCTCATCCCGTTGGATCGCGGTCTTCGGAAGCGTGACCGTGGAGTAGCCACCGGCAGCCAGGACACAAAGGGAGTTGTCTTCGTTGGCCGGTAGCGCGCTCCACTGGTGAGCCACCATCAAGCGCCCCCGCCACCAGGTCCCGGCCACGTGGCGAAGGTGGGTGTCTGGATCTTGCGACCGCCACAGGACCCCGGAGCCGGGAAGGTCCACGTCTGGACGCCCGGCCGAATCCACGACCCGCTCGAAGACATCCGACCGCCCCATCACATTCCACGTCTGGCCGTCATCGGTAGAGCGGATCACGGTCAGCTCGTTTTTTGCAAGAGTCGTGATCGTGGCGCTGGCCAGATTCAGGTAGGTATCCACCGCCATCTGCACACAATAGAGCGTCCCATTCGGCGCGGCCGTGATGGACATCTCGCCTTCGCTGAACGTGTATTTCGAGCTCGTGAAGGTCCCGTTTCCGGGGACTTGACGGGGTTGGGAGCTCCCGAGGTCCCCCAGCGAAACCTGGAGGTATCCGGCGTCCGTCTTCGCTCCGGTCCCGCCCTTGTCATCCCCGACCGCCACCAGCCGTGGGGAAGCGGAGTAAGGCGAGAACGCGTCCGGGATTCGGCGGGATTGTGTGTAGGGTTCCGAACCGTTCGCATCAATGGACACGAAGACGAGGACGAAGCCCCGGGGCGTGGCCACCACGTCCGGGAAGGCGCCTTCGAGGTCCGCCACGCCCTGGCCATTCTTGACCAGATCGAAGGTCGCCCCGTCGTCTATGCTCGCCCACTGGGCGATGTGATCGTTGCACAATCCCGCGTCCGCCGGGTCCTGGCCCGTGAGCTGGGCGAAGAGGATCACCTGGCCGTTCCGGTGCGCGGCCCGAAGACGTCCGCCTTCCACCTCTCCGTCGAAGAGTGGATCCCGAAGACACGCGGTGGACCCGGTGGTCCACGTCGCCCCTTCGTCATCCGAGTACAACATCGCCACCTGGATGGTCTTCGAAGTGACGTCCTCGGTCCAGTGGAAGAGGACCACCCGATCCCCGACGGGCCGGTCCACGATGCAAAGACACGGTTCGAAGTCGTTGGCGGGGGCGCTGGAGACGGTGACCACGTTCACGGTGGTGAACGTCCCGGCCGCTTCCGTGAACCGGGACACCTGGATGGACTCCCCGGTGGAATAGCGGGACACCTGGGAGCAGACCAGGACCGTCCCGGTGGACGTGGTCACGGCATCGGGGGCCTTGCTGGCCGTGACCGCCCCGGACACGGTGGAGCTCCCGTCGACGTAATGGATTGGAAGCCAGCCCCAGATCGACGAAGGCGCGATCCGCCCACGGTAGAGGGGGTCGCCAGCTTCCCGCCATGCGAACCCGGCGCCGGTCAAGGGGTCGATCGATCCGGCTTTGGTCGTGATGGTCTGGATCTCCGTGGTCGTGGAGCGGTCCCCATACGCGGCCAGGACAAGGTTCGAAGAGCCCTGGTCCACCGGACGGCCGGGCCGTGGGGACTGTTCCGTCCATGTCGTCTGGCTGGTCCAAAGAGAGGACGAATCAGACAGCCGGGGATCGGGGACGCCCAGGGCCCTGACGATGGCGGTACTACGATCCACGCTCATAGCTGTCTCCCGATCTTCGTCCCTTCCCTATTCCGGTCCCGCCTTGTGAGCGAGCCGGGAAGGCTCCGGTCATCCCGGTAGAAGCTGCGGAACTGGCGGTGATTGATCTGGGAGATAGCCACCACCTGGGACCCGCTGGAGCGCCGGCCGGCATTCATGGCTTCGATCTGGTCCCGCCCCATGGATTCCGCGGCGCGTCGATTCAGGACCGCTTCTCCGGCGTGGAGCGTGGCCGGTACCGCGTCCGCGGCGCCACCGTCTGGACGTTCCACCATCGCCGTTCCGCGGTAGAAGGTCGGGGGCTTCTGTCGTCGGATGACTTCAGCCTGGACTACGCCATTCGCCGCCATGGCGGTGGCGGCCACCGGACCGAGGATCGGCCCGAGATCGGCCAGGGCCTTCGTGATGGAGATCGCGGTATTGACGGCCACCATTCCAAGGCCGGTCACCTTCGAAGCCTGGAAGAGCTTTCGGGCCTGTTCTTTGCTCTTCGAATCAGCCGCGATCGTCTGGAGTCCTTGCATTAGCTGGTGGGTATTGGACAGTGTGAGCTGGGCCGCCTTCGCCAGATTGTTCCCGGCGTCAATTGCCTCCTGTTCTTCGATACCTTTACGGGCTTCGGCTTCCCTTCTCGTGATCTCCGTCCGTTCCATCTCGTATTGGTTTTCAAGAGCGGTCCGGGCTTCTTGGAAATCCTGTTCCGCTTGGAGCTCCATCGCCCGATCGGTCCCGGCGTTTTCAATCCGTTGACGCCGGATCTCTTCCGCCTTCGCCAGTTGCTGGTCCGTGGCCTGGGCGAGCTTGCCCATGGCGGACAGCTCCACGGCCGTGGCTTCGACCACGACCTGGGCGCTCTTGCGTTGGAGCTCGATGTCCCGGTCTACCTGTTGGTTCCGCGCCTTCCCGGCCGCCACCAGGGCCGCCACCTGGGCCTTCTGTTTTGCTTGCGCTTCGGCCAGGCGTTCCGCAGCACGGGCGGCGCCTTCGTCCGCACGCTTGAGGGCTTCGGACGCTTCCGCCGCTTCTTCTTCTTCGACCTTCCGATCGTTCAGAACCTCGGCTAAGAATTCATTCTCGAGCCGGAAGTCTTCCGCCCGATCCCGTACCGCCGTGAGCTGGCCAGTCTGTCTGGACAGCTCTCGGTTGGCTTCCCGTAGAGCGTTCGTGGTTTCGGTGGACGCGTCCCCGGATCGCTGGAGAGCTCGAAGCCGGTCCTGTTCCGCCTTCGTGGCCGCGATCTCTTTCGTCAGGAAGCGGTCCGCGGCCTGGGATTGACGGTTGAATTGGACTTCACGCTTCTTGGCGGCTTCTTCGTTGGCGTCGTAGCTTCCCGTCAGTTTCGCGATCTCCAGATCCAGGGCCCGGATCGATGCCGTGAATCCGTTAAATGCGTTCTGGGCGGCCACGGCCCGCTTTGCGGCCCGCTCCTGGGCCTTCTCAGCTTCTTCCACGTCGTGGGCGAGCACAAGGTAGGCCGCGCCCAGGGCGGCCACAGCGACCCCGATGACGCCCATAGCGGGCAGCGATAGCATTCCCGCCTTAGAGACCGCTTCGATCCCGCCGGCCGCATCCCCAAAGCCGGTGGCCACGGCTTGGAGCCGGGGGTCGATCGCGCCCAGCGCACCACCGAGTCCGGACAGGATCGAGTCCACGTCCCCGGACTTTTCGGCCACGTCATCCAGACTGGCCGCCAGGCCACGCGGACCGTTCCCCGCCTTCTCGAAGGCCCTGGCCGATTTCTGGGCCGCCTTCTGGGCCGCCCGTGCCGAATCCGCCGCGGCTTTGCTCATGCGCTTTTCGAGCTTTTCGGCAGCCTTCGCGGCCTGCTTGTCCGTGAAGCCGGGGACCTTCGAGAATTGTTGCTGGTACTTGCTGATGTCCGCGATGACATTCAGGCTAATGTCTCGGCGTGTTGTCATGCGGATCTCCCATCCAGGAAGGTGTCGATCTGGCTGGCCACGGCTTCCGCCGCTTGCTGGATCTTATCGGGGGCGGGGTTGAAGATCAGAACGCGCCACGGCTGTTTATCGCTCAGACCGTTCTGGCGGCTCTTGATGTAGAACGAATACCACGCGTTGGACCGGAGCTCCGCCACCAGGACTTCCTTCTTCGCCGCGGTGTATTCGAGCGATAGCATAGCCTTCGAGAATCCGGTCTTTGTGGGCCACTTCCGCCACGCGTTGAACGCCAACGAAGCCATGGACCGGTCGATCTCCGTGGTCACGATCGGGCCCACGGTCCCAGCGATCGCCAGAATGTTCTTCCGGAAGGACGGATCCACCCGGATCTGGAGCCCCGCCTGGCCGCTACTCGGAAGCCGTGAGAGCCGGCCCGTGATCGTGTTGTACCGCTTCGAAGCTCTCTCCGGCGCCCTGGAGATGGCGACCCATTCCCGGTATTTCCGACGAAGGAACGGATCCGAGGACGTGGCGACACGCCGGAAGAAGGAGTCCGACGAGGTCCAGAACTTCGAAGACTGTGGATACACGGGGCCCCCTATTGGCGGTCAGCTCTCATTGACATCAAGGTACCCCATGCCGTAGACGAAGAGCCGGGAGGGGGCGCCGGGTCCCGTGGGCGAGCTCCAGGGCGTCCCCGTGTCCGTCCTCGGATTGTAGCGGCCGTGTCCCGTGCTTCCATGTCTTCCGCCCAGAGCATCCCGTACACGGCCCGGAGCTGGGCCGGGTCCAGTGATTCCAGCCAGAACGGGTCCCCGGTGGATTCGATGCCCAGCCGGGTCAATCTTCGGAGCCATGCGCCACCGGGTCCTCGAAAGGGGCAGACGCGGATTCCACCTCGTCCGGAATCGGCAGGAGCTCCGTGATCGCGTTCCACGCACTCTCACACGCGCCTTGCCAGCGGAGAATGTCGAAGCCCTGGCCACCGCGTCCGATGGCCCACAGCTCCACGGAGTCCCCGTACCGGATCCAGTCCTGGCCCGTGTTGCAACGGGACGGGATGGGAGCGCCCAGGGCGGCCGGGAGGCACGCTCCCAGGGCCGCGGACCATAGACAGGCGAACTCGGCCGAGTCCACGCCACCGTCCGAGACGATGCCGCCCAGGGCGGCGTGGAGACCAAAGCAACGACGAAGAAGGGGCGTCCGACATTCGACCGGGACCCCCTCCTGGATTTCAACGTGAAAGGCTGGCATTTTCGCGCTCCTAAGGTGGCGGCTCTTGTGTTGGGTCAGGCGATGACGGGCGATTCGAAACACGTCCCGTTGACGGTCAGTCTCATGCCCTCTTCGGACATCGAGAGATCACCAGTCAGCCGGCACTTCGGAAGCGTGATCGTGGCGCTGGCTCCGCACGAGTTGGACATACTGATCACGACCTTCACGGCCCAGACTCCGCACCCGATCGTCTCGACGGACGTGGCGCTGGCCCAGTCCCCGGTCTGGCGGATGGCGTCCAGCATCCGGTGGGCGGACGCGTTCGTGAGATCCGTCACGTTCGCCACCGTGATCTCGGTCGAGAACTCGTACGTCTTTGACTCGCCTTTCAGAAGGGCGAGGTGTTGCTGGCGGTTCTTGACTTCGACCACCTCAAAGTTTCCGGCGTCCAATCCGGGGATGTCGAAGAGGCCGGAGCCGTTCCCGAAGCTGGCCGACTTCGGGGACGCGGCGCCGTCGGACACGGTGATGGTGACGTCCCGAGAGACGAAGGGAGGAAGTCCAGACATCAGGCGCTCCGAAGGTAGGCGGTGACGGTGACATTCACGCCAGCGGCGCCGGCGTTAGCGATATTGATTGACTTGGCGCTGGCCGAAAGAGCCGGGCCCCCGTCTTCTGGGTAGACCAGGATCATCCGTCCGCCGGCATTCAGCGGGATCCCGTCCGTGGCACCCGAAAGGATCGGGGCGCCGTTGGAATTGGACTTCTTCACCGTGACGGTACCCGATGCCGTGACCGGGACTTCCACGATCAGGGCGGCGATTTCCGCGCCGTTGACGGCGTCCCCGTTGGCGTCCGTCATCGCTCGAAGGTCCAGATCCACGTTCGCGGTAGCGCCCACGGTCTGGACCACCTTAGCCACGGTGTCCGCTTGATTGTCGCCCGTGCCGGACGTCCATTCGGCGGAGTATGAAAACTCGGCCACGCCGTTACCGGAGTAGGGCGAATCGATGGAGGCCCGGCCGGTGGCGGACAGGGCCCAGGTAGTGTTCGTGCTCATGTTTGGATTCCTTCCAGGTGGCGGACCCGGTACGATTGAGTGATCAGGAGACCGGCTTCTTCGACGGGAAGCGCCGCGGGGGAGAATGATTCAGAGCAGAAGACCCGAAGAGCCTGGAAGCCGGTGGCCGCGTGCCAGTGACACGACAGGAGCCGGTTTCGAAGGAGCTGGGCCGCTTGGATCGCCAGCCGGTAGCTAAGCCATTGATCGTCATGGTACGCCCGGAACGCAAAGACCACGTCGACGGCCGCCTCAAACATTACGGCCGTCCGCGTCGACTCGGCTTCCCCCGTGGGAGAATGCGAACGGACCGCCAGGTTGTACTCGAGGTGACCATCCGGCGTGGCGTCCGTGGGCGACAACGGCAGAACGGACCGGCTCCAGACATCGCTGGAGCTGGCGTTCCGTTGGAACGGGAGGCTATCGGTGGCCGCGATCTGGGCGTCCATCGCTTCGATGATGGTCCACAGGTGGGCGCCGCCTGGGCCAGTGTAGGAGGGGGCGCTCATCGGATCAGATACCGCCGGCCGCGAAGACCGCCATACCACCTCGGACTGTAGGCCGTGGGCGTGTTGATGGAGATCACGCCGTGACGGGATTCCAGGGTATCGGGATCGTCCACGCGGCCGTCCTGGTCCCGGTCGTATTGTGTGGCGATAGCTTGGAACTGTCGGGCGTATTCCCGGCCGTGCTTCTCGGAAAGGTCCACGAATACTTCGTTCCCGTTGGTCTTCCCGATGTAGCGCCACAGCTTCGACAGTGTGAGCTCTCGGTGGGCTTCGAAGAAGACATAGGGGGAAGCGATCGGCCACCAGGCGCCACCCTCCCGAAGCCAGCGCCGGACAATGTCATCCCACGCGGAATCGATGAATCCTTGAGCGTTTGTCCGGCCGTTGCCCCAATACGTGGCCAGGTCCGGGTATTCGGACAGAAGGTCCGTGTCGGTGACACTGGGCGAGATCGGGCGCTTTGCAAGGGCTGCCGGCCGGGTCCAGGTGTAGACCGTCCCGGAGATCGTCAGGGCCCACTCTTCGAGCCAGCCGTCCCCGAAGTCCGTCCCGGCCGCGGTGGTGTCCAGGGCGGACGCGGGAATCGTGAAGGTGGACCGGCCACCGGAGAAGGACGTGGCCGCGGCCGTGACCACGGCCGTGGAGCCCTGGGCGTAAAGTGTAAGCGTGCCCGAATCCGGGGTGACCGTGGATCCGTTGTGTTGGACTTCAAGCGCCACCACGTTGTCCCGGCCGCCCTGGAGGACGTCCGGGACCGTGACCCGCACGGAATAGTTGGTCTCGCCAGATACGGGCATGATTCAGACTCTCAGGTATGACCAGGCATGATGACGATCCAGGAAGATCCATCGCAACCGATCAAACACATTTCACCCGGTGCCACGGTTTCGATCGTGGCTGGAGTGTCATTCTTCAGAACCAAGTTTTCAGCGCCGCTACCGGCGTTGAAGAACTGGAAGAAGAGGCCGTCCGAGCTCTCTTCGGCGGGGAGGTTGACGTCCCGCGCGGAACCACCCGGATCGATCCGGAGATAGTTGGCGCTGGTGTTGTCCAGCGTGAGATCGCCGGCCAGGGTCTTCGACTCGAAGCCCCCCGCCAGTCGAAGCTGGGCAGTCAGCCGCTTCGTTGCGCTTCCACTGTAGGCCATGGTGGCCTCCTATGGTGTCGGGGGTGAATCAGGAGAGGGCGATAGTCGGGAGACAGATCAGGACCCAGGAAGCCTCGGTCCCGCCGGACTTGCCCACGTTGTAGACCACGGCCGATTCGTTCTGGCTGATGGTCACGATGGTGTCTCCGTTGTCGTTCTTGACCACCAGATTCTCAGCGCCGCCCGCAGCGTTCACAATCCAATACATCCGGCCGTTGGGATCGATGTTCCCTTCCGCGGGGAGGTTGACGTCCCGAGCGGAACCGTCTGGATCCAGCTTGAGGATCATCGCGTCATCGTCACCGATGGTCTTCGCACCGGCCAGGGTTTCGACAGCTCCGCTGTAGAAGTTGCCGGCCAGGCCCTTTGCAAAGGCGGGAAGGGAAAAGAATTTGGAGGACATAATCGGGCTCCGGACGGGCCGTTAGCGGCCGTTCTTGCGGTTGTCTTTTTGCACGGCCCGGACCACCCGGTCCCGCGCTTCGTTGTGAGAAATGGTCTGGCCAGCTCTTCGGGAGCTTTCCCGGAGCTGGCGCGCGGTCTTGTCAATCCCGTCACGGCTGTATTCTTCGCGGGTCATTTCCGACTCCGCTTGACGGGGGCGGGACTCGGAGCGGCCAGGGCGGCCGGGTCAATCACACGGGCGGACCGGTGGAGCTCCAGGCGATTCGCCACCACCGTGTCCCGCTGGGCGCGTAGTGTGGAGTCTGGGATCCGGGACTGGCTGGATGCCCACGCTTCAATCTGGGCCAGGATCTCGTCCCGTGCCATGGCATCCGGAGCGGGGACCAGATCCTGGCCGACCATCCAGGACAACCAGCGGTTATATGATGCCTTGTCGAAGCTGTACCGCGGGGGAGCGGTCGGCCGGCGGGACGGTAGGCGCTGGCTCCAGACTTCCCGGTATGCCTTCCCGCCGATACCGGTCCGCTGATGGTAGACGATCTCTTCCCGCCAGTAGGGCCCGGCGGGTTCCCCTTCTGGGAGGTATTCCGCGGGGATGGACAGCCCAGGGTCAAGAACGACCCAGCCTTCCCGGCGCCGGGCTTCGAGGGCCATGGCCCACGCGGACTGGCGGGGCTGGCCGTCCCGGATAACTTCCACGCCCTGGACTCCTGGATTCAATCGGAAGAGAGCGAGCTCCGGAAGCCATGTCGGCTCTTCGAGTCCCTCGACGCGGACGGACCCGGACTCCACGGAGGCCAGGTAGACGAATGGGGCGGACGGTCGAAGATTCAGCGTGTTCTGGGCCGTGAACGGATCCCCGAAAGGATCGGGCCCGGCTCCGATGGTCTGTTGTGGGATTGGCATTTTCGCGCTCCTAAGGTGGCGGAGTAAGGGAGAGGGAACCGGGGAGACCGGAGCGCAATGCCAGTAGAACCACCAGCCGCCCCGGTCCCCCTCCGTAGCGTCAGGTGGTGGACAACACCCGGCGCTGGAAGAAGACGTCCGTGGAGCCAAGCGCGAAGCCCATGAAGGCGATCGCGTTGACCTGGTTTGTCTGCTGGTTCTGACCGTTGAGGACATCGTAAACAACGAGGCCGTATTCGTCGACATACACGGGATTAACGGTCGGGCCCAGGTTCAGGGGGCTGGTGGACGCGGCGCCGTAGCCGATCCCGCCACGCTGGAACGCGAAGCCCTGGTAGGCGCCGCCGGACTGTTGGACGTCACCGGTACCCACGACAGTCATTCCAAGACCGAGGAAATTGTCGTAGATGCGACCGGCCACGCCTTGGACGCTGGTGAAGCCGGCCAGGTCACCCTGGAAGGCGGGTTCCGAGCGGGCGCTGGCCTTCGCTTCTTCGATCTGCTGGGGGTCCAGCATGACGACAGGAGCTCCACCGTCTTCGGCACCGTCGGTCGTGTTGAATGCGGTGGCCAGGGCGATCAGGTTGTCCACGGAGAGGGTCGTGGCAGCGGAGCCAACCGAAGCCGCGATCGTGGCGCCGGTGACACAGGTCTGTTCCCGGAAGGTAGAGAACCACATGTTTGCGGCCTGGTTCCGGAAGGCTTCGCCGCCCATGGCGGCCCGGACGTTGGGCTGGGACACGATCCTGTTCTGGAAGCTCTCGGACAGTCCAAGTCCAAAGCGGCCCAGGGTCACGGAGCTGAAGCCGGCCGTCGGGTTGGCCATGGTGGGGGCGCTCGTCTCGGTGGGCATGGACAGCATCTTCGCGTCCCAGCCGATTCCGCCCACGTGAGTCACGCGGATGGTGGTGGTACCGGCGCCGGCAAAGTCGCCGACAAGGGGAACCACGCCAAGCTGCCAGACGTTGAGCTTTTCGGCCAGCTCCATCCGGATCTCTTCGGCCACAATGTGGGAGAGTCCGAGCTGGGCGGTGGAAGACGAAGAATCGAGGGGCTGGGTCAGGGCTGCCATTGTGGAAGCCTCCGTGTGTCGTGGTTGAAGGTCTTCCGCATACGTTGGTAACGCCAACGACCCGCGCGGTATGTGGCCACATTTTACCGCGTGGGCGTCTACGCGTCAACGTCCGCTGGTCTGCCGTTCCCGAAGCGCCGCGATCGCGGCCCGTGCTTCTTCGCGGGGGAGTCCCCGGATTCGGCCGATCTCCGACTGGACTTGAGCGGGGGTCAAGGGCTGGCCCGCCTTGACGGGGGCGGTCACCTGGGCACGGTTGACGGGAGGGAGTCCTGGAGGTTTGGGGGCCTTGGCTTCGGTCACGGGCGCCGCCAGACTTCCCCCGAAAAGATGGCCCACGTACGGGTTCGATCGGGCCCCGTCCTCGGAGCCAACCCAGGACCGGAAGGCGCCGGCCGTGTCTTCGGGCTTCTCCTCGAGGAGGGCCACGTGTTGATCGAATGCCATCCGAAGGAAGCCCACCGCGCCATCGTCACCGATACCGGCGCGGGCCAGGGCCACGCGGTCTTCGGCCGCTTGGATCGCCTCGTCACGGGCGGCCACCTGTTCCGAGAGCGCTTCGAGCTGGGCCAGCCGTGGCTGGGCTTCCAGGAGTTGGCGCTGGTAGTCCGCCACCTTCCCTTCGAGCTCGGAGATCCTGGTGGTCTTCGAAGTCATCCGGTCCTGAAAAACGTCCTTCGACACGAAGCGGTCCCGGACTTCGGATTCCGAAAACGTCCGGGCTTCGGTGGTTTCATCTGGCATCGCTGTATCCTCTTGGGTACTCATTCATCGGCCGGGAGAGAGGCCCGCTTTTGACTTGTCACGGCCAGATTCAAGTCTTCGGGATTGACGGTCGGGAATGCGGATTGTAGCAAAACCAGGGCCGCAGGCTTGTTCACAGTCCCGTCTGATACAGACTTCAGGACTTCCACGAATGCAGTCACCTGGGCGCCATTCAGAGCGAGATCCGATTCTTTCGCGCCGTCTTCGGCCGGGGATTCGGCCAGGGCCGCGGCCACGTCATCGATCGCGGCCAGGGCTTCGGACTGTCGTGTAATTTCAGACTCATCCATCCGGACGCGGGCCAGCGCCCGGATCGCATCTTCGCGGGACGTTCCCGGATACCGGTCCATGTAGACGTCCACCGTGGATCGGTAGCCGTTCGAGACGTCCCAGGTGTCCTGTTCACGTCTGGCCGCCATCTCTTGTGGCATCGCATCCGGCCGCCAATACTGGACCGTGTAGCCGTCTTCCGGGACGTTGACGCCCTGGGCACGGAGCACCACGGAACACGCCCGAAGAAGGGCCAGGTCTCCAGATCGGAACAGCTCTTCGGACTGTTCCGCCGCTTCCCGTCTGGTGGCCTGGGAGATCAGGAGGGACTGGGCGCTGGTGGGGTTGGAACTGTTCGCCACCGCCCCCGCGTCCCCGATCCCGAAGCGTTCCGCCGCCTGTTGTCTCTTCGCTCGCAGGAAAAGGTCCAACGGCTGGAGATTCGCACCGGGGCCCACGGTGGTCACGCCCACGCCCTTCGACCCTTCACGCTCAGCCAAGAACAACATGGCGCCGGGGGAGAGGTGGATCGATCGTGTCTGGTCCTCGGACCCGATCCGGCGGGACGTGGTGGCCGGTGGCTCCAGTCCGTGGACGATCACGGTGGACCCGGACGCGTCCCTGGCCGCGTGCATCACATAGGTGGACAGGACCGCCACGGCCAGGGTCGCCTTGAAGGCGCCATACCGGACGGTGCTTTGCCACAGGGAACCCGTGTCCGCGGTCCGGTACCATGCGAAGGGGAGCGCCGGGGACCCGTCTTCGAGTCGCCACCGGTAGTCATCGCCTTCGAAGGTCTCCCCGAAGAGCAGGGCCGTGATGTCTTCGCCGTCTTTCACGCCCACGGCGTTCTGGTCATACTGGCCGTCTTGAGCGGCCACGACTCGGAAGTAGGTGTCGTCTTCTCGAATGCTCCACCGGTCCCACGCCCAGATGGTCCCGCCGGCCGCGGTCACGTACCGGCGCCGGAGCTCCCACAGAACCACCGGCTCGGACGGGTCCTCTTCGGACGGCTCCACATAGACGTTGAAGGGGTAGACCGGCCGGACCACCAGCTTATCGGCGCTGGGCGCGTGGACATGGACCAACATGTCCCCGAGTCCCCAGGCGTGGTATTCCACGGACTGGAGACGGGACGCCCACCTGGCTTGGTCCAGTAGACCACCCGGATCGATCAACACGTCCGCGGACGCGTCCCGGTGGCGGATAGTCGGCCGGTGGCCATAGTGACCCGGCGTGGCCAGTTGTCGGCAGATGTCCGCGAAGACGTTGTCCGAGGTATCCGGGGGTCCCCAGCTCGCCAGCCGCTCTTCCGCGATGAATTCGGACATGTAGGCCGCGGCCACGTCGGACCAGTCTTCGGCCAGGACACGCGCCATAGGAACCAGGAGCCGGGACCGCTCTTCGTCGTGGACGGACGGGAGCTCAGGACGGGGGGCGATTTCGGAAGAGTACACTGGGCGCTCCGTTGTCACGCATATATCGCGGTCGTGGCGAGGTTGCGGGACCAGTCGCCCAGCCGGACGGCCCGCTCGCACGCGTATCGTACCGCATCGAGGACGTCTTTCTTCGGGTCGTCGCTTCGGCCGCTCCACTCCTGGCACGCGGTGGAGAAGATGGCGGCCCGTGGATGGACTACGAAGTGGGAGAGCTCCGCGTGTTTGTCATCCCGCCGGGCCATGATCGCGTTGAGAAGGCGGAAGCCGTGGCGGACGGAGCCGGCCCACTTCCGGGGCGTGTTGATCCACTTGGTTTTGCTCTTGTCCAGCCGGTATCGGGCGGCCAGGAACGTCCGGAGCTGCGCGTTACCCTTCCTGATTTCATAGTGGTTCGCATTAGTCGACCGGTCCCCGACCCATTGATCGATGTCTTCGTACCGCAGATCCCATCGGTGGAGCATTTCCGCGATAGCGTCCGCGTCCTGTTCCGGCGTGGTGTAGCCTTCGGCCACGTGGCAGTCGAGGACCCAGACACGGGGGGCCAGCGTGTCCACCTGGTGGACCGCCACCAGCGCCGCGGCTTGTTTCCCGATTCCGGCTCCGTGGTCGATCCCCACGAAGAGGGACGCCCCGGCCGGTGGCCCTGGGAGACGGCCCAACCGGAAGCCGTGGACGGACGCGGCTTTGTCGAATGCGGAAAGCCACCGGCCAGACAGGACGGGTTCCCAGTCGCCCCTTACGCGCATCCCCCGCTCATGCTTCAGGAGGGACGCCGAAAACTGTTCGATGTCGTCTTCCGTCATCCAGGGCAGATCCAGAAGACCACCGCGGGGCGTGCACGCGTCCACCGATAGTGGGACGTGGTGTTCGAACATCCCGCCAGGGCATCCGTCCGCCGGCCGCCCGGCGTCCTCCCATCGCTCCACCATGGTCCGCATATAGTCTTGAGGCGGGGCGTCCGGTGTCGGGGTGAAGCTACACCGAAGCTGGCCGCCGTAGGCATTCAGCCGGGGTAGCATTTCCCCGAAGAAGGAGGAGGGCGGTGGTTCGTCCAGATAGGCACGGTGGAAGGTAGCGCCGGCCAGCCGCTGGGTCCCCGCGTCGTACGTGTAGAGGTAGATCACGGAGCCAGCGCCGGGACCGTCAACCAGCGGTATCACCGGCTCTTTGTAGCCCTTGACGCCCTGGCCAGGGACAAAGCGGATGTTCGGGTCCACTTCGTGGCGCGGTAGGAGCTCCCATATCTTCGACAGGAATGGGACCATCTGCTTCCAGCTCTTCGAAGCCACGGCCACCTTGACCGGTACTTTGTGCGACTGGACCGGATGGACCCCCCGGACGAAGTCGACCACGTCCACGGCCTGGCCGAAACTCTTCCCGATCTGGTTACCTCCCCGAAAGACCGCCAGCGGGGCGGCCACGTCCAGCCATTCGGCTTGGGACCGGGTCAAACGGACGGATCGGCGGGGGTCCCGCCGGCCGGCTTCGATCGATCGGTGGAGAAGACCAGCCAGTCCGAGCGTCATGGCGTCCCCCTTCCAACAGTCCACGCTTCGAAGCAGTAGAGAACTACGCCACCGCTCAAAAACGGATACACTTTTCCGTCTCTCATTTCAGCGTACCCGGCTTCCAGGAGCCATCCCACGAACGCTGTATCCGTCTGCCATTTCATGCCGAGATCCGGGCTTTGGGATTCCGTCGAAGGTACTCACCCACGAAGAGCTCCAGGACTTCGAGAGGGACCGCGTCGATGGAGGCTTTCAACATGTCCACGAGGCCGGCCGTGTCCATCTCCTCTTCGGGGCGCTGTGCTCGGATTTCGGCCAGCTCCGCGTGGGCCCGGACCAGTGTGTTGAGGTTGGACGCGTAGGCGCCCCGGTCTGGTGGAGTCTGGTCCACCGCCACCGCGGCCCGGTCCACTGCCCACGCCAGGAGCTGTTCCCGTCCCATGCCCGATGGGGTGACGGGGGCGGTAGTCGCGACTTGCACGGAAGGCGGTGGTGGTTCTGGACGTGGCGCCGGGACCGGGAGGGCGTGGAGCGTTCCACGCGGAACGGCCGGGGCCCTGGATTCCGAAAAGTCCAGCCCTTCGTCGACCAGCCGCTTCCGGACGCGTCGGATCCGTTGCTCCAGTTTCCGGCGTTCCTTCTTCTCACGGACGCCCGGCCACAGGGCATCGATGCATTCCGCCGGGGTTCCCCGATTCGCCCGGAGCCATCGGTCCACTTCGTCAGGGTTCCACAAGCTGGCTCCTGTGTTGCCGTGCTGATCGGTGTTTTCGCGTGCTACGCGAAAGGCATAGCAAGATTGTAGCACGTGCTACGCGTCGAAGCGAGCGCGCGAGGCGAGAAACGCATGACTCTCACGATTTGGGGGGGGAGGGGTGACAATGCCCTATCCATGGGCATTCTCGACGATTCCGCCGAGAATGCCGCGGTGATGCGGCTTTGCGCGGTCGGCGTTCTGGTGGCGTCGATCCGCCTCCAGGACGGCTTCCACCACCACCTGGGCCAGCTTCGGCGGGACGGCATTCCCCACTTGTCTGTATTTCGAAGCCTTCGTGGTTCCTTCGAAGGGATGGTCCACGGGGAAGTCCTGGAGGATCCCGCATTCTTCGACCGTCAGCCGGCGCCGATCTTCCCCTACAATCCACGGCCCGGCGTTCCCGATCTGCACCGCGGCCACGGTGGTAGACGGTTCGGCGGTCAAGTCTCGGAAGGTACGCGTTCCGTCCGAAGCGTTCCGACCGCCACCGATGACGCGGACGTCTGGAGCGCCCAGTCCCAACGCTTCCCCCATGGACTTCCAGGGCTTCGTGAACATCCCCGGTCCGTGGGTTGCCCGTGGTGGTGTCACCGGAGCTGGGCCCGCGTGGATGAAGACCCGGCGCCGGTGTTGTGGGACTCCGTGGTCCGCGGCATCCAGAAGGAACCAGCCGACCACTTCGAAGCGTTCCCGCAAGTCCAGAAGGATCTTCCGCTCGAAGTAGCACCCCGGACAGTCTTCGGGCGGTCCGCTTCGGTCGCAGTCAACACGATGGCATAGAAGCCCCCGGACATTCTCAGCCAGGAACCACCGCGGCCGGAAGCGGTCGATGGCGTCCACCGTCCACGGCCAGCCGTTCCGGTCGTCCTTTGCTCCCAGCCGCTTCCCAGCGTGGGAAAACGCCTGACATGGAAACGAGCTCCACAACAGGTCCACCTGTTTGGTGTCCTCCCACAAATCCGTGGTCAGGGCTTCCAACTCCAGACACCATTCTTCCCCGTCCAGCGAAGAGTCCAGGAGAAGGTCCCCAGCTCTTCGCCACGCGTCCGACTCGGACATGAAGGCGGACGAAGCGATGGCGTCCAGATCCCGGACGTCCCCTTCCACCACCGGGCCCAGTCCGGCCGCTCGAAGGGTAGCGCACGCGTCCGCGTCCCATTCACAAAGGGCCAGGTGGTGGACGCCAGCCGCTTCCAGTCCGAGGGCCGCGCCACCGGCGCCCGCGAAGAGCTCTATGGCGATCACGCGACCAGCCCCAGCTCCACAACACAGGACCACCAGCCGTCCTGAATGCCGTGGTGGTGTCCGAGCCGGTAGCCAGCCAGCGCCCCCGCCAGACTGGCCAGGACCGCCACGGCCAGGACCGCCCAGGGTGGCGTGGTGTTCGTTGCTTTGTCCATGTTCTTCTCCGTCGTCTTCGTGTGGGGCATGGTGTGGGGCATGGTGTGGGGCATTGTTTCGCGCGCCATGCCCCACCCTTTCGCCCGTGGTGGTGCGGGTAATGGTCTGGCGTGGGGCACGTGGGGCATGGATTTCTCACTCCTTAGAAGTCTGATCGCGCCCGCGTAACGTAAGGACTTTAAAAACCGTGCCCCACGTGCCCCACTTTCGTCTGCGTTGTCGTGTGGGCGCTTGTTGTCGCTGAATAGCGCCATGCCCCACTCAGAACGCCCCGAATAAGCGAGAAGACCGACCGATAGCGCACAAAGCCGTGGGGCATGGTTCGTTTCATCCATGCCCCACTCCATGCCCCACTCCACCTTCGTCAAGCCCTCGGAGCTCGCATCCGACGCGCCAGACGCCCCGAATCTTCCCCACGTCCAGCCCCAGATCCCGAATCCGGGAGCTGAATTCGTGGGCGCTGACAGGACGGCGCCCCATGTCCATCGACCAGCGCCGATAGCCGCGGTAGACGTCGGACCGCTTCGGCCAGATACTCTTCGGGATCGACCTGTCTACGTGGACCAGGTGTTCTTCAGCGAACGCCGACACGGAATCCGAGACACGTTCCCACTGGGCCATGACGTCCACGTGACACCCCGGCTCAGTGTAGCCACGCCCCCCGGCGCCCCCGGTAGCCAGGAAGGCGCCCACGGCCGCCCCCATGATCGTGGACATTTCCCCGGCCAGCTCTTCGAGGATCGGACGGTCCCGATCCGTTCCCGAGAAGACCTTGTCATACTCCACGACGATCCACCGTCGCCAGAACCCACTGTTCGCCTTGACCGCGGCCGGAAGCCGATTCCCCGCGTAGACGTGGCCAGCGTTCGGGACGATGCCGTATCCGTCCCGCCCCTTCCGTTCGATGTCAATCCGGCCGCCCGTGATCGCGGACTTCCATACACCAGCGTCCGCGATGGCGTCCGCCGGGAGATCGTCGACCACATTCATGATCGCCCCGTCAAGTCTGGCCGGGGCGAATCGGTTGTCTGACATGTCCTGAGGAGTCACCGAACAGACCGCCCCCGGCTGACACCACCGCGTCATCAGGTTGATCAGTGTGCTCTTCCCCGTCCCGCCCGGCCCATATAAGAACAGGGCCCGCGCCATGACAGGAGCAAAGCCCAACACCGAAGCGCCCAGGACTTCGAGGACAGCCTGGAGACGCGCCCCCGCTTCGTCTTCCCCGTGGTGTCCCCACCAGTCGAGCGCCACGCCCCACAGGACCGGGCACGCGGCCCGGACGTCCTCCCACTTCACCACGCCCAGCCACGGGCACGGCAGAACACGGGACGCCCGGATCCGGTGGCCGGGATGGGCTGGCTCCACCCGGACCGTGAGCTGGCCCGGAGCGGATTGTGTGACCACCACCGCTTCGTCCGAAAACTGGGCGATCCCCCGAGGATGCTTTCGAAGTCTCGAAGGGGTCCAGAAGTCCCCGTCCGACGTGTCGTGGTGGACCGCGGCCGTGGCCAGTTGGATGGTCCCACGGGCCCGACTTCGGGAGATCCGGAGCGGAGCTTGACGGACTTCCCCCCGATTGTTTCGGCCCTGGTAGACCATCGCCCCCGCCCACCGCGCCACCATTGACACGGCCCGGTGTTCTTCGAGCTCCACCCATCCCTTCCGTTGGGGGTCGTATTGCCACAAGTCCCCAGCGATTCCGACGCCATAGGTCCCCAGACAGGACTGGCGAAAGAACACCGCCAGCTCCGCTTCGTCCCCCCGCCAGAACCGACAGGGATCGATCTCCGGTTGGACTGGGATCTCCCACGGCCCGGCCGGTGGCACCGGTGGCTCAAATGGAGACACGTCCGGCGGGAGCTCTTCGGCTGCTTGCCACAAGTCCCCGAGCTCCACGCCCACGTCATCGGGTCCGTTGCCCGTTCGTTGTCTATCCATGGTTCACCTTCGTCCAGTCGATTGTTCGCACGTTCACGCCCACCTGATTCAGCGCTCGGCCGATCGGCCGGGCGATCCGATCCCCGCCTGGATCGTCATCCGTCGCCACCATGACACCCTGGGCCCCTTTGCATCTTCGGGCCAGGGCCAGCCCTTCCCGCCCAGCGGTCCACGCTCCAGACCAGACGCCCACCATGGCGTCCACCTGGCCGTCCGAAGTCACCCGATCCGGAGCGGTCGCGAATCGAAGGAACGCCGGGCCACCTTCGAAGACCCACACCTTCCCCGACCACCGAAGCGCCGGGGCCCCTTCGTCAATCCGCCCCCGCCGGCCACGAAGAAGCCAGCGCCCCACCGGGCACGCGTAGACCGTGCCCTTACAGAACCCGGCGCCCCGGGGGCTTACCTCCTTCCCGCTGAATGGTGGCGGTGTCTGTTCCCATCCCCCACCAGGAGCTGGGCGCGTCCCCGTCCACCGCGCCCGGACCGCGACCATGGCCCCGTCCGCGTCGAAGCATGGAAGACCCAGCCGCCAGCCGGCCCGCCCCCATGGACGCCGGACTTCTTCGCCCGTCTCCCGGTCCGTCCACTGGAAGCCGGCCCAGTCTGGAGCGTCCACCTTCGAAGGGATCGACCGCACCAGATCGAATGTCCGGACGGCTTCCCCCGAAATGTTTCGAGCGGCCAGCCACCGCCCCACCGGCCCGTCCGCTTCCACGGGCCCACAGGACCCCCAGAACGCCGCCAGCTCTTCCGAGGGCGTCCTGGATGGTGGTGGCTCTTCCTTTCGCTCCGGGGCCTTCGTGGGCGCCATACGCGCCCCCCTTCGTCCGCCCCCGCCACCGTAGGCGGAACACCAGCCCCGATCCGCGAACCAAGACCGGACCGCGTGGAAGGAATCCCCGCGGACGGCCCGCTCCCCGAACATGCAAAGGGACACCAGCGCCACCACGTCCCCACCGCTTCCGCATTTGTGGCAAAAGAACGCCGACCCGCCCCGGACGATTCGCCCAGTCGGCCGTCCGTCCGCGTGGGCTTCAGGATGTTCCGGACACGGGAAGCCACGGGCCCCCCCTTTGCTCCAGACAGACAGCCCCATGGCGTCCGCCACGTCTTCCACCGTCGATCGGGACCGGGCTTCTTCGATCCAGCTCATGGTCGGCGCCCCGTGTTCCACCGTGTCACCTGGACATAGCGGTCCTTCGTCGTAAGGTATCGGCGGTCTCCGTTCCGGTTGACCCGTGGGAACCGGACGCTCATCCACAGGTTTCCATCCCGTCCGCGGAACAGTCTGGACGCGCCCATTTCCCACAACATCCGATCAAAGAGCGGCCCGGTGGGCTGGACTCGGACGTCCGCGCCCAGCATGGCCCGATTGGTGAAGAGGAACCAGACGGGCGGGACCATCATTTCCGCGTCCCCGTCGCACCAGCCGGACGATTGACGGTAGCGCCGGATCTGCTTCATGGCGTCTCGAGCGGACGCAAAGCCAGCGTCGAATTTGAGCTCCACGCCCAGCGTCAACGGGTGCGCGAGATCGTGAGAAAACGCCCGGCCCGAAGCGTGAAGATCGATCCGTCGGTACTTGTTTTCGTCCATCGGACGACACCAGACCTGACGCTCCACCGTCCAGCCCTGGGCGGTCAGCTCATCGGCCAGGGCCGTCTCCAGCTCCGCTTCGTCCCTTGCCTTCGTGTAGCGATACGTGAGGGCTTCGAGACGTACCAGTCCATTCCCGCCCACGCGGGTATCTTCGTCCATGTCGATCTCCGTTCCGTCCAGACCGTCCCCTTCCGACCCCCACCAGGAGCTACCCGGTGGAGCGGATCCGAAGATCCAACGGAAGAAGACAGACATGGATTGTGTCTCCCCGGACCCTACTGGATCCGGGTCGGGTTGTCGAGTCATCCGAAGAGCTGGCCCTGGACCGGGGGCTTCCATGCCGGTGGCCGGGAGAGGGTCAGGTATTCGCGTTGCTGCTTCGAGAAGGTCCTTTTCTGGCCCTTCCGTTCCCCCGTGATCTCCACCACGCTCCAGCCGTCCGCCACCAGCGCCCCGATCGGCTCCGCTTCCGAGATACAGACCAGCGCCCCGGCCGCTTCCCACTTCCGGGCGA
>Ga0209337_1000422_pt1 | contig 34158 bp, 31 predicted proteins | sample LinPmetageLP53_FD_184044 | JGI IMG/M metagenome (GOLD analysis project Ga0209337, IMG submission 184044) | Marine viral communities from the Pacific Ocean - LP-53 (SPAdes) (version 2) | ecosystem: Environmental > Aquatic > Marine > Oceanic | place: Pacific Ocean | collected 2010-02-08
CTATTACTTCTTTGTCTAACCAAGTTCAGATGTTGAACAGCGGCGACTTAGCAGCGGGTTCTGTACTGGGCATTCCTGTACCGCCAGCGGCTAGCAAGTTTATGTACTTGGTTACAGGTGCTGCTACTAACGCGGACTATACTGCTGGTAAAATCCTTATCGAATTTTTTGGCTACAACGCTTAATAATCTGGCGGGGTTAACGCCCCGCCTATGTTTTATAGGAGATTAATATGGCAGATGCTGTAACCTCACAAACTCTGATCGACGGCGGTAAACATGTCGTTATGAAGTTCACTAACGTTTCCGACGGGTCAGGAGAAGCCGCCGTCACAAAGGTTGATGTTTCTGCTTTGGAACCCAGTGTGGACGGTGAAGCCTGTACGGGTGTTGTGATTGAACGTATTTGGTGGCAGTGCATTGGTATGAAGGTTCAAATTTTTTGGGATGCGACTACGAACGCATTTTGCATTGAGCTTGGCGAAAACCAGAGCGGCTCCCACGACTATACTGTTTTTGGTGGTTTAACCAACAACGCGGGAAGTGGCAAAACCGGGGACCTTGCTTTTACAACCGTAGGTCATACGAGCGCGGACACTTATACAATTATTTTGTATATGCGTAAAAAGTATGGCTGACACTAAGAAAAAAACTAGCAAGGGCGAAATGCCTGCGCGAAACAAAAAGAATTTTCGCCCTACTAAATCTGGGGCGGGGATGACTGAAAAAGGTGTGGCTGCATACAGACGAAAGAACCCCGGTTCTAAGTTAAAAACGGCGGTTACTGGAAAAGTTAAAAAAGGCAGCGCGGATGCAAAGCGGCGTAAGTCTTATTGCGCCCGTTCTTTGGGTCAGATGAAAAAGTTTCCAAAGGCAGCGAAAGACCCAAACAGTCGTTTGCGCCAAGCTCGTAAAAGATGGAAGTGTTAATATGACAATAAGCCGTGGTCAAATGAACAAACAAATCACTACCTCTCCTCGTAAAAAAAACGTTATGCCAAGAGGTTTAAGTTACTTTAAAAATGGTGGAGAAGCTTCAACAAAATCTAAAGGCAGTAAAATATGCCCTTCTGGAAAAGCATGGGCTAAAAGAACATTTGATACATATCCTTCGGCGTATGCAAACATGGCAGCGTCCAAGTATTGTAAAGACCCTAACTATGCTAAGAAAAGCAAGGGGAAGTAAATGGGAGAGCTAAAGAAGTGGCGCGACCAGAATTGGGTTCGAATTGGGGCGGACGGTTCTATAAAGGGCCCCTGTGGCACGTCTAAGGACAAGAAAAACCCTGATAGATGCCTTCCTGAAAGTAAAGCTAAGTCTCTTACTAAAGGCCAGCGCAAAGCTACGGCTGCAAAAAAGAAAAGAGCTGGCTCCAAAGGTCAACAAGTTGTAAAAAACACAAAAGCTGCTACCGTTAAAAACATGTCCAGAGGTGGAGACCCTTCTGTGACAAAAGCGAAGAGACCTTTTCGGGGTAATACTTCTCCCGGAAGCGTAGTGGCTAGAGGTTGTGGAAAAGTATTAACCAGTAGACGCAAACAAACAAAAGGATCAGTGGCATGAAAAAGATGAAGAAAAAAGGTTACGCTAAAGGCGGCGTTGCTAAAAAGAAAATGGGCGGCGCAATGAAGAAAAAAGGTTTCGCTAAAGGTGGCGTTGCTAAAAGAAACATGGGCGGCGCAATGATGAAGAAAAAAGGTTTCGCTAAAGGTGGCGTTACTAAAATGAAACGCGGCGGCGCGGCTAAGAAAAAGTAATTAAATGCCTTTTTTGCAAAGTAATATACCACACTTTAAGTGTTGGGTTCGTCGTGAGTATACGGTCAACCATGAGCGTTACCACGGCGAATTTCTGCATGCTATGGTGATTGCTGTAACTACAATGCCCAACCGTTGCTTGAGCTTTCAAGTAATATTTACGGGTTGTGAGGCTGATGAGGACGGTGACGAAAACGTTCACGGTGGTGCAATGTGGGCTCGGATGCCTATAACGGCCTTAGTTGCTGACGAACCTTTAGAGGCTTGGCCCGCTCCAATGGCGGTACACAATGCGCAACCTTGGGACTGTCCGTCTCATACTCATGCGGTATATACATTAGAAAGAGCTACACCTTGTCCATGGATGGCAAAGATAGACGGTAAATTCTTTCCAGCAAAGTATATGTTTACAGTTGATTATACCGATACCGACGTTGCAGATGACCCCGCTCAACACAAGCAAGCCCATGTTATGCAGCTTTTAGAGGCGGGGGAATGGACGGGTAATATTGTTGCGTTGCCGAATAACCGTGTGCGGGTAACGCATCCTGCTTGGTTTGAAACCGGGAAAGGCGCTCCAGACTTCAAACCGTCTCAGCATGTACATTATTCTAAATCTGATCTAGACTATACACTAGATGTAAACCAAATATTCGACAATATTTACAGCGAGGAATGATATGGCGGTTTCTAACAGCGTAAATTTTGAGCTAGACGTGGCTGAATATATTGAAGAAGCGTTTGAGCGTTGCGGCTTAGAGGTACGAACGGGTTACGACTTAAAATCAGCCAAACGTTCTTTAAACTTAATGCTGGCTGAGTGGGCGAACCGAGGTTTAAACCAGTGGACTATTGCGCAGCGCACGGTTGCAATGGTGGAAGGAACGGGCGAATACGCTTTGGGCGCTGATGTTATTGATATTTTGTCTTTGATAGTTAGTCGGGATGGCACGGATTATTCTTTGTCTAGGTTAAGCCGAGATGATTATATTACAATTCCAAACAAGACCACAGACGGTCGCCCGAACCAGTTCTTTTTAGACAGGCAGGTTACACCGAGTCTTAAACTCTGGCCTGTTCCTGACAACAGCACAGACGTTGTTTATTACAACGCGCTTACTCGCATGGACGACGCGGACACTTATATAAACAATATGGACATGCCCTTCAGGTTTTATCCTTGTTTGGCTGCGGGCTTGGCTTATTATATCTCCGTTAAGCGGGCTCCTCAACGTGTTCAACTTTTAAAAGCCATGTACGAGGAAGAGTTTGAGCGGGCCATGACCGAAGATCGTGACCGTGCATCGTTCAACGTTGTACCTCAGTACGATTATTATAGGATGGGCTAATGAGCAAGTTTGCGTCGGGCAAAAACTCTTATGCAATCTCTGACCGATCCGGTTTCCGGTATCGCTATAGAGACATGCGCAAGGAGTGGAACGGCTTGCTGGTTGGACGCGACGAGTTTGAACCGAAACAGCCGCAACTGGGGCCTTTTAGAAAAGTAACTGATCCCGAGTCTTTAAAGAACGCCCGCCCCGATGTAGCAGAGACTTTAGACGTTTTTGTAGGGATTGCCTTGGTTGAAGAGCCGTTTCCGCTTCCCATAGTGGGCACTGGCCTTGTAGGAGTTATTACGGTGGTTACAACATGAGCTATACTTACACTACATTAAAACAGGCAATAATTGATTACACTGACAACAATGAGACAACCTTTGTAAGTAATCTTCCTGTTTTCATCAAAAACACAGAGGAACGTATTTTAAAGAACGTTCAATTAAGTTTGTTCCAAAAGAACGATTCTGGCGCAATGTCGGCTTCTAATAAATTTTTAGGGGTTCCAAGCGATTTTTTAGCGCCTTTTTCTTTGTCTTTTACCAACAGTGATGAAGACTCCGTGTTTTTAGATTTTAGAGACCCAAACTTTATTCAGTCTTTTAACCCTAACCCTTCCGTCACAGGCGCTCCTCGTTTTTACGCTCAATATGATTTAAACAATCTTATTCTAAGCCCCACTCCTAACAGTGCTTATGCGGTTGAACTTAATTATTTTTATCGTCCAACCAGCCTAACTAAGAGTCAGACAACTTTTTCGGTTGCCTACACTGGATCAACTGTTTTCTCCGCTGGAGAAACTATTATTGCAACTCCTGCGGGCGCAACTTCTTCCACTGCAAACTCTTCCTTTATCGTTACTGGAACCACTGGGGCGGATAACACAACTTTAACAGCTAATTTTCCTGCGGGTCTTACGGACGCTTACCCCCGAGGAACGGCGGATTCTGGAACAGCTTTAGTTGGAAATACCAGCGGGGCTGTTGCTGTAGTTAATAGCGTTCCCAGTGGAACAACGTCAGAAAAGATAGTTCCGGACATTACTGAAACTTGGCTTAGTGAGAACGCCGATCTAGCTCTTTTGTACGGAAGTTTGATGGAAGCGTATATTTTTATGAAAGGCGAGCAGGACATGCAAGTCTTGTATGAAAAACGCTTTGTAGAAGCCATTATGGGGCTAAAACTTCTTGGCGAGAGCAAGGAAGTAACGGACGAGTATAGAACAGGACCAGTGGTGAGGCAGAAACAATGAACAACATGTCTTTTGGTGTATCAATGTCTAATGATTTTAAGGTGGGGGTTGAGACTACGGATAACCGCGGGTTTACCCCTGAAGAAACTGCGAAACGTTGTGTGAGCAAAATCATAAATGTTTCCGAAACCGCGCCCCCCGAAATAAGGGATCAGGCTCTTGCGTACCGAGACGAAGTTGAGAAGGTCATAGCCGTCTATATGAAACAGGCTATTCAAAGCGACAGAACTACGGTATATAATGCAATTAAAGATGCTGGTCAGCCGAAGTTGGCCGAATATATAAGGAAAATGTAAATGGCTTTTAACGGCAACTTTCTATGTACTTCGTTCAAAGTAGAATTAATGAAGGCGGTGCATAATTTCACGGCAGCGAGTAACGTTTTTAAACTTGCTCTTTATGACAACAGCGCAACCTTCACTGCGGCAACTACTGCTTATACTGCAACCAATGAGATTAGCGGCACGAACTACACGGCTGGAGGTAACTTTTTAACGAGTGTAACGCCTACAAGCAGTAGCACGACCGCTTTCACCGATTTCGCTGACGAGGTGTTTTCGACGGTTACGATTTCTGCTGTGCGTGGCGCTTTGATTTATAACGATGCGGCTTCGGGGGACCCCACTGTTTGTGTGTTAGACTTTGGTGCAGACAAGGCGGCTAGTTCCGGCGACTTTACGATTGTCTTCCCAACGGCGGATGCTTCTAACGCGATTATCCGGATAGCCTAATGGCCGATCCGGTTGCAGCCTTTCAGGGGTGGAATAGCTCCCTCCAAGGGTGGAACACCGGGACTTGGAACACCAATGTTGCCTATTCTATAACTGCAACTGGAGCAGTTGGTGCGGCTACGGTGTCTGGAGATGCCGCCGTTTCTGTTACTGGAGTTGGTGGAACAGCGGCGGTTGGAGCCGTAACAGTCACCGGATTTGCAAATGTCTCTGTCACAGGAATTGCGGGAACATCAGCGTTAGGCAGTTATTTCACTACCAGCACAATGGTGGCGATGACAGGCTCTGTAAATGCGGCTACTGCTGGAGCAGTTGGTGACGCAAACATTTTTGTAACGGGTATATCCTGTACCGGAATAATTGGCACTCTGAAAAACGAACCGTGGGGTCAAATCATTCCAGATCAAAACCCTAACTTTTTAAATATAACGCCCTCTCAAGACCCTTCTTGGGCCAATATTGAGAGCGGACGCGCAGCATAGGATAAAACAATGGCAAGTGTATATACAAATGACTTACGGTTAGAGGAAATCGGCTCCGGCGAACAGTCGGGCTCTTGGGGTGATACCACCAACACTAACCTAGAATTAATTGCAGAAGCGTTTGGTTTTGGCACTGAAGCCATTACCACCAACGCAGACACACATACAACTACGATTGCGGACGGTGCTAGTGATCCCGGTCGAGCGATATTCTTAAAGTACACTGGTACTTTAGATTCTGCCTGTACAATTACGCTTGCACCTAACACGGTTAGCAAGCTGTGGTTTATTGAAAACGGCACTAGCGGTTCACAGAATATTATACTTTCTCAGGGCTCGGGGGCTAACATAACAATCCCAGCGGGTCAGACTAAGGCCGTCTATTCAAACGGTGCGGGCTCTGGCGCGGTTATGGTTGATGCCTTTGCCACGCTTAATGTTGTGGATTTGCTGGTTGATGACGATCTGACGGTTACGGATGATTTGATTGTAGGCGGTGACATTGATCTTGAAGGCAGTATCGACGTTAACGGCACTGCAAACCTAGACGTAATTGACGTAGACGGTGCAGCTAACTTCGCCGCTGACGTAACCTTTGCCGCTGGCGCAGATATTATTACTGCTTCAACAGGCAATGGCCAGAATGTTAGAGTTGGCGTGGACGCAGGCAGCTCTATAGCTTCTGGCGGTAACCAGAACGTCCTACTAGGTGATTCGGCTGGAGCCGCAGTTAATACTGGTGATGGTAATATTGCGATTGGTTTTGAGGCAGGCAATGATATCACTACTGGCAGCTACAACACTATTATGGGTTGGAAAGCTGGTGATAAAATAAGTACTGGCGCACAAAATACTGCTATTGGTGATGGCGCTATAGGCGCAGACACATTAGGACAAAAAAGTATTGCCGTTGGTTCTAACGCACTAAATCAACAAAACTTCACGACAGCAACAGATGCTTACAATGTGGCGGTTGGTTATAATGCAGGGCAAGGAATTACAACTGGAACATTTAACACATTAATTGGTGGTCTTGCAGGTGATGCTATTACATCGGGTGATAACAATACTTCTGTGGGCTACTCATCTTTAACTACTAATACACTTTCAGATAGAAACGTAGCAATGGGTAATTTTGCACTATCTGCCCTCAATCATACTACCACTACAGATGCTTACAATGTAGGTATTGGTCATAGTGCAGGAAGAGAAATCACAACGGGCGTAGAGAACGTATTAATCGGTGGTCTTGCTGGTGATGCCTTAACTGACGCTGATTACAACACATCCGTTGGTGGTGCTAATTTAAGTTCGGATACTCTAGGTAGTAAATCAACTGCTATTGGTTACGGTGTTTTAGTTACACAAAACTTTACGACAGCTACAGATACTCATAACACAGCCGTTGGTTATAACGCAGGTACATCAGTTACAACTGGCGTAGAAAACACCCTCATTGGCGCTCTAGCTGGCGATGCTTTGACCACAGGTAATGCTAACGTAGCTATTGGATTTGAGGCATTATCAACAGAAGATGGTCATGGAAATAATGTTGCAGTTGGATACAGAGCTTTAAAAACATTAAATGTAGGAGCTACAGCATACAATACAGCAGTTGGGAATGATGCAGGGCTTTCAATGACCTACGGTGTAAACAACACCCTTGTAGGTGGTCTTGCAGGTGATGCTTTAACAGGTTCAGCAGATTATTCTGGCGGTGCAAATAATGTTGCTGTTGGTCGAGCAGCTTTAGGCGCAGATACTTTAGGGTCTTCATCTGTAGCTATTGGATTTGAAACTTTGTTGGCTCAAAACTTTACTACTACTACAGAAAGTGTAAACACTGCTGTTGGTCATAGAGCAGGACTAGCAGTCACAATTGGCGTAGAAAACACCCTTATCGGTGGTTATGCAGGCGATGCTCTTACTGATGCTGGTTATAATGTAGCTATAGGAGCTAGAGCATTAGGCGCTGATACACTAGGTAGTAGGTCTGTTGCTATTGGTCAGGGAGCTTTGTCAACTCAAAACTTTACTACTGCTACAAATACTTCCAACGTGGCTGTAGGTTATGATGCAGGACTAGCAATTACAACTGGCACAAGTAACACCTTTGTTGGTAGTTCAACAGGTGACGGTACTAATGATGGTAATAACAACACGGCCATTGGGTCCCTAGCTCTTAGTGCTAACTGTGGAGATAGTAATACGGCTGTAGGTTTAGAGGCACTCAAGGTTTGCACAGGTTCTAATAATACTGCAATGGGTAAAAATGCGGGAAATGCTGTGACGAGTGGCAATAATAATATGTTGCTAGGTCTAGATGCGGGTCTAACAGGAAGCCCCGGCGGTGCTATTACTACAGACAACAACTTTATGGTGTTAGGTGATGAAAATATTGCAACCATTAGAACGGCAGTAGGTGTTACTGCTACCTCAGATCAGCGTGATAAAACTGATTTTACGGCACTAGACGTTGGCTTAGACTTTGTTAAGGCACTAGCACCTGTGACATACAAGTGGGACAAACGGTCTAAGTATATTGATAAAACAGATGTCACAACATACAACGAAGATGGCAGTGTAGACCATGAGGGTTGGGATATAACTACCGATTTAAATGTTATTACACATGACGGTACTCACAAAGAAGATTGGTTAGACATTGGTTTCAAAGCTCAAGAAGTTGAAGCCTTGGAGCAAGCTGCTGGTTACAACAAAAACAATAAAACTAATTTGGTTTCTTCAATAACTCCCGATGGCAAAAGCTATGGCTTAACCTATGAAAAATTTATACCAATCTTAGTCAAAGCAATGCAAGAACAGAACGCATTAATTGAAGCCTTAACGGCTCGTGTGGCGACATTGGAAGGTTAAGCATGGAACTTATACCACGCCACTTTCCAAACGTAGGTGTAGTTGAAGCCCAGCTACCAGAGGACGTTGTAGACAACATATGGACTGTCATCAACGAGGCACGGGAACAGCCAGAGGATATGAAGCCTGAACTAGCGGGTAACATAAGCTCATCTATCAGGCTGGACTCTAGCTCACCGCTGCTTGAGAAGTTTATCTCTGAGGTAATACCTTCGTTCATGGACAGCCACATACAGAACTATGGCTCACCGTGGAGGGCAGTAATGAAAGAGGGCGAAGGGTTTAACCTTGAAAGCCTCTGGGTTAATTTCCAAAAGAAGCATGAGTTCAACCCACCTCACGATCATAGCGGTGTGTTTAGCTTTGTAATCTGGATGCAGATACCTACGTCCTACGCAGAACAAAAGAAACTTCCTATATGCGCTGAGTCAAATGCGGATAACCACATATCTAACTTTGCATTCAACTACACAAATACGTTGGGCAGGGTATCTACCTTTGCCTACAACATGGAAAAAGAAGCAGAGGGTTACATGGTTATGTTCCCCTCAACCATGCTCCACCAAGTCTTCCCATTCTATGAGAATGATGGAGAAAGAATATCAATCTCAGGCAATGTGAATATTGCACAATTACAAGGATAAAGAAAATGGCAAGAGAAGCTGATCAAATCGCACAAGACTACTCAGCAATGCTGGGCAGTGTAAGCGTAATTACTAACGTCATTGATGATGACAATAAGTTCTGTAACGACATGACTACAGACGAAAAGAAAGAACGTGTTGGTCGTAGCATGGGCTACATTGCTCACATGAAAGACCTAGATGATTGGGGCAGCGAAGACATGGCTCCTATTACTGCCGCTATCACCGCAGCTACTAACTTTATAGCTGCTTAACTTTAACATAATAGGAGATCAAAATGGCTAAGAAACAAACAAACACCATTACGATCAACGGCACTGAGTATGATTACGAAAGTCTAAACGACACCCAGAAAAACTTTCTGGATCATGTTGTTGATTTAGAGCGTAAAATTCGTTCTTCCCAGTTTAATATAGATCAGTTAAAAATAGGACGTGAAGCATTTTTGAATATGCTGACAAACTCTTTGGGTTCTGATACAGAAGAGACAGACGTTATAAACTAGGCGGAGTGAATGAATGCCCCTGACCAAACTCCAGTTCAAACCCGGTATTAACCGAGAAGTCACCTCATACACCAATGAGGGCGGATGGTTTGACATGGACATGGTTAGGTTTCGTTTTGGGTTCCCCGAGAAAGTGGGCGGTTGGTCTAAGTTTACTAACGTTAATTTTCTCGGGTCCTGCCGAGCTTTGCACTCATGGAAAGCTTTAGACGGCACTGATTTTATCGGGGTTGGAACCAACTTAAAGTACTATATTTTAGAGGGGCAACAGTTCTACGACATTACTCCTATTCGGCTTACGTCGAGTGCGGGGGATGCTACTTTTGCTACCGGGGCTGACACGCTAAATGGTGCAATATCCGCAGTTTCTGAAACTATTGTAATAGACAGTGCTACGGGGTTTCCTGCGTCTGGAAGAGTAAAAATAGGCTCTGAAGAAATAACTTATGCTTCTATTTCCAGCGTTACGTTAAATGGTTGCGCTAGAGGCCAAAACGGAACAACAGCAGCGGCGCATGCGGACGGTGCGGCAATAGCGTGTTGCACGATTACGGTTACGGAAAATGACCACGGCGCATTAGACAGTGATTTTGTGACATTTACAGATGCGGCGTCTTTGGGTGGTTTAATTACCGCGGCGGTTCTTAACCAAGAGTATCAAATTACAACAATTGTTAGTTCCAACGCTTATCAAATAGAAGCTAGAACGGTATCAAGCATTCCATCCATTACGACAACGAATGGTTTAAACCCTACCTTTGTTTTTTGTAACGCCTCGGATAGCGGCTCTGGGGGGTCCGCGGCGGTAGCTGCATATCAAATTAACACCGGGCTTGACACAACAATCTCTGGAAACGGTTGGAACGCGGGCACATGGGGCCGCGGAACGTGGAATTCGGCAACTGACTTGTCTGTTTCGGGTCAGACTTTGCGCATTTGGAGCCATGATAATTTCGGTGAGGACCTCCTGATTAATCCGCGGGACGGCAATATCTTCTATTGGAATAAAACAGATGGTACGGGTGTTAGGGCTAAATCTCTTACGGCAGTAGGGGCCACTGATCCTCCCATAGTTGCTAAAATCGTGTTAGTTTCGGACGTTTCACGGCATGTTATTTTATTTGGTTGTAATCCAGAAAACAGCACGACCCAAGACCCGCTTTTAATCCGGTTTGGTAGCCAAGAGAGTTTGTTAACGTGGTCTGCCAGCGCTACAAACTCCGCGGGAGACCTAAGACTTGGGTCGGGCTCTGAGATTATAGCTGCAATAGAGACAAAACAGCAGATTATGGTGTTTACGGACGTTTCTTTACACGCGATGCAGTTTCTTGGACCCCCGTTTACCTTTGGTATTGGCATGGTATCGGACAACTTAACCATTATGGGTCCTTTGAGCGCTATTAACGTAGAGGACAAGATTTTCTGGATGGGTCAGGAAGAGTTTTACGCTTATTCTGGTGCTGTGCAGCGTTTACCTTGTACTGTGCGAGATTACGTCTTTTCGGACTTTAATTTCCTTCAAAAAGAGAAGGTTACGGCGGCTTCAAACACTGCTTTTGGGGAGATTTGGTGGTTTTATCCTTCGGGTTCTAGCGAAGAAAACGACCGATATGTTGTGTTTAATTATCAGCAAAACCTTTGGTATTATGGAAATATGGGGCGAACCGTGTGGTTAGACCGCGGTATTAACGCCGATCCGATTGCGGCTTCAGCCGATCACTACCTTTACGCTCAAGAAACGGGCTTTGACGACGGCAGCACGGTTCCTGAAACGGCTATTTCGGCGTATATTGAGAGTAGTCAAATAGACATGGGTGATGGGGATCACTTCCTGTTTTTAAGCCGTTTAGTGCCTGATATGACCTTTATGAACTCCACTGCGTCGGCTCCTTCGGCCACTATGACGCTTGAAACCCGCAATTATCCGGGCGGTTCTTACCTTCAGTCTCAAGCACAAGCGGTTACTAGAACGGCTACGGTTCCTATAGAACAGTGGACAAATGTGATTAATGTAAGGCTTCGGGGGCGGTCGTTTTCGTTTAAAGTGTCTTCCTCGGATGAGGGGGTAGGCTGGCGGTTAGGTACGCCTCGTGTTGATTTAAGACCTGACGGGAGAAGGTAGTGTCCCGTAATCTAGTAAAACCGTTTTTTCCGGTAGCGCCTGAAGCTTATGACCGAGACTACATGGAGCAAGTTGTACGTTCTTTTTCGGTGTATATTGAGCAGATTCAGAACCCCGGAGCTAACAGGGGCACGGGCATAGTTTTAACGGCGTTGCAAACGGACGATCAGGGGTTAGAAGTAGGTGAAGTGTTCCAGTACAGAGACGCGGCGGGCGTTATGGGGCAGTTAAAAGTAACGGTTGCGAACCAGCCAAATCTTGGCGGAAACGTTTCAACGGGTGGGGTTGGTTCTGTAACTGTAGTAATATCATAATGGCATGGAAAAGTTAAAACATACCTGCTATAGTAGTTTTGAAGGGGTTTAAGATGCAGCAACAAATGGTACTTCCAGAAGGTGGTTTAGCCTCTTTCCTTACGTCTAACTTAGACGAGATGGACGACAGCCGCCTTGCTTTTGGCTCCCAGAACGGCATTAACTCCATGCGGGAAACCGCAGAACGCATGGCTAAAATGGGCCGTGGCGGCGACGATGTTATCATTCACGCAAAAACAAGAGAACGTTTGATTCCTCAAGAAGTAAGTGACGGCAACCCTGAACTTATGTCTCAAGTAGATATCGCTATCGCCAACGCGGGCGCTGATCCTTCGGCATATATTATTGGCAGCGAAACAAACTCAGTAAACCCTTACACAGGACAGCGGGAGTTCTTCTTAAAGAAGCTTATCTCCGGTGTTAAGAACGTGTTTAAGAAGCTTGCCCCGATTATTGTGCCTATAGCGCTTAACTTTATAGCACCGGGGTTAGGTTCTATAGCTTCGGGCTTTATTGGCAGCGGAATTACTGCATTGGCTCAAGGCAAGAACTTTAAGGAATCGTTAAAAGCGGGCCTTATAGGCGGCGTACTGGGCGGTATTAGCTCTGGAATGAAGGGCGTTATGGCGAAAGGCGAGGGCGTAAAAGGAAATATGTTTGAAAGGTTTGGGCAAGGCTTTGAACAAGGGGCGCTTCCAGACCTTAGCGACGGTGCGAGTTCTATGTTTAAGCTTGGAAAAGCGGAAGGCAGCACCCTGTTTGGCAAGCCGTATGATGTAGAAGCGGGCAACAAAGCCATAGCCGGGGGCAACACTCCCGTGATGGATAAACTTAGTGGGACGTTTTACAACGATCCCGTCGCTGCCGTTGGTCCAGACGTACAGGGCGCAGTTAATACCTTAAACGCTACTGGAAAACCGTTTGAGATGGCGGACGCTATAACTCTCGCCAACCAGAGCGTTACTGCGGCCGTTCCGGGCAGCATAAAATATATACCTACTATTGCCGCTGGTTCTGCTCTTGCCTACGGCTTGGGAGCTTTTGATGAAATTGAGCCTGAAAAAGTAGACGATCCATATGACAGCGCTTCGGCCTCTGAACGGCGTCTTGCTAATTTCCCTAGAAGGTACAGCACAGATACTCCTATAGCTGGTATGGGCGCTAATATGGACGACGTAATGGTTCCTTACTATGGGGAGCAAATGGCTCAACCTACGGTACAAGTTGCTCAATCTTTGGAAGAGCAGTATCCTGATCTTTATAAGCAATACTTAGCAGAAAATCAAACTCAATTTGCCGCGGCGGGCGGTCCAATGGAATCCTTCCCACGCCGGACAGGTTATATCGCGGGCCCCGGAACAGAGACTTCTGACGATATCCCAGCGATGTTGTCTGACGGAGAGTTTGTAATGAATGCAAAGGCCGTCCGCGGTGCGGGTAACGGAAGCAGAGAGCAGGGAGTTCGTAACATGTACCAGATGATGCGAGCTTTTGAAGGGGGTGCAGTAGCATGAGTGTTAGCGAAACAGTTGTAACCAACCGCCAAGACCCGGCAATTGAAGCCTACCGTTTAGGACTTTTACAAGACGTTCAAGGCTTTACTGGCGGGCAGATTTTTGGGCAAAACGTTCAAAACTTGCGTAAGCAGGGTCTTTCTGACCAACAAATCTCTGAGCGTTTATCTACGGCGGCTACTGGGACTGAGGGCGAAGATGATTACAACGCTGGTCGAACCTATTCTTTAGACGAAGTTAGCGGAATTAATCAGGACGCCCAGTATGCTCCCCCTGACTACCAGATTGCGGGTCTTAGTGCGTCTGAACAAGCGGCGATTACTCAGGCTCAACAGGGTTTGGGCGCATATCAGCCTTACCTTGACCGAGGGGATCAGTCAGTTCGTTCCGGTATTTCTTCTTTATATGGTACAGGGGCACAGTTTGATCCCACTAACGCAAGAAACTTTGCCAACCAAGGCATAGCGGCTTATGGCCAAACTACAGGCCAGTATGATCCGTCACGGGCTATACAAAATACTTATGGCGCTATGGACGATCTGTCTGGAACAACGGGTGGATACGATCCGGCAAGCGCCAAAGCTTATATGAACGAGTACGAAGATGCTGCTGTGCAGCAAGCTTTAGCCGACGTGGCCCGTGCTGGAGAGGTACAGAAAACTCAACTAGGAGCAAATGCTGTAGGTGCGGGAGCGTTTGGCGGAGCGCGTCAGGGCATTGAAAACTCAGAGCTTGGCCGTAACATTTTGATGCAACAGGGCCGAACAGCGGCTCAGATGCGGGCTGCGGGATATGAAAGCGCGGCACAGCGGTCTCAGCAAGCGTTTGAACAACAGATGGGCCGTGGTCAAAATGCGGCGGCGCAGCGGTCTCAGATGGGCTTGCAGGCTGGACAGTTTGGCAGTCAGACATACGAGCAAGCGATGGCTCGTCGTCAAGCAGCGGCACAGAACGCGGCAAATCTTGGTATGTCAGCAGAACAGTTTGCGGCAACTGGGATGGAAAATGCAATGGCTCGTCGTCAGGCGCAGGCCAGCGGATATGGTCAACTGGGCATTCAGCAAGCGGGTCTTGGAGAAATGCGGGCGAACCTTGGCAGCATGGACCTACAAAACTTAATGGGGACGGGCGCTTTAGAGCGTGGAAACCGTCAAGCGGGCTTGGATGCGCTACGTCTGTCAAACTTGCAGCGTTATACGCAACCTTATCAGCAGTATGGCTTCCTTTCAGACATTTATTCTGGTACTCCTTCGGGGTCATCTACACTTACAGCGGCATCAGCGCCGCAAACTTCACCTTTCCAATCCATGTTAGGTTTGGGAATAGCGGGTTTAAGTGCCGCGGGCGGCGCACAAAAAGCAGGATTATTGTAAATGAACGTTCCAAACAGATACAAAGGCTTTTCTCAGTTGCCTGAAAACGTGCAACAGCGCATGGACCCTTCTTTGGCTAATAAGTACCAGATGGGTGGCTCTGTTATGCAGCGTCCGTTGTTTAGGCAAATGGGCGGTCCGACTGACATGATGCCACAAGATATGATGCCGCCACCTCCGATGGGTGGCGCTCCAATGCCCCCTCCTCCGATGGCTCCCCCTCCGATGGGCGTAGACCCTGCTATGGAAGCGCAATTGATGGACGCCGAGAACACGGGTCAGCAAATTGGCGCACAGTTCTCTGAAGATATGATGATGAATTTGGAAGGCGCAGAAGACTATCAGTCTTTGATTGACGGGATTCGAGGCAACCAGCTTCCTATAGATGCTCGTTATCAAGAGCTTGCGGGTTACGTTGGCGAGCAAGACGCCATGGCAACACCGGAATCGGTTTTAGCCTTAACTCAGCCTACTATAATGATGACTGAGCAGGGTGCGATGGACAGCGGCATTGGTGAGTTGATGCAAGGTATTGCTGGTGACGTACCGATGGAAGGTCCGATGGACGAGGGCGTTGGCGCACTCATGGCGGCGGGGGCGGGAAACACACCACCCGTAAATTTTAGGAATGGCGGACCTGTAGAGGTCCGCGGTTACTCCAACGGTGCCGCAGTTAGCTCGGGCGGCGGAAGTCGAATTATGGCGCAGGCCGAAAGAGACGCTTCAGGTTACGAGAAATACTTTGCAGGCGGCTTAGACCAAGAAGCGCGGGCCGCGGCCCTTGCGGAGCAAAACGAGATGGCGAAGGCTCAGATGTTGTTTGACATTGCGGGCACTGCTTTAAACTTTGCAGGCAATACGCAAGGCAATACTATTGCGGAGCGCTTGGCTAATGCCGCGGCACAAACTCAGTTAACCGACAAGATCGGAGCGCGGTCCGCGGGCATTTTGACTGCGAAACAATCGCAGGCGGCCGAAGAACGTCAGCTTCGCATGGCCGCTAGGCAGGCCAGCTTGAATCAGGCTCAAGCTGACGACACGTTTAGAAAAAACTTAGAATTAGCGTCAGCTAAAAAATCGGCAGGTACTCCAAAATTTGAAACTTTATATAACGTAAATGGGGAAGGAAACCTGACCGGGCAAGGCACTAGATACGATTTAACAGACCCTCTTTCATTGACTAGGTATAACGCCGCTCTTAGAACAGGAAAATATCGGGACGCAACAACCGCTGCCCCGTTCCTTGCGGCTTTGGGTGAAGAAATAAAACCTCAAGAGCTTACTCAAGTGCAAGTTACGGCCCCTATAACTGTTGATGGTTACACTTATAAAATAGGTGAGATTGCCAATCTCACTCCGAGACAAAAACAAGACAATGCTAGAAAATGGAGCGCTGTTCCCGAAAAAGTTGAGTTTGTAACTCTTAATAAAGGTACAGAAACCAAGCTAGTTATTACAAATGCTCCGGGGTCTGGAAAAACTCTTCAAACGTTATCTGACCTAGGCTGGAGTACAAGCACTTTAGAAGGGGAAACAGCCGCTAAGAAAGAGATTATCAGCTTTACACAAGGCTTTAACAAAGACGCTCAAGCCCGCTTGTTTGCGAACCAAAAAGAACTTGCAGGAATGTCCGACAAAACAACCCGAAGAGGTCAGGACCTGCAAGAACAGATTGCAAGGGATGGAAGAGAGCTTCAAAAAACTTTACAAGACAACAGGCAGCTATTTACAACTGGTCGAGATCAGACGTTGCAGGGTTATAAGACGGCCCTTAAATCTTACAGCGCTACTATTGACAAAGATTTGCTGGCTCTCAAAGGCCAACAAGGCGTTGAAATTGAAAAACTTAGAGCCGAACTTAGGGATCAAAGCTCTAAAGTTTCATCTGAACTTAGTTTGGCTAATCAACTTTCTGTTGCGAAGGTTAAGCGCAGCTATGAGATTGAGCGCCTTACTACAACAAATGAACGGTCAATTGAGATTGAAAAACTTAGGTCCGCGTTAGGCGATGCTTCACGACAAGATCAAAACGTTTTCAAAGCGGCCGAATCGCTACTTAATAGAGTTGCAGATACAGAAGGTCTTTTAAGTCAACAAGAATGGAAAAACATTCAAAACGAACTTGATCGTAATTTTAAAGGCACGGAAGCTGAGAAAAAAGCTGCGGCACTTCTTTTACAGAACATTGCAAAAAACAACATGACCGCAGAGGGCTTAGACCTGCAAGAAGCAAGAGACCTTGTTTCGAAAGCTAAGGGTGAAGCCAAAACTATTTTGGACAGAGAGCGCTTTGAACTTGAGAAAGCAGAGGAGCCGTTGCTTGCCGCTAAAGGCACGGACGCTACGATCAAAGCGCTTTCAGATCAAGACAAGCTAGACAGATACGCTACTAACACAATGCCCGCTACTGAGGCTAATCAGTTTGACATGATTATAGAATATTGGGCAAAGAAACAAAGCGAGAAGTGGTCTAGTGCTGCAAATGATGGCCAAGGGGGCTATGTTCCTAGTGCTTTAACTCTTGGACCAGCTTTGAAAAAGGCAATCGCGGCCCGCGTAGCTATACTTGGACAGGAAAACGTTCCTGATTTAAGTAATGCATCTAATTTTGTTGTGAGAGGAGCGCCGGGAAGCGTTGCGGCATATGCGTTTAACGAAGACGGAACAGTGAATCCGGACTCATTTAACTCAGATAATACACTGATAATTTCGGGTGTTGACTTGTCAAAGTCTCAGGGCATAGCTTCGGGCTTTAACCGTGTGTTTAAAAACATAGGTTCGTTTATTAAAGAAATCTCACTTGGGTTTTTTGATACGGAAGGTGGCCCTTCTAGTAAAGTTGGTGTTACTAGAAGGGCTGACGCTGAATTAGACGCTTTAGCAAGAAAAACTATTGAACTTGGAAGATCGGGCGTAGAAGGAAAAGTTTTTGCTTTAGATGTTAAACTTTTAGAAGAAGAAGTTAAGAACTTTAAGGCTTCGGCTTTTGGTACAGACCGAGGGGCTTTGGATCAACTGTATGTTACAAGGGCTTCAATGGCGGCACAGTTTGGAGCTATTGTAGATGTTCTAAATGGTGGAACTAAAGGAGGTTATACGGAACTCCAAGTAACCACAGCTAGAGCAACGAAGCCAAAACTAGAAGAATTGTTAGGCGAGTATACCGCAGCAATTCTTATATATGAGCGGTCTTTGGATTCTTCTTCAAGCGCTGAAGCAAGCACCGCCAGCGACCAAGTTCAAACGGGGGGTTCTTTGACACGCGATGCTGGAAGAGTTAATTAAATACCATAGGGGGGTTAATGATGGCCGACAATAACGTTGAATTAGACCCTACCGGGGCAAACGTAGAAGAATTTATTGGAACTACGGACGTGCCTTCACTCGTGTCTGTTCCAAAGGAGCCTGCGACTTTTAAGCAAGTTTATATTAACAAAGTTATTTTAACCCCTGAACTAATGAACACGGCTCGCGATCTTTTTCCTCAAGCAAAACAGGAAGCTATAGAGGCGGGAGATATGTCATTTCCCCGGACTTCAGGCGGGTTTCTTGCAAACGACCTAGTAGATACCATGCGCGTGGATTTTAAGGATCGGCTTGCAGAAGACCCTAATTATATTACATACGAAAGCTTGAGAAACGGGACGGCGACAATACTAGACGAAATTGAGATTTACGCTGGAAAAAGCCCAAAAGAACGTATGTTAACAGATGACGACATTGCTAAAATATTTAGCAATGCAGAGGATGCGCCGTTTGCTCGTGCTTTCTTTGGAGAACTAGCGAAAACAGTTCCCGCTTTACAGGCCGGAATGTCAACTACGGCTTTGACCGCGGGGAAACTTTATTCAAAACCGCTTTTTCCAGTTGGAACTCCTTTAAGCGGTGCGGAGTGGCTTGGTAAAACGGTTGCGGCTCTTGGGACGGGTGTTGCTGTGGGTTTTGGCGTATATAGCGCTGCTGATGCAATTGAAGAAGGTTTTTTAGGTCCCGATCCAGTAGTTGTTCCCGGACAGCGGGCCGCGTATGAGGCTTTTAGAACCGCGGGCGGCGGTGCTGCAAACATCCTTTTTCCGTTTATGTTATCGCGATACACCGTAGACAGTGGAGCAAGGTTTGTTTTAGATAATCTTGCAAGAAACATAAAAGGCCCTATTGGTTTACGCATACAGGCCAGTTTAGATGAAATGTTGGCAGGTTCAGCAAGATTAGCCACGGGCTCTCGGACCGGAGCAATAAGCACGGCGATTGTAGAGAGTGGCGGCGCACTGGGCTCCGCGGGGGCAGCTTATCTAGCAGAGGATGCCAATGTTGGAACGGGTGGAAGGCTGCTTTCTGAGTTTATCGGAGGCAACATAGGAGCTTTGACCGTCTTAAAAGCTCTTCCAAAAGCTTTAACGTCCCTTACAGACGCGGGCGGGGTCGAAGGAATTACAAGCTCCATTGGAGACGCTCGTCAAAAGAAAGTTTTTTCAAAAATAAGCGAGCTTTACCAAAAATTTGGTGACCAATCTCAGTACGACGAATTGTTAGAAAATTTAACCAGCCCAGCATTTAAGGCAGAAATGGAGAAGGCTTTTCCGGGCGTTGACTTTAGTGTTGGGCAACGGTCGGGAGACCCGTTGTTCATGGCTTTAGAGGCTTCGCGGTCGGCAAAGAGTGAAGACCTTAGCGCCGCTCGCAAGAAGTCCGAAAGATTAGCGTTTGAAGCAACAAACAACTTTATAAAAGCTTTGACCGCGGAAGGTTCAGAAGCTTCATTAAATGCTGCGGCTCAGTTGCGAAAGTCTTTGTTTGACGAAGCGGTTCAAAACAACATTAGTGTTCCACTAGCCCGACTTGCTAAGTCTATAGCGCAACTAAAAAAACTTCCCGTAGTAGATGGTGATCCAACCGTTATTGCAGGATTAAGTCCGGCCGCTCTTTCCAAAAAATTAACAGACGTTTTAGAAAACCAACTCTTTACCGTGATGGGCGCTAAAGAACGCGCGTTGTACACAGCCGCGGGAGCAAGGGACCACGTTGTTTATGATCTTTCTGAAGGTGTCCCAGAATTTATTAAGGTGTTCGACGAAATATCTTATTTAAACCCGTCTGTTCAAGCCGAGTTTGAAAAATCAATGCCCGAGATTGCGCTTTTTATTAAACAAGCAAAAAGAGATTTAGGTTTAGACGTTGAAGGCGGGGAGAGTTTTAACCTTACAGCTTTGCAATCGGAAGTAGACCAAACTACAGAAATTCTTTCTAAATATGTTCCAGTGGATCGTAGAAAAGAAAGGGGCGTGGATTATCAAGTTTTTGATTTTGAAGATTTTAATATCAGTCTTTCATTTATGAAAAATAGTTTTAAAGAAAAAAACCTGTCTTTCGACGAGCAAGCAGACATTTTTGAAAAAGTTGCTAAAGATAAACTTTCTTTATCCGAAAAGATTAACGACGGTGCTAGTGCGACACCCAGCATGGCGAAAGAATCTCGTGAGGCATACGCAAACGTCTTGCTGGCGGAAGCAGGACTTGCAAGGGCCAAAGCTACGCGTGGGATGGTCGGTGACGAAGCCGAAGCTGTTGTTATAACCGCTGGAAAAATAGATGAAATCCGAAGCCGCGCGTTAGCACTGGGCAGAGAGTTTACAAGCGGGCTTTACCCTGCAAAATCTGACTATGGAAGACGGCTTGGGCAGCTTGCAAACTCTTTGAGAGAAGGCTTGGATGCTGTTGAAGGAGGTGCGCCGGAAGCTTACAAAAACGCACTTGCTTTTACTAGGGCTAAACACGACGTGGTTAGCCGAATGGTTAACGCAAAGGCTAAGTCTAGTTTGAGAAGTGGCGCAAGGGCCATAGACCCTGAAATTCAGTTTAGTACTTATATTAACGCAAATCCTAGCGTAACGTTAGGCCGGACTCGACAACTTCAAGCCTTGGCGCAATTTGCGGACGATCAAGACTTGGCTTCATATGCCCTTGAGGCTGGAGTTGAACCGGGTGTAGACCCCGTTTTTACAACTATAAACAACCTTACAGACGCTTATTTGAGGAAAACTCAAATAGACAAGGTTATTACAAAAAAATTCGACTCTACTTTAAACAGGGAAGTAATAGAGGTAAACGATCAAAAGTTAGCTGAGTGGAGAGACGCTAATTCAGATTTGTTGGAAGCTTTTCCACAGATAGATATTGATACAGCAGATGCTGTAACTTTTCAAAGGTCTTTAGAGTTTAAACAAGCTCGTAAAGCCAAGCTAGATAAGAAAGGGTTGGTCCAACAACAACTGGGTTCTCTTTTAAACGGCAGGTCTCCAACCGAAGCAATCGGAGAAGCTTTTGAGGCCGCACAACCTGCGGACGCTATGCGAAAGCTGTTTAACATTAGAAGAGTAGCCGCAGACTTCACTATAACCGGGGGTAGAACCCGGTCTCGTGTTAAACTGGGAACTCCTAAACCCAACTCAAGAACGGCGCTAATTCAAGAGGCCGGATTAAAAGTTAAAGACGTGAACGAAGGGTTTCGGACCGCTATCTTGCAACAAGCAATGATGCGGGCTGGAGGAGAAGTTGGAGGTAAAAACAAAACCTTTGACCCAAAAACGTTTCACGAGTTTTTGTTTAAGCCTATGGGCAAGTCTAATCAGGTTTCCGTTGCAGACCTTGCCTTAAAAAACGATATATTTACAGAGGGCCAGTTTAAACGGTTAAAATTTATGTCTACTCAGATGGTTAGAATTCAAGCTGCGGACGCGGCAGGAAGACTAAAAGACCCTGATTTTGCCGATGAGGCGGGTGCTATAGTAGATTTTTACTATTCTGTTGTGGGATCGGCGTTAGGTTCCGCAGCTTACAGTGCAACTTCAAGTGTCCTTCCTATTTCGGGTAGCGCCGGACAATTGGCGGCGTCTTCTGCGGGCGCTAAATATATAAGAACAATTATGCAATCAATTCCGGCTGTGCAGAACTTGGAAACTTTGGATCAAGCGTTTATGGACGCAGAACTTGTCAGCAAGCTTTTGCGTAGACCTACAAATGCTGCTGATGCCGAACGTCAAAGGTTTTCCGTTGGAAACCATCTAAAAGAAATGTTCTTTACAAAAGGCGCAACGATAGGCCGAGAGATGATTCCGTTTGTGGCTAGGGAAACTTTTGAGGAAGACGACAACACGGTTGAAGCGCCGTATCTAGGATTTCCGGGCTTTCCAGAAAACGCAGAAAAAAATCGTCAACAGTACATTGACCGTATTCGGCGCAACCTTCCTCCCAACGATCAGCAGGGGGCTTTTGTTCCACCGTCTAATTTTCCCGCGAGACCTTCGCCTGTGGTATCTCCCACCACGCAGGCGTCGGCCGTACCTAGTCCTGCCCCGGCTCCAATTAATTCTGGTCCGGTAGACAGAACTAGGTACGCAGCCCTATTCCCAAATGATTCGATTTCCGGTATGATGAAAACACAAATGTTGTCCCGCGGCGGCATTGCAAGTTTGATGAGGTAAGTAGCTATGATGAACAACATGTCACAAGGGCTCGGTTCGTTTAACAACATGATGCCTCAGAACAACATGCAGCAAAACCCTTATGGCCAACAGATGAACCCGCAGATGATGGGTCAACAGGTTCGCTCACCAGAGATGTTCAGCGAACAGCTAATGAACCCGATGATGCCTCAGATGCAAGACCCGTTGCAGGGCTTACAGCCGATGGCCGAGCCAGAGGGCTTTGGCGTTTACGGTCAGTCTTTATCTGGCTTCGCGGACGGCGGTGCGGCATCCAGTGGCGGCGTTCCTCGTGAGACGGTGATTGGTGGCCAGCCTCACATGTTGGCTTATATTAATCCTGAAGAGGAGCAGATGCTTTATGCCGCTGGCGGTTCGGGCGAGCCGGGTCCGGGCGGCATTCCTGCTTTTATTCCTGACGATGGAAATCGCGGCTCCTCCTACGCGCCCAGAACTTCCCCGCGCCCAAGAGCGCGGCCCGCGGACCTTTCTTCTTCAATGCGTCGGGCCAGTAGTCAGTCCGCGGCTGAACTAGCTTATATGGCTCGGGCTAGGAGGGCTGCTCAACAATCCACGGCTGGTCAACAGGCCGAGGCTAATATAGCTACTCAACAGGCGGCTGTTAAAAAACAAGCGGCTCAACAAGCCGAGGCTGATCGTAGACAAGTTTTGTCAGACCAACGTCTCGCGGATCAACAAAGGGCTCAACAAGGAACGGGTATTGCAGGTTTGGGCGGTCAGGGTGGTATGAGTACACCCGTAAACGTCTCCTATAACAATCCGGGCACAGGCCTGTCCGCCGACCGCCGCGCTTTAATAACTCAGGCTTTACAAAACACTCCTGTTAACCAGCGTGATGGGGTAATGAAGGCGCTGTTAGAATTACAAGGGCCTCCAGTAGATAACGAGACCATCCCTAAGACCGTTTCTTTTCCCGGGGGGAATGTTGTTGGCGGAACCGTACCTACTGCCGCAACTGTTGGCGGTTCCGCCGCGGAAAAACTTGCCGGGTACAGAAAAAACACGCCCAACACCTTTAGAGAATTCTTAGCAAATGCGTTAACTCCGGGTGACCAAATGAAGTATGTAAACGGTCTATTGGTGTATGGGGATAACCATCCAAACGCTGGTCAGCCCGTTCCAGAAGACGCCACAAATTCATTTGGACTAAAGGTAGGGATGGGCAACAGCGTAGGAAACGACAATCCGGGTGCAGGAAATTTCGCTAACTCTGGAGAAGCGCAGGCCGCGAACCAAGGTGGCCTACCCGGAATTCCCGGCGCTATTGCGGGTACTTTGGGAAAGGGTATGGCCTTTCTTGGGGGCATACGACCTACAGATGTTGAGGTAGGCCGTGGCGCAGATGGCCTACAGATTTTTCAGACAGAAGGCGCTTTTGGCGGGGCCGGAAATTTTTATGTAATTGACCCAATGACGGGTTTAGTTCGCAATGTTAAAGGTGCTAACGATTCAACCTCTCCACTTGTAGACATGAGCCAGATGATGGACGACGCCAGTAGCAACAATTCTGCGGAAGAACTGGCCTACGTTGCTAATCTTCAAGCCGAACAGGATGCTATTAATAACCCTGTGGTAGATGATCCTTACTCTCCAACTCCTTTAACAAGAGCGGGAACTGGAATGGGCTCTAATGTTGGCACTATTTACGACACGGGAAATACGATAGTTGAATCCGGTACAAATCCTTTTGCCCAAGGAAACCAAGTTGGTGCGCTTACTTTTGAAGAGCTAATGCGGCTTAACCAGCAACAAAATCGTATTCTTTAATGGAGCAGCTTAAACGTTTACAACTTATGGAACGTGAAATGATTTCTGATGGGAAATCAGCTTCGGAGATTGACGGTGCTAAAGCCCGCATTCGCCAGCAAGCTTATTCCGGAATACCTCCTGAGCTTAACGGCGTCGGGTCTTTAAGCGAAACGGCGCGGAATATGAACCGCGGCCCGCGGGGCATTGCCGCTTACATGGCGGAAGGCGGAGAAGCCGAGGAAGAAGTCTATGATGCAGGTGGTCGGTTTCAATTTGACCAAAACATGCAAGAACCTTCTATCGTTAGTTTTTTAAGAAAAATGTTTAACCGGGACACTTACGATACTTCTTTAGAAAAGGCCCGCAAGATAAAAGCAGGGGAAATGCCCACAGGTTATGAACCCCCCGGTGTACGACTCTCTCGTGAGTTCATAGGAATGACTCCTATTGGGACTGCGGAAACGGGGGTCGCCATGTATGACGAGTTTAACCAAGATGACCCCAACTACTTAAAACTAGGAATTATGGGAGCAGGGGAACTGGCGGGTTATATTCCTTTGGCGGGTCCACCTATTAAAAAAATGATTCGCGGCGGTAGAGGAAATGTTCCGATTAACAAGAATGTTTTTGATGATTCCGAAGAAATTATTGAAGTGTATCATGCGACTCCTAACGCTCCTTTTGAAAAATTAGACGCAAACATGTCAGATTTAAACAAAGATGGAGCTTTTGGGCCGGGAGATTATTTTTCGTTAGATAGCAGGTATCCGTCACAATTTGTTGGTGGAAGAGGAAGTTTATTATCTGCAAAAGTTGATGTTTCAAGAATGCTGGATGCTAGGTTGGGGGGCAAGCCGTTTACTTCAGATCAAACAGAAGGTTTAATAGAAGCTCTTTCTCGTAGAACAGACTTAGATGGAAAAAATTTAACGGTTGTAAAAAAAGATGACGTGTTGTCTGTTTCTTATGTAAGAAGACCTCTTTTTTCTGGTGAGCCGTTGGCAGACCGCAGATTAGTTCAAAGAATCCCTCTTAGAAATGCGGAAGAGGCTTTTAAAAAAATTAAAGAAATAACTAATAATATTAAAAACCCCCTTCAAAAAGATGCAGATGGATATGCCCTCGTTAGAAACAATTCAACTAATACGGAAAATTTAAAAGATGTTTTAAGTGAATCGGGTTTTACTGGCGTAGTGGGTGTACAAGAAGCAAGTAGCGGTGGAAAAAGTAATTTAGTTGTATTTGATAATTCGGTTTATAAAGATGGTGGCAAACTCGATACTGTAATAGATCAGGGAGTTATTCCAGAAGACATAGGGTTTTCTGCGTCACGATCCGCAGACGAGTATACAGCCGGAAACGATGCTAAAATAGTTGAAAATTACAGAAGACGTTTAGAGAAGGAAAACGTTTCCCCCCCGGGGTCTCCGGACTTTCGTACTTCTGAAGACATTGAACTTCTTGTACAAAACTTTGCTAGGCAACGATCACAAAAATACGCAGACGGAGGCGAAGTTATGGAAGGCATTGGTTCTTTAAACGAAACCGCACGAAACATGACTCGCGGACCGCGGGGCCTTAACTCTTTGCAACGTTTTGCTGAAGGCGGAGAACTAAACGTTAATTTACAACCTCTTGATTTGCCCGTTGATGGCCGTATGTCATACACTAAAACAGACGACGGGGGGATGTTTGACAGTGAAGTAAGCAAAACGTTTGAGGGGGGCCTTGGATCGCTAACTCCTTCTTTTGATTATTCTACTCAAAACAGTTCTAGAGACATGGGCGACGTGGTTATAGATGAAAACGGCGAACAGATAGGCTTTGCCGTAGAGGGTGAATTGTTTTTAAACTCAGACCCTGACAGTGAAGACAAGGTTCGCGGAGCATTTGAAGTAGAAAAATCTCGTAACAACACAAATTTCACGTTTCCAGAAGGGGAGTTTGTGCGGACTAATGAGGGTCTTTTAAAACGGTTTAATCTTGGAATGGATTTAGGGCGCTTTGGGTTAGATTTAAACCGCATGGAGGGCTCCGGTAGAGAGCCTGTAAATTCTGGGTCAGCTACTATTAGAATTGGCGAAAACGGTATTGTTAGATACAGTGATTCTGACCGAGGTGAACCGACTATTGGGTTTAATTATGCCAGAGAGTTCGCGTCTGGCGGACCTGTTTATATGAAAAACGGGGGAGAATCGTCGGAAGCTAAAGCTAGAAAGGATGTTTTAAACACCATTTACGAAATTGAGTCCAACTCAAATTATGACCAATGGAATTTAAAGGCAAAAAACCCTCCTGAAACACCTTTAAGCTCTTTGACAATTCAAGAAATAATGGATTTTCAAGGTGATGAAAACGGTCCCGCGGCGGGCGCAGGTCAAATTAAATACAATACTTTTAAATACTTGATTAAAAGTGGCGTACTTTCTCCTGACGATGTTTTCTCTCCGGAAAACCAAGATGCGGCAAACAGCCGTTTACTTGACCGAAGAGGTTTTGTTTCGTGGTTTAACGGAGACATTTCAACGGAAGAGTTTGGGTCAGACGTAGCCAAGGAATGGGCTTCTCTTCCACTGCTTGAAAGCAGGGATGTTTCAGGGGGGAAAAAGGAAAGAGGTGATTCTCGTTACGGGGGATCAAACAAGGCTCTTGTCGGGGCGGACTATTGGCAAGAGGCTTTAGACTCGGCAAAAGTCTCTCAACCTACAGTGGTTGCAAGTGCCGATACATCTGGAATTGCAACTTTCTTACCCCAGACAGAAACGCGGGCCACGCAGCCTCAACCCGTTTCCTATGTCCCAAACTTTCAAGGGTTTCAAATGCAGCCTTCTCAAGCCTCTTCCATGCCGGGGCCGCTTGAACCTGAAAGACCTCCGGTAGAAGAAGCAAAACAATACGCCAGCTTGTATGAAAAATACACCCCGCAAGCTATGCAGGATGCTTTGCAGGGACTTGGTTATTTCAACAGTCCTACGGGACCTTCTGGTTATCAACAGTTCGCTTCTGGCGGCGAAGCTTTAGGACCGCCCCCGTTACGCGGACCGGACCCACAAGGCATTGGCGCTTATCAACAGTTTAACGCAGCCAACCGCTAACGTCCTCTTTTAGCACCTGACCCGCTAGATCAATCTTACTGCGCAGCGCGTTCAACACCTTCTCATCTATGGTGTTGGGCGACACAAGATCAATATAAGTTACAGCATTCTTCTGCCCGATCCGGTGAGCGCGGTCCTCGGACTGTAGTCTTATCTCAAGGTCGTAAGAGTTACTGTAATAGATCACGGTGTTGGCCGCCGTCAGAGTGATGCCATAGCCGCCTGTCTTAGGCTGCCCCACAAAGAAACGCAGCGGATCATCGTCGTCTTGGAAGCGGTTAACAATCTCTTGACGTTCGTCTTGCGGCGTTGCTCCGTAATAAAGTGCGACCGAATCGGGCCCGAAACGGTCGCGCAGGGTCTGGCAAATCTGTTGGATATCGTGAGTGTACGAAGCCCAAATGATTGCCTTCCCTGATAGTTCATCTGTAATGCTCATTAGTTCATTCAGACGGTTGTTCTTTAGCTTCTGTATCTTTCCAACGTCGGGCTGGAAGAAACCGCAGCAAATCTGTTGTAGGCGCATTATTTGCGTCAAGACACTTTCTGTCGTCGCAAGCTCCCCGTTCTCAAGCTGTGCAAGAGCCAGCTTCTTCATCTGCCCGTAAACCTTGGCCTGCTCGTCGGTCAGTTCTACGTTGCGCCGAGTATAAATTTTGTCTGGGAGGTCTAGGCAGTCTTCTTTCAAAACTCGGGTGGAGAAGGTAAACAACTTCTCGTTTAACTCGTCTAGTCGGCGGTATCCCGTTATCTCTTGAAAACTCCGCGCTCCCATCACACGTTTCTGGACTATAGCGTACCTGTTCTGAAAAGCAAAGAAACTGTTATAACCAAGCGCCCGTTCGTCTAAGAAGTTGCACTGGCTAAACAAATCCATTGGGCTTTTGGTAACAGGAGAGCCTGTTAGTATGCGGCGGTACTTACTGTACTTCGTTAACACCATCAGGTTCTTTGTGCGTTGCGCCTTGCGGTTCTTGATAGTCGTGCTTTCGTCAATAACCATCATGTTGTCAGGGTTCTGCACTAGAAAACGCCCCGCGGCCCGCGCACCTCTGGGAGAGGAAAACGCTTCGACATTCATTACAAATATTTTAAGACCGTCGTAGTCTTCCATTATTAATTCTTCTAGTTCTGCGGCAAACTTCTTGCTTGAAGAGGGCGTCCAGCTTACTATCCTACGCTCAATTCGCTCTGGCATATGCAAGGGAATTTCGCCCAGCGCCCAGTTGTCATACACACCTTTAGGAGCCACGATTAACGCGGCCTTTATTTCGCCTTTTTCAAAAAGAACACCAATGTTATCTATAGCGACTTTACTCTTGCCCGTACCCATTTCCATGAAGTACGCATGAAAGCTCGCGGACCACGAATCTTGTAAAGCTTTCCGCTGATGCTCGAACGGTTCTGTTTTATATTCGTACAAAGTTTTATCCTTTTGAAGCTTGACTATACGATCTTATGAGAATATAAGCGTGTTTGTCAAGGCCGTAAAAGGGTCTTTAACAGCGAAAGTGAAAAAACATGACAGATATACTATCAATGATGGAAGCCGACTTTGAAGAGAACGTCGCATCTTCCATGGAAAAGGGCAACCTTGGCGGCATAGCCATACTAGCCCGCAAAATACGAACAGCCCAGCAAGAAGTCGAAGAGATTGAGAAAGACCTCAAGTCTCGCAAGAAAGACTTGCTGAAGCTGACAGATGAAGAACTACCTTCTGCTATGCAGGAACTAGGTATTTCCTCGTTTGCTCTGGATGACGGTTCAACAGTAGACGTAAAGCCTACATATGGAGCCAGCATTTTAGTTGCCAACAGGCTTCATGCCTACGCTTGGTTGCGTGACAATGGCTACGACGACATTATTAAAAACATCGTTTCATGCGAGTTTGGTCGTGGCGAAGACGATCAAGCCAGCGCTTTTAAAGCGTTTGCTTCTAAAGAAGGGTTTCCGGCGGATCAGAACGAAAGCATCCATTCGGGCACACTAAAAGCTTTTGTACGGGAACGTGTGGAAGCTGGGGACGACTTTCCAATGGAACTTTTCGGGGCCTATATCGGTCAACGCGCTATAATCAAAGGAGCAAAATAATGGCGAATGCAGTAACAAAAAATAAAGCAGCGGATGTAGCCGTGTTTGACACATCCATGTTCGAAGCAGATGCGGGCGCGGGAAACCAAAACGTAGGGTCAGAAGACCTCGCGCTGCCGTTTCTCAAGCTGTTGAGCGGGTTAGATTCCTTGCTGGACACACACGAAACCGCGCGTAAAGGTGACATATACAATACCGTCACAGGCACTGTAGTGAGCGGTAAGGATGGGTTAAGCGTAATTCCTTGTGCCTATCAGCGCGTGTTCATTCAGTGGGTTCCAAGGGGCGCTGGTACAGGCGCACCGATGAACGTCTACAAGCCGAATGACCCCGCTATGCCAAAGACTGAGCGTAGCAAAGAAGATAATAAAAACTACGTTGTCGGCGGTGACGGTGACTACATCGAAGAAACTCACCAGCACTACGTTATGATCGTCAACGAAGACGGTTCAACTGAAACGGCTCTGATTGCAATGAAGTCCACGCAGCTAAAGAAAAGCCGCAAATGGAACAGCATGATACAGTCGGTAACGATGCAGGGTAAGAACGGTCCGTTCACACCACCCCGCTTCTCTCACGTTTACCGCATCAAAGCGGAATCCGAGGAGAACTCTAAAGGTAGCTGGCACGGTTGGGAAATGTCCCGAGAAAACCCTGTGCAAGACGCATCCGTATATGCCCGAGCAAAAGCTTTCTCAGAAAGTGTGCTTACTGGCGACGTGGTTGTAAAACACCAAAACGAAGATGACAAAGGCGAAGGCGCTGACGACATTCCGTTTTAATGTTTACTAGGGGGCTGCTTCGGTAGTCCCCACCGCAAGGACAAAACCATGACAGTTAAAAAGTTCTCGTCTATCTTTGATGGACTGAAAGAAGCTTACGGCACATACCGGATAGAGAAAACTCAGTCCAACGGGAAGAACACAGGCAAAGCAGGCATCGTTCGCGAACCGCGCAACGCGGGTCTGTGGGAGGGCCACCTGTCGGGTAAGGGAAACTCTATCGGCATTATCCCAATAAACGCAGATAACATGTGCAAGTGGGGCTGTGTAGATATTGACCAGTACCCGCTGGATCATAAACTACTCTTAGAAAAGATCAGGAAGCTAAAACTTCCGCTCGTTGTCTGTCGCTCTAAGTCTGGCGGAGCGCACTGCTTCCTATTCTGTAAGGATTGGGTTGAGGCAAAAGACATGCAAAGGTCACTCAAAAGTATAGCGGCCGCGCTGGGCTACGGTGAAAGCGAGATATTCCCAAAGCAGATTAAACTGCACCTAGATCGTGGAGATGTGGGTAACTTTCTAAATCTTCCGTACTACAACGCAGAAGACGGTCTGCGCTACGGCATCCTAGATGACGGCACTTCGGCCACTCTAAAAGAATTCTTTGAACTCTACGAGACACACGTTCAAACGCCAGAGCAAATCCAGAAGCTCCAGATAACAGAAGCAACCGAAACAACGCCCGTAAGAGACGGCCCGCCGTGCCTACAGCACTTAGTCAAAGAGAAAATCTCTGAGGGTGGGCGCAATAACGGTCTGTTTAATATAGGCGTGTACCTTCGCAAGGCGTTCCCAGATAGCTGGGAAACAGAAATCCTGACCTACAACATGCAATACTTTGAGCCGCCGCTCCCACTGTCAGAAGTTACAGTGGTTGCAAAGCAGCTAGAGCGCAAAGATTATGCCTACCGCTGTAGTGATGCGCCGATAAACGCGCACTGTAACAAGGAACTTTGCCAAACCCGTAAGTTTGGTATTGGGAGCGCCATACAGAACGCTACAGTAGCCAATCTGCGTAAGTACAATTCAACGCCCCCCGTCTGGTTTATGGACGTTAACGGCGAGCCTCTGGAGCTAGATACAGACGCCCTAATGAGCCAGCCGATGTTTCAGAAAGCATGTATGGAGCAACTCAACTTCATGCCGCGCAGCGTGGCAAAGCAACAGTGGGAAGGTCGGATCAGCGCACTGCTTACAGAGATGCGCGAAAACGAAAGCGCCATCATGGAAGTGGCAGTAGACGCCAGCGTTAGCGGCCAGTTTTACGACTACTTAGAAGAATTTTGTCGTTTCCTACAGCAAGCGCAGGACAAAGAAGAAATCTTGCTCCGCCGCCCTTGGACCGACGAAGACGCAATGGTAACCTTCTTTCGCCTAAAAGACTTCGAAAACTTTCTAAAGAAGAACAAATTCTTTGAGTACAAGTCACACCGAATTGCCCAGCGCCTGCGTGACATAAACGGCGATAGCACCGTTCTGAAGATCAAAGGCCGCGCAGTGCGGGTCTGGCAGATTCCAGCGTTTGAGTCTGGCGACATAGATATAACAACTCCAGACTTCACACCAAAACAGGAGAGCCCGTTTTGACAACCCCAGTATTAAAAAAACTTAGAAACGTAGAGATCGTCCGGATGATCGACGAACAGCACATGACAAAAACCGCCGTCGCTAAATGGTTTAAAATAAGCAAACAGCGCGTGTGGCAGATTTACGAACGGGAGAAAGAAAATGTTCAGGATATTCGGCCCACCGGGGACGGGGAAGACAACCAGACTTCTTAATATGGTTGACGACGCGCTCCAAAAGGGTGTCGCCCCGATGAACATAGCTTTCCTAGCTTTTACACGCAAAGCCGCCAACGAAGCAAAAGAACGCGCGGCTAAACGCTTTAACCTAGACCCCAAGAAAGACCTGTTCTATTTCCGGACACTGCACAGCCTAGCTTTGACCTGTTCCGACATACGCACCGAACAGGTAATGCAGGACGAAAACTATAGGGAACTCTCCAGAGAGATGGGGGTGCAGCTAAACGTAGCTCGTACCAATAACTTTGATGACGATCTGCCTGAGATGACCAAAGCAACTGACCCTATCTTGGGCCTGATTAACCTTGCCCGAATGCGCAAAGTGCCGCTGCGCCAACAGTACAACGAAACCCCAATCGAAATAGAGTGGAACATTGTAACCTATGTGGACAAATGCCTGACCAGCTACAAAGAAAACATGGAGATGTACGACTTCACAGATATGCTGGAGAACTTTCCAAAAGAAGGCTACACAAGCTGCCCGCACTTTGACCTATGCTTTGTAGATGAAGCGCAAGACCTTTCACCCATACAATGGGACATAGCGCACATCCTAGACGAACGATCAAAAAGAATGTACTGCGCAGGCGATGATGACCAAGCCATATACCGCTGGGCAGGGGCAGATGTAGACCACTTTATCGGGCTGGACGGCGGATCAGAAACCCTGTCACAATCCTACCGCGTTCCATTCCTAGTACACCAACTGGCAGAACGGGTCGTGTCCCGTATCGGTAAGCGCTTCCTTAAAGAATACAAACCAAAGGTCGATGAATACGGTTCGATACGCCGTATCTTCAGCGTCGAAGAGATAGACATGTCAGAAGGATCGTGGCTCATCCTCGCCCAAGCCGGATACCAGCTACAGCCCGTAGCCGCCGAACTCCGGTCCTCCGGATACCTGTTCATCAATCGCGGCCATCGCTCCATATCCGAAAAGATATCCGACGCCGTTAACGGTTGGGAACAACTGCGCAAAGGCAAAGAAATCACAGGAGCCGTAGCGCGTAAAATATACAGCTACATGTCAACTAAAGACCGCGTGAAAAGAGGCTTTAAAACCCTGACCGCCGTCGAAGATACAGACTTCGTAACCCTCGAAACACTGACCGCGGACCACGGACTTTTAGCAACACAAGACATGGTATGGCATATTGCCATGGACCGCGTACCAGAAAGCGACAGAGCCTATATCATTGCAATGCTTCGACGAGGCGAGCGCTTTAACGGCGAGCCACGCATAACCGTGTCAACGATACACGGGGCAAAGGGCGGAGAGGCGGACAACGTAGTTCTATTCACAGACCTTTCCCCCGCCGCCGAAGAACAAATGAATGTTAACCCAGACGACACGCACCGCGTATTCTATGTGGGCGTAACTCGCGCTAAACAAAGCCTGTTTATCGTGGAACCTCAAGACTTCACAAGGAGTTATGATCTATGAAACAACAAGAACGTTTTGAATTTATAGAGGCCGAGATTGACCGAGCCTATGTTCACGCTGATGACGAATGGAAACAAGAGTATTACCAGAACGCCGCTAAATATCTAGCTGAACACAAGATTGTTGAAGGCGGAAAGATTTGTGCCTTTTGCAGATCACAAGGGATGGCTGATCCGCACCACCATAACGTTTGGGGTGCAATGATGACATCTCTAAAAAAACTAGGGTGGGTCGAGAAGATAGGAATGGTCCGCCCAACTACACGCCACACGCATATTAACGAAGTATGCCAATGGGAAAGCAAACTATTTAAGGGAGAGAAGACGTGAATTGTTGGCATTGTAAGACAGAACTTATTTGGGGAGGAGATCACGATTGTGAGGATGACGAAGAGCATTCTATGGTCACAAACCTCTCATGCCCTAAATGCGAGAGCTTTGTATTAGTTTATTATCCAAGGGAGAAAGAAGATGAAACGTGATGAAATACTGGATTTGTCAAAAGAACTGATAAACGGCCAACGCGCCAAAGACTACGGCGATGCGTTCGACAACCACAACAGAATAGCGGAGGGTTGGAACATAATTACAAACAGCGCACTGGTAAGCCACGGCGCACTGACCGCGCAGCACGTTGTATTAATGATGGATTGGGTGAAGACAGCACGGCTACTTAACACTCTGGATCACGATGACTCTTGGATAGATAAAGTTGGTTACAGCGCTCTTGGTGGCGAGTTCTCACAAAAGAACGAAATGATCCAAGAGATAGAAGCAGTAAAG
>Ga0209337_1000423_pt1 | contig 34133 bp, 21 predicted proteins | sample LinPmetageLP53_FD_184044 | JGI IMG/M metagenome (GOLD analysis project Ga0209337, IMG submission 184044) | Marine viral communities from the Pacific Ocean - LP-53 (SPAdes) (version 2) | ecosystem: Environmental > Aquatic > Marine > Oceanic | place: Pacific Ocean | collected 2010-02-08
GAATTTTATGGTAGAATCTTTTGTTCAAATTTAAATACACTATAATATTTAATTATATTAAAGTATTTAAACAATTATTCTTAAAAGAGCCCCACATTAGTGGGGCTTTTTTTATGATTTAATTTCCCCTGTAATATTTATAACAAAAACCTATGGCATCAACAGTAACTCCGTCTACTTTTCAAGTAAAAATTAAAGAAGAGCATGTGATTAACGGTATAAGAACAATAAATGAAAATTTATATAGAGTTCCAAATGTAACAAATTATGATAGGAGAATTGTTACCGTTCCTGTTAATACAAATGTTGACTTAATAAACACAAATGGACTAGTACCAGGTCCAGCATTATTTCCTTCATACAGTATAGCTTATGGAAGAATAACAAATATGGATGATGCTAATCGTTTAGCTGTTACCTTTACTTCATCAAATGGTGAATCAGAAACAGGAAATGTAGGGTCAGATTTAAGTGGGTCTTACACTAGTGGGGGAACAGGTGGAACAGCTGGAACTTATAATAATCTTCCAACTACAACAAATGGGAATGGTGATGGGATGACGTTACGTGTTGTAACATCTAATACATTAAATGCATCCCCTGTAATTACTTTAACCCCATTAGCAACAACTTTAGCAGCTATAGGTACTTATACAGTAGCGTTAACAGGTGGATCAGGAACAGGAGCAACAGGTTCTGTGACAGTAACACCTGGTGCGGGTAATGACGCTTCAGTACCCACATATACGCAATTATCATTTGTAACCTCAGGTTCAGGATATACATTAGGAGATCAATTAACTATTCCTACAGGAGCATTATCTAATGGTAATCTTGTAAAAGGAAGTATTATAACTAATATATCTGTACCCACAGTAACAGTTAATACTACTATAAATAATGTTCCTATTACAACTACAACAGGTCAAGGAGCAACAGTAACTTTAACATCAGCAGGTGGTGTTATTACAACAGCTGTAATTAACTCAGTTGGTTTAGAATATGCTGTTAACCAAGATGTTGTTATAAAAGAATCAGTATTACAAACATTAGGATATGGAGCTGTTAGTGGTGATTATATAGGAAATTTAGTAGCTGGAAATATGGCAACATCAGCAGCAAATGTTCTACCAGGTTTACAAGCTGTAAATCTTACAGTTAAACCAACTAATGTAACTATACAAACTGGAGGAAATGGATATGCCGTAGGAAATCAAATAACAGTAGCAAAAGCAAATATAGGGAACCCAACAGATGATTTAACATATACATTAGATCAAAGAGATTTTTCATTATCAGGAACTAAAAGTTACTGGACAATGGAATGTTTACCTACCTCTTCTATTATGTTTTCAAGCCCTAATTGCTCAGGTAGTAAATTTAATGGTTTGTTTGAACAAGATATAGAATTTATTTCTGTATACGCTCTTACTGGAAGTGTAGACGTAGAATATGTACTCGTCAACGCTCCAATAGCAACTAATTAAAACACAAGTTAAACACGAATTAAACGTAAATAAAAATTATGAATATACCAATTTGGCCAGGCTCAAGTTCATTCCACCCAGGAGATACTCCTTTTGGATTTTATGACAACGATCCAGCATTTGAAAAAGATGCTGATAAAGTAGCAAATTTTTGTGCATTAAGGATGGGATATCCTCTTGTTGAGATTGAATTACAAAAGAAAAATTTTTATGCTGCCTTTGAAGAAGCAGTTACTATATATGGTAACGAATTATATGCTTATAAAATCAGAGAAAATTATCTAACATTAGAAGGTGCTCCAACAAGTATAGATATAGAAGAATCAATAGTTACACCTAATTTAGGTCGTATAATAGATTATTCAGAACAATATGGAGCTGAAGCAGGAACAGGAGGAAATGTACCTTGGCATAAATTGCATGTTCATTTAACAGCAAGTGTACAAGATTATAATTTAGATGAAATAGCAGCACAAGCAGGATTTAAAAAAGAAAACGACATTCAAATAATGAGAGTATTTTTTGAAGCTCCACCAGCATCAGCATTAATGGCTAGTTCATATGATGGTTTTGGATTTGGTTTAGGAGGATCTGTAGCTGCAGGAATTGATGGTGTAGGAGGATTAGGTGGAATGGGTTACGGAGGTGGCTATTTAATGATGCCTTTAAATTATGATATGCAAATTATTCAACAAATTGAATTAAATGATATGGTTAGAATATCTAACTATTCATTTGAAATGCATAATAATGTATTAAGAGTATTTCCAATACCTGGGGGTGTAGTACAAGATCCATTACAATCAGGATCAAATGCAGGGACTATGTGGGTTGAATTTATGTTAAAATCAGAAAGAACTTCAGCATCAATAGTAGAGGCATATGATAAAATAAAAATGGTAAGTGGAGTACCTTATAAAAACCCAACATATCGAGATATTAATTCTGTAGGTAGAAGTTGGATATTTGAAATGACTTTAGCTATATGTAAAGAAATGTTAGGATATGTTAGAGGTAAATACGAAACAGTACCTATACCAAATGCTGAAATAACATTAAACCAAGCTGATTTATTAGCAGCAGCTAGGGAAGAAAAAGAAGCATTATTAGCTTCATTAAGAGGATTTTTTGATGAAACCTCAAGAGAAAAGTTATTAGAAAGAAGAACAATGGAGTCTAATTTTGTAATGGAAGAATTAGATAGAGTTCCTCGTGTAATTTATATAGGATAATATGGCATTATTTGGAACACAAAGAGACGTAAGCCTTTTTAGGCATATGAGTAGGGAGTTAATGGCTGACATTATCACTGAACAATGTGCATTTTATAAATATAAATTAGAGGAAACTAAAATTAATTTATATGGAGAAGCAGCAGAAGAAAAATTCTATATAGGTCCTGTTCTACTTAATACATTAGTAGAAAGAACAGATAATATCTATCCTGAAACAGATTTAGGTACAGATTATGATAAAGAAGTACAATTTAGTTTCTTAAGAGATGATTTATTAGGAGCAGGTGAAGACTTTAACAAGTTTGACAATAAAGGTAATAGTTATACTGGATTACCAGGTACTGGATATGGAGCTAATTTAGTTCCTCAAGTAGGTGATATTATTATGTATAATGAAGGATACTATGAAGTGCATGAAACCATTTCAAATCAATATTTTGCAGGTAAAAATCCAGATTATCCAAATAATGTTAATTCAATTAACAAAACAGATGGTCCTGGTGATTTAAGTGCATATGGTTCAAATATATCTGTAATATGTAAATCTCACTATGTACAAGCAGATAAATTAGGTTTAACTCAAGCAAGATATCAATAATGGCAGATCAAATTACACCAAGACCTAAAACACAAAGGGAGATTTTATTAGATACTCCGGGACAACAACCTTATGTTTATCCTGATGGAACAACCAATCAAAATCCTAACTTAGATGGAGTAGGACCCGATGGTAGGACTAATAGAGGTAATCATGTTTCATTTAGAGATGATAATACAAAACCTTTTGCCTTAGGTTTAAAAGAAAATGATGAAGCAATAGTTTATTATATGGAAAATGTAATTAAACCAACAGTGACTCAAAATGGTGTAGTACAAAAAGTACCTATTTATTATGGTTCACCTGAAAGATGGGCTCAAGTACAAAAAGAAGGTTATTATAGAGATCTAAAAGGTAAAATAATGATGCCTGTTATTACCTATAAACGTACTAATGTAGAAAAAAATAGAAACATAGCAAATAAATTAGATGCAAATTATCCTAATAATGTTCAATTATTCCAAAAACCTTATAGTCAAAGAAATGCCTATGATCAATTTGATATTTTAAATAATAGAGTACCTAAAAAAGAATCATACGCAGTAGTAATGCCTGATTATGTAACATTAACTTATGATTTTATTATATCTACTTATTATGTAGAACAAATGAATAAAATAGTAGAGGCAATGAATTATGCTTCTGACTCATATTGGGGCAATAAAGAAAGATTTCAATTTAATGCTCGTATTGATAGTTATGCTACTACTGTTGAACTAGTTTCTGCAGGTAATAGGTTAGTTAAAACTAACTTTTCATTAACATTAAATGGTTATTTAATACCAGATACTATACAAAAAGAATTAGCATCTGTTAAAAAATTAAGTAATGCATCTCAACTAATATTTGATATGGAAACTGTAGTCCAAATTCCAAATACAAACACATCTATAGATCCTAGAAGATCAATTAATACTAACAATAATCCCGCTAGTTTTGTAGACAGGATTTAATTTTTCAAACTAATATTATATTTATAATTAAATTGAATTAAATGGCTATAATATTAAGACAGACTAAGGGTTCTGAGTTAACTTTCACCGAGGTTGATGGCAATTTTTCCTCACTTTTATTTGATGTAGCCCTATCAGGTAATTCTCTTTTATTTTATACTAATAATGGTTCAGATCAATTAAAAAGAACAATTGATTTATCTAATATAGTAAGTTCAAGTCTTATAGTTAAAAGAAATTCAACAACTGTAGTACCTTCTACTGAAATAATGAATTTTACAGGTACTGGAGTATCTGTTTCACAATCCCCTACAGGTACAGCAGTAATTGATATATCTTCTGGTTCAGGAACATCAGGTTCAAGTGGATCTTCAGGTGAAGCTGGTACATCAGGTAGTTCGGGTTCATCAGGAGCAGCAGGTACATCAGGTTCAAGTGGATCATCAGGAGCAGCAGGTACATCAGGTAGTTCAGGTTCATCAGGAGTAGCAGGTACATCAGGTAGTTCAGGTTCATCAGGAGTAGCAGGTACATCAGGTTCAAGTGGATCTTCAGGTGTATCCGGTGTGTCCGGTTCATCAGGTTCTTCAGGAACATCAGGTGCAGATACTAGTACTTATACTAATGCAGTAGCAACACCTATAAATTTTCCAAGTGATGATGATCCTAACATACCAGCAGGAACAACATTTTCAAATAAAACATTTCCAGAAATGATGAATTTAATGTTGTATCCAACATTATATCCTTCATTATCTAACCCATCAAGTGGTTTTTCCATTTCACCAGCAAATACTTTCCAAAAAATAGGTGCTACAATAAGTACTTTAACTTTAAGTGCAACTTTTAATAAAGGAAGCATTAACCCAGCTTATGGAACAAATGGGTTTAGAAGTGGTGATCCAAATCAATATAATTATGGTGGAACTGGAGTATCAAATCAAACAAGTACAGCATTAACAAATTCCACAACAACTTCTAATTATGTAATTGTACAAGGAAATCAGTCATGGACAGGAGCTGTTCAATTTGACCAAGGTCCACAACCATTAGATAGTTCAGGTGCCAATTTTAGTACCCCATTATCTGCAGGAACTACTAATACAATAACAAGAACAATAAATGGAGTTTACCCAGTATTTGGTACAACAGTAAGTCTTAATACATCCACAGAATTTTCTTTACAGACAATGACTACACTTATCCAAGCATCTTTAGTAACAGAATCTGGGGGTGGAGGTTTAAAACAATATATAGAAGTTCCAAATGCCTGGTCAACTATTACAGGTTTACAACAATTTAATACATTAAGTAATGTTTATGATACTATTTTATTAAGTTCATTCACTACATCTTCAGTAACAAAAACAATAGAAGGTCAATCCGTTAATTATACTAAATATACTCATAATGGCGGAACAATAGGGGCAAGAATATTAAGATTTTTAACATAAAACTATGGCAAGAGTAAAAGGAACATTAGGTATATCGGCAAATTTCGAACCACAAATAGCGGCAGCATTTGATGCTCGTGCAAATGTACCTACAAAAGCAGACTTGATTCTTGCTGCTACTTGGGTAGCATTAGATTCGGGAACTTACGTTTATAACGGTATGACTGTTACTGTCTCTGAGGATTCAACAGCGGCTAACAATGGTATTTATGTTTTATTAGATACAGCAGAGATAGAAACTGCTGATTTTTCAGGTTGGTTATTTGTAGGATCGGCAGCAGCTGGTACTTCAGGTAGCTCAGGTAGTTCAGGGGCAGCAGGTTCATCAGGATCTTCAGGTACAAGTGGTTCATCAGGATCTTCAGGTACAAGTGGTTCTTCAGGATCATCAGGTACATCAGGTTCTTCAGGATCATCCGGTACAAGCGGTTCATCAGGATCTTCAGGTGAATCAGGTACAAGCGGTTCATCAGGTTCATCAGGAGCAGCTGGTACTTCAGGTAGTTCAGGTTCATCAGGTACATCAGGTAGCTCAGGTTCATCAGGTACATCAGGTAGCTCAGGTTCATCAGGAGAATCAGGTACTTCAGGATCATCAGGTTCATCAGGTACAAGCGGTTCATCAGGATCATCAGGTACAAGCGGTTCATCAGGATCTTCAGGTACAAGTGGTTCATCAGGATCTTCAGGTGCTTCAGGTAGCTCAGGTTCATCAGGAGCAGCAGGTACTTCAGGATCATCAGGTTCAAGTGGTACTTCAGGTTCATCAGGATCCTCAGGTACATCAGGTAGCTCAGGTTCTTCAGGAGAATCAGGTACATCAGGTTCAAGTGGATCTTCGGGTACATCAGGTTCAAGTGGTTCATCAGGTACTTCAGGTTCATCAGGATCTTCAGGGGTTTCAGGTTCTTCAGGATCATCAGGTACATCAGGTTCTTCAGGATCATCAGGTACAAGTGGTTCAAGTGGATCTTCAGGTGAAGCAGGTACAAGCGGTTCAAGTGGATCTTCAGGAACATCAGGTTCAAGTGGTTCATCAGGTACTTCAGGTCAAGATGGTTCATTTGGTGGTGCTAGTTTTGATTATGATTTTTCAACAAACACAACAACATCAGACCCAGGATCAGGTAATGTAAAATTAAATAATGCAACTCAAAATGCTGCAACTCGAGTTTATATAAATGATATAGATTCTGCTGGAAGTGATATTTCAACATTTTTAGCAACATTAGATGCATCCACATCAGCAATAAAAGGTCATATAAGAATATCAAATAAATTTGATACTAATCAATTTATATTATGGTCTATTACAGGAACAACAGATAATACAGGTTGGTGGGAATTAGTTACAGCAGTAGCAAATTCATCAGCTACATCACCATTTTCAGATGGTGAAGATGTGCTATGTTCATTTGTTGTAACAGGGGATAAAGGAGATAGTGGTTCATCAGGTTCATCAGGTGTTTCAGGTAGCTCAGGTTCATCAGGAACTTCAGGTGCAGATGGTTCATCAGGTTCATCAGGAACTTCAGGTGAAACAGGTGGAACAGGTTCAAGTGGTTCATCAGGTGTTTCAGGTAGCTCAGGTTCATCAGGTACTTCAGGTGCAGACGGATCTTCAGGATCAAGTGGAACTTCAGGTGAAACAGGAGGAACAGGTTCAAGTGGTTCATCAGGTGTTTCAGGTAGCTCAGGTTCTTCAGGAACTTCAGGAGCAGATGGTTCAAGTGGATCTTCAGGTACTTCAGGTACAGACGGTTCATCAGGATCAAGCGGTACTTCAGGTGCAGATGGTTCATCAGGTTCATCAGGAACTTCAGGAGCAACTGTTATAGCACCTAATACCTTTTCATATGATTTTCAAACTTCAACAGTAGGTGACCCAGGAGGTGGAGAAGTTCAAGGAGATAATAGTACACAAACATCAATAGCTGAATTATTTATTAATTTAGATGATGGTGATGGAAATACTATTCCAACTCCAACAGCTCCAGGAATAATAACAATAAGAAAACAATCAAATTCATCAGTATTTATTTCATACCGTTATACTAGTGTTTCTGTAAATTCTGGTATAGCTACATTTGGCGGTACTGTTACTGCTAGTAGCACAACAAACCCATTTGCTGATAATGATCCAATTTATGTAGGATTTACACTAAGTGGATCATCAGGTTCTTCAGGATCTTCAGGTGCTTCAGGTTCAAGTGGATCTTCAGGTACTTCAGGTGCAGATGGTTCAAGTGGTTCATCAGGTACTTCAGGTGCAGATGGTTCAAGTGGTTCAAGTGGTACTTCAGGTGCAGATGGTTCAAGTGGTTCAAGTGGTACTTCAGGTGCAGATGGCTCTTCAGGTTCATCAGGAGCAGCAGGTACATCAGGTTCAAGTGGTTTATTTGGTGGTATTCCTTATAGTTTTTCTACAACAGTAGGAGGAGAAACAGCAGCAGGACAAATAAGACTTAATAATGCAGATGCTCAATCTGCAACCCAAGTTCTTATTAGTGATACAGATGCAGAAACTGGTGATCAATCAGATTATTTAGCAACATTAGATGATGCTGGGTTTACGGATAATAGGGGTTATTTAATAATACAAGATGCAGATGGTGGTGGAGCAGGTGCTCAATCATTTTCAACATTTATAATAAAATCAATTGCTAGTACTGCAGATTCACAACATACATTTAATGTTACTTTTGTAGCAGCAACAAATGCAGGAACAGGTAATCCACCATTTAGTGATGCTGATAAAATAGTAATGAATTTTTCAGCAACTGGTGAAGCAGGTTCTTCAGGATCTTCAGGTGCTTCAGGATCAAGCGGTTCATCAGGAACTTCAGGTGCAGATGGTTCAAGTGGATCAAGTGGAACTTCAGGTGAAGATGGATCTTCAGGATCATCAGGAACTTCAGGTGCAGATGGGTCTTCAGGTTCATCAGGAACTTCAGGTGCAGATGGTTCAAGTGGTTCATCAGGAACTTCAGGTGCAGATGGTTCTAGCGGTTCATCAGGTACATCAGGTATAACAGGTGATCCAGGTTCTTCAGGTTCGAGTGGTACTTCGGGTGCAGATGGTTCTTCAGGATCTTCAGGTACTTCAGGTAGTTCAGGTTCATCAGGAACTTCAGGTTCTTCGGGAAGTTCAGGTGCTTCAGGATCTTCAGGTTCGAGTGGTTCATCAGGTGAGTATGGTGGTGTTCCTTATGATTATGGAGGAGTTGCTTCTACAGCTCCAACTTCAGGATTTTGGACTCCAAATAATGCTACAGTTAGTAGTATTACAGAAATATATCTTAGTGAAACTAATAACCAAGTTGTTAATGTAATAGATTGGGCTAATTCAGTTTCTACAGGTATAATTTACATTAAATCAGCTGATGGTTCAGATAATTCAATTTTAACAGCTACAATAGATTCTGTAGATTCAACAAATGTTGGATATGTAATATTTTCAGTAAGTAATCCATCAGGTAATACTTTTAGTGAAAATCCTGATGAAGAAGCATGTAATATTATTTTAGTACCAGCAGGACCAAGTGGTGGTGGAGGTTCTTCAGGATCTTCAGGTGCTTCAGGATCAAGTGGTTCATCAGGAACTTCAGGTGCAGATGGTTCAAGCGGATCTTCAGGTACTTCAGGTGCAGATGGTTCAAGTGGTTCATCAGGAACTTCAGGTGCAGATGGATCTTCAGGTTCATCAGGAACTTCAGGTGCAGATGGTTCTTCAGGATCTTCAGGTACTTCAGGTGCAGATGGTTCAAGCGGATCTTCAGGTACTTCAGGTACAGATGGCTCTTCAGGTTCATCAGGTTCAAGTGGTTCATCAGGTGAATATGGTGGAGTTCCATATAGATTTAGTGATTCAACATCAGGTGATCCATCTTCAGGAATAGTAAGATTTAATAATGGATCTTTAGCAAGTGTTTCACAAGTAGTATTTAATAGAACTAACTCAGATAGTGTTAGTGTAGCAGATTGGCTTGACAATTTTACTACAGGAATAATGTACATAAAATCAACTAATGGTGCTGATACATCAATTGCTGTATTTACTACAACAAATAGATCATCAGGAGCATCAGTTAACACATATTCAGTTTCAAATGGAGCTGGTTCAATATTTACAGATGAAGAATTTGTTAGTGTAATATTTGCTCCAAAAGGTAATGATGGAGAAGGAGGATCTTCAGGTTCTTCAGGTTCTTCAGGTTCTTCAGGAACTTCAGGTACAGATGGTTCAAGTGGATCTTCAGGTACTTCAGGTGCAGATGGCTCTTCAGGTTCATCAGGAACTTCAGGAGCAGATGGTTCATCAGGATCAAGCGGTACTTCAGGTGCAGATGGTTCTTCAGGATCTTCAGGTACTTCAGGTGCAGATGGTTCAAGCGGATCTTCAGGTACATCAGGTAGCTCAGGCTCATCAGGAGATTCAGGTTCAAGTGGTTCATCAGGTACTTCAGGTGCAGATGGTTCAAGCGGTTCATCAGGTACTTCAGGATCAAGTGGTTCATCAGGTACTTCAGGATCAAGTGGTTCATCAGGTACAAGTGGTACAAACGGAAGATATGGTGGGGTTCCTTACAGATTTGATACTTCAACAACATCAACAGGAATATCACAAGGAGAAATAAGATTTAATAATGGTACGTTAGGAAGTGTTACTACAATCTTTATTCATAATGAAAATGAAGATGGAGTTAGTATGTCTACTTGGTTAACTGGTATGTCTAGTGCTGGTATTTTATATGTAAAAGCAGCTAATGGTTCAGATGCATCAATAGGAATATTTAATATTACATCAAGAAGTGTAGGAGCTGCATTTACTACTTTAGGTATAAGTTCTCCTTCAGGACAAACATTTAGTAATGGGGAAGCAGTTAATATAATATATGCACCAAAAGGTGGTGAAGGTGAAGCAGGTTCAAGTGGTTCATCAGGTACTTCAGGAGCAGCAGGTTCTTCAGGATCATCAGGTACATCAGGTTCTTCAGGATCAAGTGGTACTTCAGGTTCTTCAGGATCAAGTGGTACTTCAGGTGCAGACGGATCTTCAGGATCAAGTGGTACTTCAGGTTCATCAGGTTCTTCAGGAACTTCAGGTGCAACAGGAGGATCAGGTTCAAGCGGATCTTCAGGATCTTCAGGTTCATCTGGAGAAGCAGGTTCTGTTGGAGGAATGTTTATATCAAAATATGACACATCAGTAAATGCAGCACCAACAGACCCAGGAACAGGTGATTGGCAATTAAATGCTGCTTGGGGTGATACTCCATCACAATTAAGAATAAATCATACAGCAAAAGATGGTACAAATATTGAAGACTTATTAGAAAGTATTCAAGTACCAGCTATAATGAGAATGACTGAAAATGATAATCCAGTTGCTTATAAAGTAGTTAGAATAACAGCTGCTTCAGAATTAAATGGATTTATTAATTATACAATTACACAATTAGAATCAGGAGATACTGGAACTAATACTAATGGTTTTTCATTTATATTTTCAGAAAATGGAGAAGATGGTAGTTCAGGTTCATCAGGAGCTTCAGGTTCATCAGGTAGTTCAGGTACATCAGGTTCATCCGGGTCAAGTGGTTCATCAGGTTCATCAGGAGCATCAGGATCCTCAGGATCAAGTGGTACTTCAGGTGCAACAGGAGGATCAGGTTCTTCAGGTTCTTCAGGAACTTCAGGTACAGATGGTTCAAGTGGATCTTCAGGTTCATCAGGTGATAGAGGAGGAGTAAGATATCAATTTGTCACAACAGTTAATTCAGATGGAGAATTTAATTATAATGGTTCCAATACTGTTCAATTTAATAGAGATGATGTAAATAGTGTTGACCAAGGAACATGGTTAAATTCATGGAATGATACAGGTGATAGTACAAATGGATTTGGTGTACTTACAGTTCAAAGTGCTGATAGTGGAAATAATGTATTAGTTGCTATAGTAACAGCTGTAAATAATTCAATAGGATTATATTTTCAAGCTACTGTTACAGAATTAACATATGATGCTTTCCAATTAAATGAACAAGTTGTTGTATCATTTGCAGCATTTGGTAATTCAGGTAGCTCAGGTTCATCAGGAGCATCAGGATCTTCAGGATCAAGTGGTACTTCAGGTTCATCAGGTTCTTCAGGAACATCAGGTGCAGATGGATCTTCAGGTTCATCAGGAACTTCAGGTGCAACAGGTGGGACAGGTTCAAGCGGTTCATCAGGTACTTCAGGTGCAGATGGATCTTCAGGATCAAGTGGTACTTCAGGTGCAGATGGTTCAAGTGGATCTTCAGGAACTTCAGGTTCATCAGGTTCATCAGGAACATCAGGTTCAAGTGGTTCTTCAGGTTCATCAGGATCCTCAGGTGCATCAGGTAGCTCAGGTTCATCAGGAACATCAGGTGCAACAGGTGAACCAGGTTCAAGTGGTTCATCAGGAACTTCAGGTTCATCAGGAAGTTCAGGTACATCAGGTAGCTCAGGTAGCTCAGGTAGCTCAGGATCTTCAGGATCAAGTGGTTCATCCGGAGAATATGGTGGTGTTCCTTATAATTTTAGTACAGATACTAGTGGAGACACATCATCAAGCAACATGCGATATAATAACTCTTCTATAGGAAGTGTTACTCAAGTTGTAATGAATAGAGTTAGTAGACAATTAGCAAATGTTGGAGATTGGTTAGACAATTTCAATAGTGGTATAATGTATGTTAAATCAGCTGATTCTTCAGATACAACAATAAATGTATTCACGGTTACAGGTGAATCAGGAGCAGCTACACAAAACACATATACAGTATCAAATGGTTCAGGTACATCAGTTCCAACAAATGGAGAGGATGTTTGTGTAATATTCGCTCCAAAAGGAAATAATGGTGAAGGAGGATCTTCAGGATCAAGTGGTTCATCAGGTTCATCAGGTACTTCAGGTTCATCAGGGAGTTCAGGTACATCAGGTTCATCAGGTTCTTCAGGAACTTCAGGTGCAACAGGTGGAACAGGTTCAAGCGGTTCATCAGGTACATCAGGTAGCTCAGGTTCTTCAGGAACATCAGGTTCAAGTGGTTCTTCAGGTACTTCAGGTAGCTCAGGTTCTTCAGGTACTTCAGGTGCAACAGGAGGATCAGGTTCAAGTGGTTCTTCAGGTACTTCAGGTTCAAGTGGATCATCAGGTACTTCAGGTTCATCAGGTTCAAGTGGTAATTCAGGTTCATCAGGATCTTCAGGTAGCTCAGGAAGTTCAGGTACAAGTGGTTCATCAGGATCTTCAGGTTCATCAGGAAGTTCAGGTAGCTCAGGTTCATCAGGAGAATATGGTGGTGTTCCTTATAGATTTAACACTTCTACAGATGCAACACCAGCTTCAGGAGATGTACAATTTAATGGTAATTTAGGTAGTAATAACAGAGTTTATATTAATAATACCAATGTACAGGGTGTAGGAGTAAGTGGTTTCTTAGATAGTATTAACAGTGGTATAATGTATATTAAATCAGCTAATGGTGCTGATACTTCAATAGCTACATTTACAGTTACTGGAGTTACTCAAGCTGCTACAATTACTACATATGTGGTATCAAATGGTGATGGAACAGCATTTGCTAATGAAGAAAAGATTAGTGTAATGCTCGCTCCACAAGGAAATAATGGTGAGGGAGGATCTTCAGGATCTTCAGGATCAAGTGGTTCATCAGGATCTTCAGGATCTTCAGGTTCAAGCGGATCTTCAGGTGCTTCAGGATCTTCAGGTTCATCAGGAACTTCAGGTGCAACAGGTGGAACAGGTTCAAGTGGATCTTCAGGTACATCAGGCTCAAGTGGATCTTCAGGTACATCAGGTAGCTCAGGTTCTTCAGGAACTTCAGGTGCAACAGGTGGAACAGGTTCAAGTGGTTCATCAGGATCAAGTGGATCTTCAGGATCTTCAGGTACATCAGGTTCATCAGGATCATCAGGTACATCAGGTTCATCAGGAAGTTCAGGTACATCAGGTAGCTCAGGTTCTTCAGGAACTTCAGGTGCAACAGGAGGATCAGGTTCATCAGGATCTTCAGGTTCATCAGGATCATCAGGTACAAGTGGATCTTCAGGTTCAAGTGGTTCATCAGGATCTTCAGGATCAAGTGGTTCATCAGGTCAATATGGTGGTGTCCCATATAATTTTTCAACAGCAACTACTGGAACTCCAGTTTCATCCTTTTTACGTTATAATAATGGTACAATAGGAAGTGTTAGTCAAGTTGTAATAAATAGAGTTAGTAAACAATTAGCAAATGTTGGAGATTGGTTAGACAATTTCAACAGTGGTATAATGTACATTAAATCCCTAGATGGAGCAGATACAACAATAAACGTATTTACAGTTACAGGTGAATCAGGTGCAGCAACATCTAACACATATACAGTATCAAATGGTTCAGGTACATCAGTTCCATCAAATGAAGAAGCTATAGCAGTAATATTTGCTCCAAAAGGAAATAATGGTGAAGGAGGTTCTTCAGGATCTTCAGGCTCTTCAGGCTCTTCAGGTTCATCAGGTTCTTCAGGTTCTTCAGGAACTTCAGGTGCAACAGGAGGATCAGGTTCAAGCGGGTCTTCAGGTACAAGTGGTTCATCAGGATCTTCAGGAACATCAGGTGCAACAGGTGGAACAGGTTCAAGTGGTTCTTCAGGTACTTCAGGTTCAAGTGGATCATCAGGTACTTCAGGATCAAGTGGTTCATCAGGTACTTCAGGTGCAACTGGTGGAACAGGTTCAAGTGGTTCATCAGGTTCAAGTGGTTCATCAGGATCAAGTGGATCTTCAGGTTCATCAGGATCTTCAGGTGCTTCAGGTAGCTCAGGTTCTTCAGGAACTTCAGGTGCAACAGGAGGATCAGGTTCAAGCGGGTCTTCAGGTTCATCAGGATCATCAGGTTCAAGTGGTTCATCAGGTAGCTCAGGATCTTCAGGTAGCTCAGGTTCATCAGGTTCATCAGGTGAATATGGTGGTGTCCCATATAATTTTTCAACATCAACTTCTGGAACAGTTACATCATCCTTTTTACGTTATAATAATAGCACGGTAGGAAGTGTTAGTCAAGTTGTAATAAGTAGATCAAATAAAAATTTAGCTAATGTTGGAGATTGGTTAGACAACTTCAACAGTGGTATAATGTACATTAAATCCCTAGATGGAGCAGATACAACAATAAATGTATTCACAGTTTCTGGAGAATCAGGTGCAGCTACTCAAAATACATATACAGTATCAAATGGTTCTGGAACAGCAAGACCATCAAATGAAGAAGCTATAGCAGTAATATTTGCTCCAAAAGGAAATAATGGTGAAGGAGGATCTTCAGGTTCAAGTGGTTCATCAGGATCATCAGGATCATCAGGTTCTTCAGGATCATCAGGTTCAAGTGGATCTTCAGGTGCTTCAGGATCAAGTGGTTCTTCAGGAACATCAGGTAATACAGGAGGATCAGGTTCAAGTGGATCTTCAGGATCTTCAGGATCTTCAGGATCATCAGGATCTTCAGGTGCTTCAGGTAGCTCAGGTTCTTCAGGAACTTCAGGTGCAACAGGAGGATCAGGTTCAAGTGGATCTTCAGGATCTTCAGGATCTTCAGGTGCTTCAGGTAGCTCAGGTTCTTCAGGAACATCAGGTAATACAGGAGGATCAGGTTCAAGTGGTTCATCAGGTTCATCAGGTTCTTCAGGAACTTCAGGTAATACAGGAGGATCAGGTTCAAGTGGATCTTCAGGTGCTTCAGGATCAAGTGGTTCAAGTGGTACTTCAGGTAATACAGGAGGATCAGGTTCAAGTGGATCTTCAGGATCTTCAGGATCTTCAGGAACTTCAGGTGCAACAGGAGGATCAGGTTCAAGTGGATCATCAGGTGCTTCAGGTTCATCAGGATCATCAGGTACTTCAGGTAATACAGGAGGATCAGGTTCAAGTGGATCATCAGGTACGTCAGGTTTAACAGTAGCAGGTTCTTCAGGTTCTTCAGGTACTTCAGGTAATACAGGAGGATCAGGTTCAAGTGGATCTTCAGGAAATTCAGGTTCATCAGGATCATCAGGTACTTCAGGTAATACAGGAGGATCAGGTTCAAGTGGATCATCAGGATCAAGTGGTTCAAGTGGTACTTCAGGTAATACAGGAGGATCAGGTTCATCAGGATCTTCAGGAACTTCAGGAATAGCTAGTATAACAGGATCAACCAATAATGGTATAATGACCTTAAATGGTTCATCACCAAATTTATCAGTAGAATCAAATTTTAAAATACTTGCAAGTGCAGGATCAATTGATATCACATTTTTAAGTTGTACAGCTACAGGTGCTATTGCATTTAACCATCAACAAGCAGAAAATGAAGGATCAGGAAATGCTGCTTTAATGGGGAATGGTTCAACAACTCAATATAATGTAATGTATTGGACATCTGGCGGTGTAACATCTTGGGTAAATGCTGATAAAGATACTTCAGTTGCAGCAACTGGATTCCTTGCATATGCTTTAGGAACTGATCCTGATGCAGATGGTATGATGTTAAATGGATTTGTATATCAAGAAGATCATGGGTTTACTATTGGTGCTCCACTTTATCTTAAAGATAATGGACAAATAAATAATACAGCTCCAACAGCAGCAGGTGATTATGTTAGAATTATAGGTTATGCTACTACTACTGATGTATTTTATTTCAATCCAGATAATACATGGGTATTATTAAGTTAATATAAAAATATGGTATATATATCTCAAAATTTAGAATTTAATGAAAATAAAATAATATATACAGATGCAGTTATAGGTGTTGAATGGGAAGTTATGATGGATTGGGAAGACACTTTAATGTCAGCTTCAGCAGCTTATATATGTGAAGGAGGGGGTGATATTCTTGAAATAGGATTTGGAATGGCTATATCAGCTACATATATTCAATCACATACAATTAATTCACACACTATTATAGAAAACCACCCAGATATGATTCCAAAAGCTCAAGCATGGGCTGCAGATAAATCTAATGTAATTATAGTAGAAGGTAGTTGGCATGATGTAAAAGATACATTAAGTACTTATGATGGTTTATTTATGGATACTTATGGTGATCAAGATATGGATAAATTTTCTACAGTTTTACCATCATTAATGAAAGCAGGGGGAAAAGCAACATGGTGGAATTCAATGACAGGATCAGAAAATTACTATGGTATTTCAGATGTAACGTATGACGTATATGACGTTAACCCACCATTAAATAGTTATTTTAATTATAACCAATATTATTTACCTAAAAAACAATTTTAAGCTATGCCTAATATATATTGGTCGAAAAATGCAATTGCTTCAATTGGTCCCTCTGGACAGAGTAGTTATTCAGGTGCTAGAGAAGCAGCAGAAGATAGCTCTAATACTACTAATACAACAAGTACTAATGCCATAGTTTCTGGTTTTATTAGAACTTCATCTAGAGGTGGTGCGGCTTTTGGTTTTAGAAGATCATATTGGGGATTTGATTTTACAGGATATACTGAGGGAACAATATCAAATTTAAAATTTAATTTCAAACCCTCAACTGGTTCAACTGGAACTTTAAGTAATAGATTAGCACAATTTAATGGATTTGGAACAGAAGTTGGTAGTAATTATAGTACTGGTGATTGGTGGGATAGTATTGAAAACCCTTTAGTACCTTATAGTAATGCTTTTAATTCACCAGATAGTACTACTGTTCAAGCTATTACTTTAAATTCTACAGCAATAACCGATGCTGGGACTGATGGATTTTTAAAATTAGTTTTAATGAACACTGGAGATTATAATGGTATAGCTGTAGGAGTTGATCAAAGTAATATAACAAATTGGAATGTAGGAAATAATTCAACAGGTAACATTTATTTATCATTTGATTATGAAGCACCAGGTTATGGTAATAAAGTTAACTCTATTTTACCAGCTAACGTTTCTCAGATAAATGGAATTTCAAACTCTAATATATCACAAGTAATAGGAGTATAAAAATAAAAAAATAATACATTATTAGAGTTTTTCTGATATGTATAACAAAATATAATGATTAACAAAGGAAAAGTTTTAGATAAAGAAGAAATTAGTAAAATTCAAGAATTAAAAGATAGACTAAAGAAGATTACCGAAATTTCAGGAGTTGTAGAAATACAGAATTACAATATTCAAATAAAAAAAGAACAATTAAAATTGAGTTTACAAGGTTTACAACAAGAAGAAGCTACTTTAGCTAAAGAGCTAGAAGAAAAATATGGTCCTGGTACCATTTCTTTAGAAACCGGTGAATTTTTACCAAGTAAATAAAATTTTGAAAAAATTTAGTATATTTATCATAAAAATAACATAAAATGGCAGAAACATTAATTTCCCCAGGAGTATTAGCAAGAGAAAATGATCAATCTCAAATAACTTCACAACCAGTACAAGCAGGAGCTTGTATAGTTGGTCCAACGGTTTTAGGTAAGGCAAACATACCTAAAATGGTAACAAGTTACTCAGAGTATTTGGCTAATTTTGGTAGTACGTTTACAAGTGGTTCAGACACATACACTTACTTTACATCTATATCAGCATATAACTATTTTAACAACGGTGGTACATCATTAATTGTAAGTAGAGTAGTATCTGGTTCATTTACTGCTGCAACATCTTCAGCTGTAAGAAACGAAGTTGAATCTGGTATATTACAGGATAGCTTTAACATGAGTGGATCTATTACAGGTGCTACAGGTGGAACAGCAGGTGTTGTAGTAACAGCTGGAGCTGCAAGTTCACAAACGGGTACAGGTACAGGAGCAACTTTTGATTACACAGTATCACAAGATTTAGGAAAATTAATAGCTTCAGATAATGTTTTAGGTGAATTAACAACAAATACAACAGTAGCAGGTGCTGCATCATATACAGACGTAGCAGTAACTTCTAATTTAGTAGGTACAGGAGCAACTTTTGATGTAACAGTAGCAGGAACAACAGCTCCAGCTATTACAGCAATAACGGTTGACGCAACAAGTGTAGGATCAGGATATGTTGCTGGTGAAGTATTAACAATAGCAGCAGGTGCTTTAGGAACAGGACAATTAATAAATGCTCAAAATATATTATCAATTTCTAGTGGATTAACTGGTTTTGGTAACACAACAGGACCATTTACAAAACCACAAAGTTCAACAAGTGGAGCAGGTGCAGGAGCCTCAGTTACAATAACAGGAGATGGTGCTGGAAACGTATCAGCAATTACAGTTTTAAATATTGGAACTGGTTATGTTGCAGGTAATACTATAACAATTTCAACAGCAGATTTAAATAATGGTGCAATTGGTACAGGAGCTTTTGCTTCAACACAAGATATAGTAATAACATTAACATCAACACAATTACAAAATTCAAGTGCTTGTGTATTAACATTAGGAGCTGCTTCAGGAGGACAAACAAGAGGACCAAATGTAGCATTTGGTGTAACATCATTAGTAACAGCAGTAGCCGGAACAGGATATGCAGTTGGTAATGCACTTACATTTACAGGTGCCGCAGCAGTAGGAACAGGCAATTCAGATTTAGTACTTACACTACAAGATGCAGATTTATTAGATGCAGAAGCTTTTGTATTAGAAACATTAACAGATGGTGTAGTAATGAATAGTAATGATGCATCAGGATCAAATGGAACATTAACAAATGGTACTACAGATAATGTTAGATGGGAAATACAAGGTAGAAATGAAGCTCAAGGTACATTTAGTGTAATAGTTAGACAAGGTAATGATACAGCAACAGCTAAAAGGGTATTAGAAATATTCCCTAACGTATCATTAGATCCTAATCAATCTAACTACATATCTAGAATAATAGGAGATATGACAGATACTAGAAGAGGATCAGGTGCTGATTTATATATTCAATCTACAGGATCTTTTGCAAATGCTTCAAGATTCATAAGAGTAAAACAAGTAAATTATAAAACACCAGATTATTTTGATAATAATGGTGCAGCTAAAGCAGCATTTAAACCTTACCTTCCAGATAACGCAAGTGGATCATTTGGTGGAGCTGAAGGAAGAATTTTTAATGGAGCATCAGCTAGATATTATGATGAAATTTTAGATACAAATACTCAAGGATTTGCATCTACAGAAATGGCGGCTTATACAGATGCTTTTAATTTATTAGCAAATAAAGATGATTACAAATACAACATTATAACAGCTCCAGGATTATATTATGCAGCGTCAATGATGGCAACTCCATTAAACACGTTAGTACAAAATACTCAAACAAGAGGAGATGCTATAGCAATAATAGATTTAGTTGATTATGAATCATCAGTAACACAAGTAACAGCACAAGCTGCATCAATAGATAATTCATATGCTGCATCTTATTGGCCATGGGTACAAATAATGGATCCAGATTCAAGACGATTGGTATGGTCGGTACCATCAGCGATGATTCCGGGTGTATACGCGTATAATGACAAGACAAGTGAAGCTTGGTTCGCTCCCGCTGGTATCAATAGAGGTGGTTTAAGTACGGTTGTACAAGCAGAAAGAAAATTAACTCAAACTAATAGAGATGATCTATATACAGGAAAAGTTAATCCAATAGCAACATTCCCAGGAAAAGGAGTTGTAGTATTTGGACAAAAAACATTACAATCACAAGCATCAGCTTTAGATAGAATAAACGTTAGAAGATTATTAATAGCATTAAAAAATTATATAGTACAAATTGCTGATAATTTAGTATTTGAACAAAATACAGCTGCTACAAGAAATAATTTCTTAGCACAAGTAAATCCATATTTAGAATCAGTACAACAAAGACAAGGTTTATTCGCGTTTAAAGTTGTAATGGATGCTTCAAATAATGGACCGGATGTAGTTGATAGAAACCAAATGGTAGGTGCAATATATGTTCAACCAACAAGAACTGCTGAATTTATTTATTTAGATTTCAACATTTTACCAACTGGAGCTCAATTTCCATCATAAGAAGTATAAAACATAATATGTATAATAAAATAAAACAATAATAAAATGGCAGTAGTAAATCCAAACGAGATGTTTTTCACAGCTTTTGAACCAAAAGTTGCCAATAGATTTATAATGTATGTAGATGGTATACCATCTTATATGATTAAAGAAGTAGGTGAAATCAAAATAGAGCAAGGTGAAATAGTATTAAATCACATTAATACTTATAGAAAAGTAAAAGGAAAAGCTAAATGGTCTGATTTATCAATGACATTGTATGATCCAATTACACCATCAGGAGCACAAGCAACTATGGAGTGGGTTAGATTACACCATGAATCAGTTACTGGTAGAGATGGTTATAGTGATTTCTATAAAAAAGATGTAACTATTAATGTATTAGGTCCTGTAGGAGACGTAGTTTCTGAATGGATTATAAAAGGTGCATTTATTAAAGATGCAACATTTAAAGGATTTAATTGGGATACTGAAGCGGAAGCTCAAACTATCGCATTAACTTTAGGAATGGATTACTGCGTGTTAAATTTCTAAAAAGAAATTACATACTATTAAGAATAGCTTGGCTTCGGTCAAGCTTTTTTTTATATTGGATATGTATACATGAAATCAAGTTATAACAAATAAAAGATATGAGCGAAACCAAATTTAAATTCCCAACAGAAATCGTTGATTTACCTTCAAAAGGTTTACTTTACGATAAAGAAAATCCACTATCATCCGGTAAAATTGAAATGAAATATATGACTGCTAAGGAAGAAGATATCCTTACAAATCAATCATACATTTCAAATGGTACTGTATTAGATAGATTATTAAAAGCATTAATAGTTTCTAAAGTAGATTATAATGATCTTATAGTAGGTGATAAAAATGCATTATTAATAGCAGCTAGAATACTAGGTTATGGTAATGATTATGTAATTACTTATAAAGGTGAAGAAGTTAAGATAGATTTATCAATCATTGATAATAAAAAAATAACAAATAAAGACTTTGAATCCGGTAAAAATGAATTTCCTTTTACTTTACCAAAATCAGGAACAGTAATTACTTTTAAATTATTGACACATGGTGATGAGATGAAAATTGAAAAAGAAATTAAGGGGTTGAAGAAAATAAACCCTAATGGATCACCTGAATTATCAACACGTCTTAAATATATGATTGTGTCAGTAGATGGTTCAAGTGAAAAAAAGGATGTTAGAGAATATGTAGATAATTATTTCTTAGCACAAGACTCCAGGGCACTAAGAAACTATATAAAAGACTTCCAACCAGATGTTAATTTAAAAGTTCCTGTAGAGACTATCCAGGGTGGCGAAGAGGACATCCAAGTCCCTATAGGGCTTACGTTTTTTTGGCCTGACGCAGACTTATAGAGTAAGTTTATTTTCTATAATTCATGAAATAGTATTTCATGGTAAAGGAGGTTATGATTGGCATACCGTTTATAATATGCCTATATGGCTTAGGACCTTTACATTTAATAAGATAAAAGATTATTATGAAGAAGAAAATAGACAAGCTAAAAAAGCACAAAACCAAAGTGGCAGTGGTAAGTCAATAACAACTGATGGAAAGGTAACATCTCCTGAATTTCTTAAAAACGCACAAACTCCACCACCATCTTCCTCCCCCAATTATACTACAAGAGCATCTAGAAAATAGATGCTTTTGATATTTATAATAAAATTAGCCTCTAATGAGCAAGAATTCTGAAAATATAAAACAATCTGCTGCTGCACAAAAGGAATTTAACAACCTTAGTAAAGAGGGCCAAGATATTTATAGAGAATATCAAGGTATTTTTAATAGCATATCTGGTGAATTAGGAAAACAAGTAAGTTATGCTGCCCAAGCTAAAAAAGAATATAATAATTTAGCTAGTATATCAAGAAAACTTGCTGATGCTCAAAAAGAAGGTAATAGGTTATCAGATGAACAATTAACTAACCTCCAAAAAAGAGCAAAATCATCAGCTGATCAAATTACATTTGCATTAAAGGAGGTTGCAGCGAAACAAAAACTTGGAGCAGTATTAAGTGCTAATGAGCAAGCTTTATTAGCAGCTGGGGATGCGAAGCAAATCCAAGAAAAAGATTTTTTAAAGGACATTCAGAAAGAAGTAGAACTTAGAAAGAAATCAAACGAAGCAATGGGGGTAGCTGGTGGATTACTATCTGGGTTAACTGCTATGGCAGGACCATTTGCAAAAGCTCTAAAACTTGATAAAGTTCAAAAAGACATGGAAAAGACTGCTGATTCAGTAGCCAAAGGTAATAAATCATTTGGTAAAATGAGAGTATTAGCAGCTGGTGTTGGATCAGCTATTGGCTCTGCTTTTGCAACTCTTACTGACCCTGCTGTTGTAATAGGTGCTATAATAAAGAGCATGGGGGCACTTGCCAAAGAACAAAAGAATTTTAGGCAAATAACAGGACAAAATGTAGATTTACAAGGTAGTATGAACACCAAAATGGTTACTACTATTGATTATATGAAAGGAGTAGTAGCCTTAACTAAGGAATTAGGGGTAAATGCTCAAGTAGTTTTTTCAGCAGAAACCATTACTGAAGTAGCTGATTTAACAGAAAATATGGGATTAGGTGCTAAAGAAGCAGCTAATTTAGCTAAAATGGCTAAAATAAGTGGTAAGGAATTATCTACAGTTACGGCTGAAATGGAAGCATCATTTAAATCATTTGTTAAAACTAATAAAACAGGTCTTAATCTAAAAGATGTAATATCAGATGTAGGAAATGCATCAGCAGCCGTTTCATTATCGTTAGGAAGCCAACCAGAAAAAATACAACAAGCTGCTATGGAAGCCCGAAAATTAGGGTTATCACTAGAGCAAGTAGATAAAATAGCAGGTTCATTGTTAGATTTTGAATCTTCTATTGAAGCTGAAATGGAAGCTGAATTATTAACAGGTAAGCAATTAAATTTAGATAAAGCTAGACAATTAGCATTAAATAATGATTTAGCAGGGGTAGCTAAAGAAATAGGTAAAAACCAAGCAATATTAGGAGCATTTTCATCAGGTAATAGAATACAACAAGAAGCTACAGCTAAAGCTATGGGTATGTCTAGGGATGAAATGGCTAAAATGATTTATCAACAAAAAATAGCTAATGGTTTAACAGCAGAACAAGCAGCTAAGGCAGCAGATGTATCTGTATCTGAAGCAAAACGATTAACAGCCCAAGAAACAATATCTAAAGTAATGGATAAAATGACTCAAGGAGCAGCTGCTTTCCTTGATAAAATGATGCCTATATTAGATAATACTTTTCTTATAGAAGCATCAATGATTGCAATTGGAGCTGTTGTAGTTGGTAAGATAGCAGGAGGTCTTGCTGATGCAGCAAAAAGTACAATGGATATGGCTAAAGGTGCTGCTAAGGCTTTATCAGGTATGGGAGGATCTAAAGGTGGAAAAGATGATACACCTGATCTTAAGAAAAAACCTGATACAAAGGGAATGGATAAAAAATCCGGAGAAGGAATAAAAGCATATTTAAAAGGTTTAGGTGATGGTTTGGCTTCTATTGGTAAACAGATGGGTAATGTAATAAAAGGAGCAGTAGCATTAGGTGTAGCTGGTTTAGTTTTAGGAGGAGCATTTGCTTTAGCTTTAATGATGATTAAAGATGTAGATCCTATACAAATGATAGCATTTTCAGCTTCATTAGCTATGTTAGGACTTACAATGGCAGTAATGGGTAATATAGGAGGAAATATTATAGTAGGAGCATTAGCTATGGGAATATTAGCATTAGCATTAATACCAGCTGCATACGCTTTTAGTTTATTAGCTGAGGTAGATATAAATAAAATGATTGCATTTTCTTTAATGTTACCTTTATTAGCATTAGCAGCAGCAGGATTAGGATTTTTAGCACCATTTATTGCAGCTGGATCAGCAGCATTAGTAGTATTAGGATTAGGTATGATGGCTGTTTCATTAGCTTTTGCTGCAATGGGGAATGTAGATATAGAACAAATAAGAGTATTTTCAGAAGTTCTACCTGGGTTAGGACTAGCAATGGCAGGATTAGGACTTATGGCACCTTTGATGATATTGGGATCTTTTGCATTAGGTGCTATGTCATTAGCTTTAGTACCATTAGCTTTAATGGGTCCTGGATTATCATTAGCTGCAACAGCATTGATGGGAATGGCTCAAGCATTAAGAGAAGTAGGATCAGCTTTAGGTGATATTGATGGTAGTAAATTAGATAAGTTAGAAGATTTTGCTATAACTAGTGCTGTAACAGGGGCAGCATCAGGAGTAATGGCAGCAATTGCATCTCCAATTGCAGCATTAGGAGGAATGTTAGGAGGAGGAGATGAGGGTGATGATGCTCAAATGCAAATAGTTGAAAAACTAGATCAACTTATTGCAATAGTAGAAAAAGGAGGAGATGTTCTTTTAGATGGAGCTAAAGTAGGAAAAAATCTAGCAATTGCATCCTCCAAAATGGGTTAATATTTATAACAAAACAATTAAAATTAAATAATTATGGCACAATCATTAGAAAACAAATTTGAATCCAATGGGTCCGTATTAGGATATCCAAATAACCCATCCCAACCAGTATCTACACCAGGTAGTATGGATGCTAATCTTGCTAGATCAACAATGCATGATTTATATTCATATGATGGCAATCCAATATCAGCAGATGTATCACCTAGACTTACTAATGCAGGTGGAGCTTCTGGTAATGTATCTTTACCATCTCCAACAGGACTTCAACCTTTTACAGGACCTCAAAATGGTGTAGCAGCAGGAGCTGGGTTTAATACTTACAATAATAATAGTACATACGATAGTTTTATATTAGGTCAAGGAGCAACTAAGTAATACACACATAATGCCGTTAATAAATTCAACTACTGATTTTAACAAGTTGAAGTATACTTCAAGTGGGGGTGATAGGTGGGATCAAGGTAAAAGTGGTCAACCATATATTGTTAAATCTATCCCAGGAGCAAATGATACTTTTGAACAACAACTTGATGGAACCCCACAATCTAATGGAGGGGTTGATTTTTTATTAAGGGGTGGATTAAAGGCCGCAAATGCTGCGTTAACTGACGTCAGTAGACTAACACAAATGTTGTTTGATACTAAGTCGCCAAACGGGTTTGAATTCATAGCTAAACAAAATGTATTATCACGTAATAATGTAAAAACAGAAGCTTCTTTTGGTTTAGGTTATGCTGGAGGAGCACTTAATCAAGGTATATACACACCAGTGGGTACATTAGCTCAAGCAGGAGTAGGCTTTTTAGGCGCACATTTAAATTTATTAGGGTTAGATCCAACTTCCCCAATGACGGGAATAGGAGGTGATCAATTTAATGGATTTTTCCCTTCAGCAGGTTTAAATACTTATTTTTCTACAGTAAACCAACAAAACTTAACTAATGATATTGAAGATTCAAATAGATTAGTTAACCTAAATAATGCAGTTAATACTAACACAACATCACAAACATTAAGAGGTAATATAACATTAAACCCGGGAGGAGATACTCAAACTAATGTATTACAATATGGTGGAGGACCAGGTTCACTTTTAGGTATAGGAAATACTAATATTCCATTTGCAGATCAAAGAACAGGTTTACAAAGCGCAAAACTACCAAAAGATGTTCCTTTCATAAACCCAGATGGACCTAATAATTATAGTGTATATGGTAAAGCACCAGCTGGAACAGGTACACCAAATGCTGAAGCTTCTCAAGTATCAAAAGGAAATTTATTTGTGTCTGGATCAGGTGTTACTGGAACATTTGCTAGTATTTATCCTGATTTTGCTGGTTATGGATTAATTGAGGGTTTAGCCCTTAATCTTGGTTCTAGTAATTACACAGACCAACCAGCAGGTAGTATTTATAATTTTAATAATAGTGTATATGCTGGATTAACCGGAAATGATAGATTAACATCAAATGATTTAAAACTAGATATAAGAGGTACTCGTGTTTTAACACAAGATGAGCTTTATGAAAAAGATGTAGCATCTGAATCAGGATTAACTAATGTATCTGATTTTAGAAAAAATATAATAAAAGATTTTGGGTTATCAACAGCTCAAGATCCAAATGCTGTGTCATCAGTATTATCCATTTCACCAAATTATACAACTAAAAATAAACAAGTTAGAGTAAATCAAGGGGACCCAGGTAAAGGTAGTAATTTAGGAGTAAAAAATGTTTTACATTATGGAGTAGCTGCAAATACATTACAGGCAATAGATAAAATAAATGCATTAAAAATGTATGAATCAACTGTAGTAGATTTAACAAAAGCTACTAATGATTTTGTTAAATTTAGAATAGCTGTTATAAACAATGATAAGGCAGATGGAACAGCAACTTACATTCATTTTAGAGCACTTATAGATGGTTTTAGTGATGCTTATACAGCAAAGTGGGATGCAGTTCAGTATGTAGGTAGGGGAGAAGAATTATATAATTATAAAGGATTTGGAAGAGATATAAGTATGGATTTCACAGTTTATGCACAATCTAAAGCAGAACTTATACCAATGTATAAAAAATTAAATTATTTAGCATCAACTCTTGCACCAGATTATAATGCAGCTGGGTTTATGCGAGGAAATATTGTACGTTTAACGGTAGGAGGATATTTATATGAGCAAGCAGGAATAATAAAAGGTTTAACTTATACAGTACCAATGGAATCAACATGGGAAATAGCAATTAATGAAGAAGGTGGAAATGATGAATCAGTTAAAGAATTACCACATATGATTAAAGTAACAGGAATGTCATTTACACCAATACAAAGTTTTGTCCCTGCAAAAGCTGATAGTTTAGAAGATCCAACACAGAAATATATAGCATTAGCAAATTCAGCAGGAAGAACAAATTATGAAGATACTTATGCTATAGATTATAATCAACAAGGGTCAAATGAAAGTAATGCTATTTAATAAAAAATATGAATAGATATCAGGATATAACAATATTAAGAAATGAAAATAGATTTGTTGGAACTATTAGGGATAAATACTATAAAACCGTTAGTTATCCTGAAATTGCTCCAAGTGCAAATGACATTTATGTTCAAACTGAATTTGGTGATAGGTTAGATTTATTAGCATACCAATTTTATGGAGATGTAACTCTTTATTGGATAATAGCTATTACAAATCCAGATAAAGTTAATTTTGGTTCACTTTATTTATCACCAGGTTCACAATTAGCAATCCCAAGAGACATTAGTGGGATTATAGATAGTTTTAATAAATTAAATGAGTTATAATTATGGCAGGAAATATAATGGGTGGTCCTTTCTTTCCATGGGTCACTAAACAAATAGAAGCTAGACAAAAATCATTAGGCGAGGGTAGTAGTAGTAACCCAGTAAATCTCCTTTATCAACAATCAAAAACCCCATGGCTTAGATTAGCTAGTTCTGTTGATTTTTATTCTGATGAAGGTGGAGGAATTGATATTTTAAAACGATTAGGTGGTTTAGATGGTATTAATGAAAATGAAATAACAGGCCCAGGAGCAGCTAGAAATTTTATATTGCAAGGAGGATCTATAGCTTTAACTGCTGACTCCTATAGAGCTAATGCTGGTTTAAATTTAACAAATCAAACATTTAATGGAGCTTATGGTTGGGGAGGAGTATCAAATAGAGGATTAGTACCTATGCCTGGTATTACAGGAGCATCGGTTAAATTTTTAAATAATGGTGCTTTAACTAAAACAGAAATTACCATAAAATGTTATAGTAGAAATCAATTTGCATTAGTTGATGCTTTATACATGAGACCTGGATATTCTTTATTATTAGAATTTGGGTGGAGTACGTATTTAGATACAGATGGTGGTAATACAGGTACTGTATTAGGCCAATTTGATAATTTTTACTCACCAGCACTTAGTTATTTATTTGATCCAAATATTCAAGGAGCAAACCAACATATATTAGTGCAAAAAATATTAGCGGAAAGAAAACGTAGATCTGGTAATTATGAGGGAGTATATGGTAAAATAACTAATTTTAAATGGAATTTAAATCCTGATGGAAGTTATGATTGTATAGTTAATCTAACAGGATTAGGAGAAATAATAGAATCTTTAAAAATGAATATTAATGCTGGATCTGCAGAGGGTTATACGGGTCCATCTGAAGAAGAGGAAGAAGATGATGATTCACCTCCAATAATATCAAATGCTTACAAAACAACATTAAATAGTATACTATATAATATATACCAAAAAGCATCAAATGACTTAAGACCACCTAAACCACCTATTGAAAATAAAACTTTCTTCCAAAAACTTAATGTTTTTGATGATATAGGAAGATTTGTAGGAGATACTATTGATGCTATGGTCAAACCTCTTTTAACTATAGGTAGTGGAAATCAAAAGGACCATATTAAAGATGCAGTTATAGAAGATTTTCCTATGATCAATAGTACAACAGGTGAAATGGAAACTAGAGGAATAGTAATACCTAAGGCTTTATTAGCTCTTGGTGGTATAAATATGGATGTAAATAGAAATGAATCACCTCAAATTTTTATAACATTTGGATATCTTATAGCATTAATACAAAAAAATATTGTACCCCATACAGAAAAAAGAAAAGTTCCATATTTTTATTTTGATATGAATTTTAATGATCTTGATAAAGATAGAAATTTTATTAAAAAGATACCAGGTCAATTTTCATGTAATCCTAAAATATGTTTAATACCTTATTATGAAAATAACATAACACCCTCAATGTTTGGGGAAGAATTTGTAAAACAAGGTTTTAATATGGAATTCGCTCAATTAGAAGATAAACCATCTAATCTTAATAAAACTTTACAAAGAGGAGCAGATTGGGGTGCTGGTGAAACATATTTAGGTAGATTATCTTGTCTATATATAAACATTAATCATATAGCAGCAGTTTTAGAGGCTATAGGTAAATCTGAGGATGGTTCAAAATCCATGTTAGATTTTCTAAATACTCTTATTGGGGATTGTAGTAGATCTTTAGGTGGTTTAAATGACATAATAATAAAAAACTCTGCAGATGGTACAAGAGTAGGATTTTTTGAAAATATACCACAAAGATTCAACACTCCCCCTCCAGAAGTAACAGCTGCAGAACCTTGCAGATTTAATACTTTTGGGTTTACAAATGGTGTTGGGGGTAGTATAGTAAGAAATATAGGAATAGATGGTAGTATTTCTTCTAACTTTTCATCTATGTTAACTATAGGAGCTCAAAGTAATGGTAATCAAGTAGCAGGAAATGCCACTTCTTTTTCTAATTATAATAGTGGGTTAATAGATAGAGTTATACCTACAAAAACCAACACAGACCCAGAAGATTTTGAAGAAGCAGATTATGATGAAGATGGAGTAGTATCCGATGAGGAAGCAGAAAGATATTCAGGAGAACAACAAAATGTAAGAGACAATCTTAAAAAACAAGGTGAAAATATTAATAAAACTCTAAATAAAATAGTGATGAGTGGTTTTGGATATAGAGCTCTAGGAGCATTAGGAATATCAGGATTGACTGGGGGTGTTTTTGCAGATGTTTATAGAGATAGAGATTGGATGGATGACGATATAGAAATGATTACAGAAGTAGGAACACAATATTTAAGTCTTTTAGATGGTTTACATACTCAACCTCAAGGAAGTGGAGGTACAGGACAATTAAATTCACCGTTTTTCCTTCCCTTTAATTTAAGTTTAGATATGGATGGTATAGGAGGTATTGGGTTAATGCAAAAATTTACAATAGATGAAAAAATATTACCACCAACATATGATAAAGACTCAGTAGAAATAATAGTAAGAGGAGTAAACCATACAATAGATTCAAGTAGTTGGACAACATCTTTAGAAACTCAATCAACTCCAACTTCCAAAAACCCACCAGTAGTAAAATCAAGTGTTAAAGCATTTGTAAGTAAACTTTTCAATCCTCAAGTTTTCCAAGAAGCACCACCAGAATCAGATTTACCAGAATTATTAAGAATGAGAGTAACTAGAATAATGGATGATGGTGAACAAACCTTGGGGATAATGGATATTTTTGCTGAAGATGAACAAACTATATTATTTTCTCTTGCTACATCAGAATTACCATGGTTGGGTAATCAAAATAATGTTAGTTGTATTCCAACTGATACTTATAAAGTAAAATCTCATGTTAGTGGCAAACATGGTAGATGTTTTTGGTTAGTAGGTAATAATGGAGGAGGATATGCATTTAATAAATTATATGGTAATGGGTATACTAGAGGAGCTGTATTAATTCATATGGCTCCTAAAGCACCAAAATGGTTACATGGTTGTATAGCCCCAGGTCTTAAATTTAATACGCAAAATAATCAAAGAGGTAGACAAAAAGGAACAGGTCAATTTTATCTTGAACCTTCAAAAGCACAATCTACTCAAGCAATGAATAAAATATTAGACAAATTATATAGTGCAGGTTCATTTGAATTGCAAATCGTGAATCAAGGAGGAGCTGAAAATTTTAACAATCCTTCTCCACAATGGTCAGAATTACCTGGAACTTTTGATACTAATGTACAAAATCTAGCTGCTGCTCAAAATCTTTTACCTAATCCTTATAAAGGCAAATAATGTATATACCTAAGAATAGAATAAAAACTAATTTATATACTCGTGGAAACGAATATCAAAATAAAGAAACAAAAGTACCTTATATAGGTCACTATTGGACCATGTATAATGGTACAACTTTTACAGGTAAAAACCCCAATGAAAAACCCCAAATAGAATTAGAAGTTATTCAAATTGCTACTGATAATATTTGGCAGGCAGAGTCAACTAATGAAGAATTTCAACAATATGTTGACACCTGGGATAGTGAAGTAGTTCCAGGCCAAATGCAAAATTTAGATATGATAACAACATATAATTTTATTACAGAAACAGACATTGCATCAGTAAGATATACCCCACAACAATATTATCCAACTCCTACAGAAGAAGAATATGAACTTGGTGTGTTTACTAGATACTTTGCATGTAAAATAAATGAACCTTCTTATTTAGAATTAAATAAAAAGACATATGATAAAATGCGTACAAATGATCCTGAAATAGTATGGGTAATATATAAAATATTTAAAATTCAATGGACTTTAAAAGGAATCACTTCACAACCCGAATTAGAAATAACAAATGCTAACTCTGGTCAAATAAGATTAATAGAAGAAAGAAAAGGTTTAAAAGGGTTTGATGAATTTTTAAATAGTAATTATTTAGAATTTTATGTTGAGGGTATTAATGAAGTATTAATGTCTAATGGAGATGGACTTGTCCTCCCTGATGGAACAGCATATATTGGAGAATATCACATAATGGCAGATGGAACTCCTATGACTGGTAGATCTCATAATAAAGGTAATAATATTGTTTTAGAACAAATTTATGATTAAACTTGGATTGTAGATAAATTCATCGTATATTGAATCAAAATAAGAGTTATGTTTTGGTTAGTTGAAGATGATAAGCAGTTAGAGTTATTTAAGAATTATGTTAGGGAAGAAGCCTTTGTTGAAATAATTCCATATAATAATTTAGAGCATCCTACAAAAAGTGGTATTTGTGCTGTTTATGTTCGTCCGTTAAATGCCGCAAAAGGGTTTATATTGACAAACGACCATAGCGAAACGTTAAATGTTGGTATAGACGCTATAAAATGCGTGTTAAACACATTAGACAAGGTGTATGTACGTGATAAGAAGAGTTTTTTACATTATTTAATATTACAAAAGCTTTTTGACATCACATTAACAACGCCTACGTATATACCAGAACCAACTAAAACACATAATTATTTTTATAGTAAATATCCCAATAAGGAGGATATAAATAGAATAATACCAATTGTTAAACATTATGAATATTGTGAAAATATATTTAACGATTTAAAAGATAAAATAAATGAGCCAATCAACGAGTTTTACAATACAAAAGCCACAGTGGTTTTCAACGCCATGGAGCGAAGTGGTATACGAATTAATAGAGACGAATTCAAATCGCACTTTTATGATGAGCGTAACGAATACGTATACACGCAGTACAACTTTAAAACACTAACAACTAGACCCTCAAATAAATTCAATGGAGTTAATTACGCAGCACTTAACAAAGATAATGGATGTAGGAAGAGTTTCATTCCACGTAACGATAAGTTTATTGAGTTGGATATTGGTGCTTATCATCCTACTCTTCTTGGGTTGTTGGTTGGCTATGATTTTGGTGATGAAGATATTCACAAAGCCTTTGCGAAGATGTATGGAGTGGATTACCACAAATCTAAAGAGTTAACATTTAAACAACTATACGGAGGAGTATTTGAACAGTTTAAAGATCTGGAATTTTTTCAAAGAGTACAAATATATGTAGATGATTTGTGGTTGAAATTTAATGAAAAAGGCTGGATAGAGTGTCCTGTTTCAAAGCATGTGTATAAAAAAGACGCTTTAAACGACATGAAACCTCAAAAATTATTGAATTATGTTCTTCAAAACTTGGAGACCGCAATGAATGTTCGTATATTGTGGGATATATTTAAATCATTAAGAAACCGGAAAACTGAGCTAGTCTTATATACTTATGATTCGTTTTTGTTTGATTTTGATGAAGGGGAAGAAGATTTGATTGATGAAATTAAACAAATAATAAAAAAATATAAATTACAAATAAAAGAAAGTTATGGAAGCAACTACGATTTTAGATAAACCCGTTAATATGTATACTGTAGATGATTTTAACGAATTCTCTACACTAAACATAAAAGATTTGAATAATAAATTATTTTGCACATTTACCACATTAGACGAATTAGATTCGTTAATTGAGGGTCTTACTTCTAAGTATGATATAATGTATAATAAGATATTTGTCTTGCATATTAAAAGCAATGATGAGTATGTTTGCACATATAATATTGACCAGGCAAATCTAGATAGTCTACCACAAAATACGATTCTGGTACATAGAAAAAAAGAATCTAACACATTGTATACTATAAATGCCCTTAATGAATTAATTAAAAAATTAAATGGAGGAGTAGTTGATACTAAATTTCCAATTGATTGGCAGCATTATAGAAATACAGTTTTACTTACACAAAGAGATGAATTGAAGCAATTAAAGACGAAGATTCATAAAATTCTTGAAGTATAGTTAGGAGTACCAGTTCCCATTTCGTATATTCACCACATAAATAAAAAGTTATAAACAAAAATAGTTATCATTATGGATTTAAATTTAATTAAGCAACGTTTAGAATCGCTAAACAAACAATCTAACAACACTGGAGGAGA